>Ga0307509_10002946_pt1 | contig 26757 bp, 16 predicted proteins | sample 10_EM_MG_FD_202245 | JGI IMG/M metagenome (GOLD analysis project Ga0307509, IMG submission 202245) | Populus trichocarpa ectomycorrhiza microbial communities from riparian zone in the Pacific Northwest, United States - 10_EM | ecosystem: Host-associated > Plants > Roots > Unclassified | place... | reverse complement strand
TGAGTTGAACTGATTCGGTTGGAGCGAACCAGGGGGGAAAAGATTGGAGAACACATAAAAATAATGCGTTGAGAAACGTTCATCCAATAAGATGGTTACGGTTCCGGATTTTGTTCTATTGTAATGCCACTTCTTGGTGTTGCGGCAGCATGGGAGTACCGGATACCATTCTTGGGTGAAGGGAGGGGGTGAATAGGGCAAGGCTATGGGGTAGATAATCAGAAACTTTGTCCACTCGTCATCTTCCAACTAACAATACCGGTATAGTATGGCAAAGCACACATTCCCCCGAGCGAAGTGCTTGTTGACTCTGTTTTTGGTGTTTTTTTTTTGATTTCATTTTTTCTGTCACTCCGCTGCCTGCTAGATAGTAGTAATTGGGTATCTCGTATTAGTCATGTGCTTGGTACAGTACCTAACAAAAGGAAATTATTGGATAATAATTGTGCCACAACAAGCCACATCGCCCCGCTTTCTTCAGCTCTGGTCACAGAATGGGTATGAGCTCCCCTCATCCCCTTGCAAACCGCTGCATCATTTCTCTATTCAACCAACATTTCTGATAGAATACCGGTATCATGGCCCAAATTTCACATTCAGTCAGCATCGGCGATGGTAATGCCCACAGTGGCAATATAACAGGCAGTTTCAACACCACCTTCAATATGTCCGACGAGGACACTCAGATTATGCGCTGGCTCTCTCCGTTGGAGCCGAATAACAGACACCAAGGCGTCCGCATAGACCGGCTAGATGGTGTAGGGGATTGGTTTTTGGAGACAAGCGAGTTTCGGGAGTGGCGGGATGGTGAGGGTGGAGCCGACAAGGCTGTCCTGTTTTGCTCCGGGAATCCAGGAGTAGGAAAGACATATCTGAGGTAAGAGGCGGGATTCTTTGAAAGAAGCGAATACTACTGACAGCTAGAAATACTAGTTCATTGGTGATAGACAGCCTGTGCGATCAGGCAAAGAAGGAAAATATCGCCGTTGCAGTCTTCTACTGCGATTACCTTTCCCATGAAGAACAGACCATCACCAACATCATGGGAGCTATTTTGAAGCAGCTGGTAAGGAAAGGGGGCATCCCGGGTTATCTACGCGAGGTTTTTAAAGAAGCCCAAACCGAGATTGGTGGTAGAGGGCTGCGCCTTCCGGATCTGATGGGAATGCTGAGGGCTGCTATTGCATCACTACGCCAGGTTTTCATATGTGTCGATGCCTTGGACGAATGTTTACCAAAGTGCATGCCAGAGCTTCTCGGGTCTTTAAGAGATATTGTTCGGGAGTACCCTGCTACGAAAATATTCCTCACTGGGAGGCCCCATGTCGTGGGCGATATCCAAAACTATTTCGCCAAGGTGGTTGTTATACCCATGAGCCCTAGCACGGATGATATCCGGAATTATGTAGAGATGAGGCTAGACATGGATGCTGAGCCAGAGGCGATGAGCAAGGGGTTGCGGGAGGATATTGTTAGAGTTATACTGGAGAAGATATCTGATATGTGCGTAGGCCCGTTTAGAATTTCTACCCTGTGAATGATCTATACTTACTATCTATTGGGCTAGATTCCTTCTGGTTTCCCTCAACATCGACGCCATTCTTGGAGAGGTGACCATTCGCCAGAGAAGAAAGAAACTTGAAGAGATGGCACAGGGCGATGGATTGAGTGATGCGTACACGGCAACTCTAACGCGACTGAAAGCCCAGAAGGGACACAAACCAGCACTCGGGCTGAAGGTCCTGATGTGGGTGTTGTATTCGGAACGGCCGTTACGAGCCAAGGAGCTTTGCCATGCCTTGGGAGTGGAGATTGGATCTGCGGATCCGGATCCGGAAAACCTTCCTGCCTTAAGGACACTCGTATCATCTTGTCTGGGTCTTGTCATAGTCGAGGCTTCTTCATCTACGGTCCGATTGGTACACTTTACTCTTCAGGAGCATCTCTCTCGTGATCCGGGCCTATTCCATAGTCCTCACTCAACGATTGCCGAAGTTTGCTTGACATACCTCAATTTTGGATGTGTCCGTGATCTTTCGCCAACTCTTCACTCGGCCCCCGCAACTCCCCTTCTAGGATATGCCTGTGTTTACTGGGGCCGGCATACAAGAAAGGGGATGACGGAAAATATCAAAATGCTTGCACTGAAGCTTCTGGATAGATTTGATGAGCATATATCCGCTCAACTACTATTATCGCACCATAGTCGCGATGGCGGTGGAGGCCCGTACTTTATCGGAGGGGGGGAACCCACGGGATTTTCAGGACTCCATGTAGTAGCATTTCTCGGGATTGGGTGGATAGTTTCCGATGTATTGGAGATGAAGGAATGGGACGTTAACGCACATGATTGCATGGGGATGACGGCTCTCATATGGGGATCTAGAAAAGGGCATGAAGAGGTGGTAAAGGTGCTTTTAGAACGTGGGGACGTCGATCCCGACCTGGCGGACACCTATTATGGCCAGACACCACTCTCGTGGGCGGCTGAGAACGGGCATGAGGGAATAGTAAAGATGCTTTTGGAACGAGAGGGTGTCAATCCCGACCGGGCGGACACAAAATATGGCCGTGCACCACTTTCGTGGGCGGCTGAGAACGGGCATGAGGGGATGGTAAAAATCCTTTTGGGACGAGAGGACGTCAATCCCGGCCAGGCAGACCCCGAATATGGCCATACACCACTCTCACGGGCCGCTGCGAGAGGCCATGAGGGAATAGTAAAGATGCTTTTGGAACGAGAGGACGTCAGTCCCGACCAGGAAGACACCGAATATGGCCAGACACCACTCTCGTGGGCAGCTGAGAACGGGCACGAGGGAATCGTAAAAATCCTTTTAGAACGACAGGACGTCAATCCCAACCGGGCAGATACCAAACATGGCCGGGCACCACTCTCTTACGCGACTGAGGGGGGGCATGAGGTGATAGTAAAGTTCCTTTTGGAACGGGGGGGCGTCAATCCCAACCAGGCAGACACCTGTTATGGCCGGACACCACTCTGGTGGGTAGCCAAGAACGGGTACGAGGGGGTAGCAAAAATCCTTTTGGAACGAGAGGACGTCAATCCCAACCAGGCAGACACCGAATATGGCCGGACACCACTTTGGTGGGTAGCCAAGAACGGGTACGAGGGGATAGCAAAAATCCTTTTGGGACGAGAGGACGTCAATCCCAACCAGTCAGACCCCGAATATGGCCGTACACCACTCGCGTGGGCCGCTGCCGGAGGGCATGAGGGGATAGTAAAGATGCTTTTGGAACGAGAGGACGTCAATCCCGACCAGGAAGACACCGAATGTGGCCAGACACCAGTATCTTGGGCGGCTGAGAACGGGCATGAGGGGATAGTAAAGATGATTATGGGATGGAAGGATGGCCGCACCGCTATGCTGGGTAATCTGGACTAAACCCTATAGTCGTTGGCTCTCTGTGCAGGACATGGTGGGTTGTGAAGATCCCACCGGGGCGTGACACTCAACTACGCCGCAGCTGATCCCAATGGCCAGATATCCCTTCTGTCCTCCGCGGTGCCTCAGGACGGACGTGTGGTTCAATTCAAACCTCCGGGTTCTAATACCAACCTGACGGGCTTTAATGACCAACCTGCGCCCCTGCCTGCAGCCCACCATAAACGGCCCAGGCTATTGGCCCTCAGGGATTCTGTTCTCGGGCCTGTAAATAGCGTTCTCGCAACTAGATCTCATAGGCGGTCTCAACCTCTTTCCATCAGACCTTTTAAGCTCTGGTGCCCTCCAATGAAAATTATGGCTAATCCTGGCAACACCTAGCCAATCTCCTTATTTCTAGCCGACCTATGCCTTATTCCCTTATTCGTCTTTTCTCTCTAGTCCTTCATATATCTTTTAACTCCACATGTACTTACCACAGGGAGGCCGGTTTAGCCAAGACCTTTGTCCATCTACATGTAAATAGGCTTTGATCAATGCGTTTTTTCTTGTTTCCGCTGGCCATTTGCTGTTTTCACTTTTGTGTTTTTCTCTTTGTCTTTTCATTATATTAGAGTTCTAGTTAGACTTGGTACTATTTTCATGTTTCCTATCCTTCATCCCGCTTATCCGCCAAGCCAATATTTGAATGGTGTTTTGTGGACACTTAGTGGATGGTACAGTCCGGCCCTTTATAAGCAATTGTGCAGGAATCAATCATGAGCTAGAAACACTCGCCCGGGTTCTTAAGTGGGTAATATATTTCCTTCATGTACTTCCCCCCACGACCACCGATGGGTCCCTGGCAGTTGCCTTTGCCTACTATCATGCTCCGATACCCCTGCTATATGCCCCCGGAGCGAGATTCCAAATCATCCAACTTCAAGAAATGAATCAGAAGATCGGTTGGCTTGTCTGGTGGGAATATTTCCAGCGTATCATAATTGGTTTATTTCCTGTACAGTACAGCATAGAAAAATTACTAAACCAGAAAACCAGAATACAATCTCCAAGTTCTTCGGTGACTACTAGATGTAGATTTTCTATGGCTTATTTAACCATTGATGTTATCTTGCAGCAGATGCCTAATTTGGGCAGGGGAAAGGAATGGGATAAGATGATGGAGGAGAAAAATGATCGGGAGGTGATGAAGAGCCTTGGGAATGAGTCCTGAGATCCAAATATCGCAGTAACAGTTTGCTCCTATGGCTGTAGAAGCATTTTCGCATGCCGCCTAGTGTAATATTATCAACTGAGATAAATTAGGAAAGTCTTCCTTTGATTTCTGCAAGTGGTTGAGGTATTGGTATATACGAAGCTGATATTCTGCCCCCAAAAGACCCATAGCGACAGAGTTGTGACACTTCTATTCTACTAGTCCATGGTTTTGAGGTAGTTTTCATTTTTTTCGCTCCTTTTTCTTGCTTTTTTTGTTCAATCTTAGCTGGGGTTCCTATGGACATTAGGTTCATTGGGTAGTATACCTGTAAGTCACTGTGGCGATCATCACCCGCATGGGGGGGGTGTATCTTTTTACCGCAAGATTAACTAAACATAATTTTCGGACTCACTCACACCTCCGCTTTTGGCCGGGATCGGAATGAAGGCGTTATATCCTACTGAGCGAAATTTCTTTCTGAAAGCAAGTATCTATTCCTATCCGGCACCAGGTGTGTGACTACCCTGAAAGACTGTCAGCCGCACTGAACTAGTAGATCTAAATCCGGGGTTTCCATCATTACTTCCTATCCAGAAATGAGCTTGAGAGGACGATACCGGATGAGACCCCTTTAAATGAATAATAATATGTTGCAATAACTGGACTCTTTAAAAAGGGAAAAGCGATAATAATTACAAACAATACAGCCGCGACTATTTCAATGACGGATTTTTACGAGTGAACCGCAACACTCTTTTCTCTACGGTTTAATTAACCCTGATTCCAGGAAGCCTGGTTATGCTCAAGTCAGGCCGACAGAGGTGTCGGTGCATAGGGAGTATTTAATATTTCAAGGCTTAAGGAATTAGGAGGGGAAAACTAATAGAAAGAAGAAAAAAACTCTGCGGATAAAGCTTCATGTTCGCCGGCACGAGGTTGATGTTTGTGCCAGCGGAGAGGATGATCGACAAGTCGGCCGGGGGTTGTTAAACTATACTAGTGGAGTGCTATCAAGGAGGTGCAAAAAACGTTGGCTAATTTTTTCTACCGTCGCGAATTCATGTATCATAGCTGGAAGGTCGAAACGTGACCTTGTTGAGCACCACCTACTTGCCCAAACACTTCCACACACGCCTCCAACAGTCAGGCCTCCCTTAACCGTCGGCACCGCCTCGAGCCGCTAGACCGCCCTCTAAACTTCCCTTAGGAAGATTATAGTACAAGGTCATCCGCTTGGTGCCCAACGGCAAGAAACTTCGGTGGAATCGTGTATCAGATAATGATGCTTGCTGTGGCGCCACCGCCGACTGTTATTTAAGTTAATAAGAAAGAAGTAAACACCTACATAGTGAAGTATTTCCGTCCTACGGTTTGAGATCGGTTACATGTTCTCAATCTGCATTACCTCATCCTGGATCTCGGCTCTTAAGCGCAATGCATTGTTTGAACACTAATACTACTGTTCGACCTTCCCCGTGGCACTTGGGTGCAACATGCTCTGGGACAGGTATGCATAGGAGACCTTCTAGCAGGGAGTAGAGGACAGCAAGCGACATGTAACTTGTGTTTTTATAGCCGATCTGTCGAAATCTTTGTGATATATGTCTCGTATTAATCATGGACTGTACCATTAAAAAGGGGAAATGATTGGACAGCAACTGCGCCACATCAAGCCACATCGCCCCGCTTTCTTCAGCTCGGATCACAGAATGCGTGTAAACTCCTCTGATCCCCTTGCGAATCGCTGCACTATTTCTCCATTTCACCAACATTTCACATAGAATACCGGTATCATGGCCCAAACTTCACATTCAGTCAGCATTGGCGATGGAAATGCCCACTGCGGCAATATAACAGGCAGTTTCAACACCACCTTCAATATGTCCAATGAGGACAGTCAGATTATGCGCTGGCTCTCACCGTTGGAGCCAAATAACAGACACCAAGGCGTCCGCACCGACCGGCTCGATGGTGTAGGGGATTGGTTTTTGGAGACAAGCGAGTTTCGGGAGTGGCGGGGTGGTGAGGGTGGGGTCGACGGGGCTGTCTTGTTTAGCACCGGGAATCCAGGGGTAGGAAAGACATATCTGAGGTAAGAGGCGGGATTCTTGGAGAGAAGGGAATACAACTGACGGCTAGAAATACTAGTTCCTTAGTGATCGACAGCCTGTATGATAAGGCGGAGGAGGAAAATATCGCGGTTGCCGGCTTCTACTGCGACTTTCTTGCCCAACAAGAGCAGACGGTGAACAACATTATGGGAGCTATGCTGAAGCAACTTGTAGGGAGAGGCGGGATCACGGAGGATCTGCGGAAAGCATTTCAAAAATCGAAAAAGGAGTTTGGGGGTAGAGGGCCGCGACTTGTGGATTTGATGGGGATGCTGAGGACTACTATTGCTTCGATACCCCGGGTTATCATCTGCGTTGATGCCTTGGACGAATGTTTACCGAAGTGCCTACCGGTGCTTCTGGGGTCTCTGAGAGATATTGTTCGGGAGTCACCTACCACGAGAATATTCCTCACCGGGAGGCCCCATGTCGTGGGCGATGTCCAAAAATATTTCGCCAAAGCGGTTGTTATACCCATCAGCCCTAATAACGATGATATCCGGAATTATGTGGAGATGAGGCTAGATTTGGATGCTGAGCCAGAGGCGATGAGTGAGGGTTTACGGGCGGATATTGTTAGAATTATCCTGGAGAAGATATCTGATATGTGTGTAGGGCCATTAGAATTTCTACTCTATTAGTGATTTATACTTACTAGCCATTGTGGTTAGATTCCTCCTGGTTTCATTCCACATCGACGCCATTCTAGGAGAGACGACAATTCGTCAGAGAAGAAAGAAGCTTGAAGAGATGGCACGAGGTGATGGATTGAGTGATGCGTACACGGCAACTCTAACGCGACTGAAAGCCCAGGAGGGGCACAAATTAGCACTCGGGCTGAAGGTGCTGATGTGGGTGTTGTATTCGGAGCGGCCGTTACGATCCAAGGAGCTCTGTGATGCCTTAGGAGTGGAGGTAGGATCCGCAGATCGGGTTTCGGAAAATGTTCCTGCATTACGGACACTTGTATCATCTTGTCTGGGTCTTGCCACAGTCGAGACGTCTTCATCCACAGTTCGATTGGTACACTTTACTCTTCAGGAACATCTCTCTCGTGATCCGGGCCTATTCCATTGTCCTCACTCGACAATTGCCGAAGTTTGCTTGACATACCTCAATTTTGGATGTGTCCGTGATCTTTCACCAACTCTTGACTTGGCTCCCGCAACAACTCCCCTTCTAGAATATGCCTCTGTTTACTGGGGGCGACATACAAGAAAGGGGATGACGGAAAATATCAAAATACTTGCACTAAAGCTTCTCGAAAGATTTGATGAGCATATATCCGCTCAACTACTGTTATCGCACCATAATCGGGAGAGCGGTGGACGCCCGTACTTTCGCGGGGGCGGGGAACCCACTGGATTTTCAGGACTCCATGGAGTAGCATTTTTCGGGATTGGGTGGATAGTTTCCGATGTATTGGAGATGAAGGAATGGGATGTTAACGCACACGATTGCATGGGGATGACAGCTCTCACATGGGCATCTAGAAAAGGGCATGAAGAGGTGGTAAAGGTGCTTTTGGAACGGGGGGGCGCCAATCCCGACCAGGCAGACACCGAATATGACCGAACACCATTCTTGTGGGCGGCCAAGTACAGGCACAAGGGGATAGTAAAAATCCTTTTGGAACGAGAGGAGGTCAATCCCAACCAGGCAGATACCTATGGCTGGACACCACTCTCCTGGGCGGCTGGGAAGGGGCACGAGGGGATAGTCAAGATCCTTTTGGCACGAGAGAATATCAACCCCGGCCAGGCAGACACCAAATATGGCCGGACACCACTCTCGTGGGCGGCTGAGGGAGGGCATGAGGGAATAGTAAAGATGCTTTTGGAACGAGAGGACGTCAATCCCAACCAGGCAGACACCGAAACTGGCCAGGCACCGCTCTCGTGGGCGGCTGAGAACGGGCACGAGGGGATTGTAAAAATCTTTTTAGAACGACAGGACGTCAATCCCAACCAGTCAGACCGGGAATATGGCCATACGCCACTCTCATGGGCCGCTGCGGGAGGGCAGGAGGGGATAGTGAAGATGCTTTTGGAACGAGAGGATATTAATCCCGACCAGGAAGACACCGAATATGGCCAGACACCAGTCTCTTGGGCGGCTGAGAACGGGCACGAGGGGATAGTAAAGATGCTTTTGGAACGACAGGATGTCAATCCCGACCATGCAGACACCGAACATGGCCGGACACCACTCTGGTACGCGGCTGAGGGGGGGCATGAGGGGATAGTCAAGATGCTTTTGGAGCGAGAGGACGTTAATCCTGACCAGCCAGACACCGAAGCTGGTTGGACACCACTCTCGTGGGCGGTTGTGAACGGGTGCGAGGGGATAGTAAAAATCCTTTTGGAACGAGAGGACGTCAATCCCAACCAGGTAGACACCGAATACGGACAGACAGCACTCTCGTTGGCGGCTGAGGGAGGGCATGAGGGGATAGTAACGATGCTTTTGGAACGAGAGGACGTTAATCCCAACCAGCCAGACACCGAAACTGGCCAGACACCACTCTCGTGGGCGGCTGAGAACGGGCACGAAGGGATAGTAAAAATCCTTTTAGAACGAGAGGACATCAATCCCAACCAGTCAGACCCCGAATATGGCCATACACCACTCTCGTGGGCCGCTGCCGGAGGGCATGAGGAGATAGTAAAGACGCTTTTGGAACGAGAGGACGTCAATCCCGATCAGGCAGACACCGAATATGGCCAAACACCAGTCTCTTGGGCGGCTGAGAACGGGCATGAGGGAATAGTAAAAATCCTTTTAGAACGACAGGACGTCAATCCCAACCGGGCAGACACCGAACATGGCCGGACACCACTCTCGTGGGCGGGTAAGAACGGGCACGAGGGGATAGTAAAGATGCTTCTGGAACGAGAGGACGTTAATCCTTACCAGGAAGACACTTTAGGCTTGACATCACTAGACTGGGCGGCTGAGAACGGGCATGAGGGGATAGTAAAGATGATTATAGGATGGAAGGATGGCCGCACAGCTATGCTGGATATTCTGGACTAAACCCTATAGTCGTTGGCTCTCTGCGCAGTACATGGTGGGTTGACACACTCAACTACGCCGCAGCTGATCCCAGTGGCCAGATATCCCTTCTGCCCTCGGCGGTGGCTCAGGAGGAACGTGTGGTTCAATTCAGGCCACCGCGTTCTAATACCAACGTGACGGGCTATAATGGCCAACCTGCGCCCCTGCCGGCAGCCCACCATAAACGGCCGAGGATATTGGCCCTCGAGGATTCTGTTTCCGACCCTGTAAATAGCGTTCTCGCAACCAAATCACCTAGGCGGTCTCGACCTTTTTCCATCAGACCCCTCAAGCTCTCCTGCCCTCCAGTGAAAATTGTGGCCAATCCTCGCAACACCTAGCTAATCTCCTTATTTCTAGCCGACCTATGCCTTATTCGTCTTTTCGCTTTAGTCCTTGACATATCTTTTCACTCCACATGTACTTACCATGGGGAGCCTGGTTTAGCCAAGGCCTTCTTCGTCCATCTACATGTAAATAGGCTTTGATCAATGCGTTTTTTTCTTGTTTCCGCTCGCTTTTTGCTGTTTTTCACTCTTGTGTTTTCCTCTTCTCTGCCTTTTCCTTCCATTAGAGTTCTAGTTAGACTTGGTCCTTTCATGTTTCCTGTCTTTCGTCCTGGTTATCCGCTAAGCCAATATTTGCATGGTATTTTGTGGACACTTGGTGTATGGTACAATCCGGCCCTTTATAAGCAATTGAGCAGGAATCAATGATGAGCTAGAAACACGCGCCCGGGTTCTTAAGTAGGTAATATATTTCCTTCACGTATTTTCCCCCACGACCACCGATGGGTCCCTGGCGGCTGCCTTTATCTACTATAATATCATGCTCCGATACCCCTGCTATCGTCGGTGGACAAATTAACCGCGGATCAACCAAGAGTGAAAAGCTTAAGTCATGACAACAACACTCCCCCACCAACCCCACCATCACTAAAGCCCGGAAGAAAGCATCAAAGATATAAGTATAAGGTGGGGTACACAGTAGAAGTTAATATTTGAGCTAGAGAAAGTTCTTTAAGTGGTGTTGAAAATGCAGGGTGATTTGGAGGGGCTCGTTGCCAGCGATCGCTGACCCGCGGTTAATTTTGCCCACAGACAATATATGCCTGGAGAGAGATTCCAAATCACTAAACTTCTAGAAATGAATTAGATGATTAGTTGACTTGTCCTGGCGGGAATATTTGCCATATAACACAATTGGTGTATTTCCTGTAACTTAAGTTATAGTACAGCATAGAAATATTACGAAAGCATAAAACCAGAATACAATCTCCAAGTTCTTCGGTGACTACGGGATCTAGATTTTCTATGGTTTATTTAACCATTGCTGTTATCTTATATCAGATGCTTAGTTAGGACCGGGGAAAGAAATGGGGTACAATGATAGAGGAGAAAAAGGATAGGGAGGTGGTGGAGAGCCTTGGGAATGAGTTCTTAGATGCGGATATCGCAGTAACAGTTTGATCTAATTGAAATGGGTCAAATATACGTCACCGAATAACACTGGGATGGAATAGATAGCGCACAAAAGTCTTCTCGTCGTTATTTTGCTAAATTAGTGGTAAGGACTGAAGTATATATCAAAAAACAAAACCATCGTCTGATCCTTCTATCGATCACCACATATCTCCACTTTCTCTCCTCCATGCTCCAAGACAAAAGAAAGAAACATTCTGCGTAATCTCTTGACAAAAGAAATCCATCTCAAAGACTTCCTTTCTCCTCCGCCTTTGATCTCATACCTTAGCTCTTGTTCTTCCTTCATCTCCTTTCATCATTGTGCTTTTCTTTGACCGTGTATGCTCTTTCTCATTCAACAAAAAAACATATTTCCCGTGCTTCTGCCTTGCATATGACAAAAGAAACTAAAAGCATGACGAACAGGATTAACTGATTTCTAACATGATCCTATAGCTGTATAAGCATTTTCGCATGCAACCTGGTGTAACGTTACCAAGTGAGATAAATTGGGGGGGTTCCGTTGATTTCTGAAAGTGTTGAGCCATTGATATATACGAACCCTATATTCTCCCACCGGAGACCAATACTGACAGCTCTGACAAGTTTTTTACTGACCACTCCACTCATACCAGCCCATGGTTCTGGGGTATGATAGCTTTCATTTCTTTTAGCTTTGTTTTTTCTCTCTTTGTTTTTTCTTTTTTTCCGTTCAACTTCAGGGTGGAGTTTCTATGGGCATTAGGGTCATTGGCTAGTATACCTGTAACTCACTAGAGACCATCATCTTCGGGATGGGGGGGTTTCTTTTTACCGCAAGATTATTATCTAATCATAATTTTTTAGACTCACGCACTTCTGCGCTTTTGGCCGTGACTACAATGAAGGCCTTATATCATACTGAGCGAAATTTCTTACTGAAAATCAAGTACAGGTACCAGTTTACTCCCCTCCGGCACCTGGGTACGTGACTACCCACCCTGTAAGACTATTAGCCGCACCGAGTGAGTAGGTCTAAATCTGGGTTTCCAATCATTACCTCTCCATCCGGAAATGAGCTTGAGAGGACGATCCCCATGCAACCCCGTTAGGTGAATAATAATACCTCCTCTCGTTAAAAAGGCAAAAATAATAATTACAAACAACACAACTGCAACTATTTCAATGACGCATTTTACGAGTGAACCGCAACACCCCCACCCCCGCGGTTTAACAAACTCTGACTTGAGGAACCTGATTATGCTCAAGTAAGCCAGGCAGAAGAGTCAGGGCAAAGGGAGTTAATATTTTGTGCCTTAACAAAATTAACTATACACCAAGGAACTTGAAAAACTTCGGCTATGGCAACACCCCTCCCCCATCAATCCCACTATCATGAAAATCAGAAAAAATATATAAAATATCATATAAGCACAGTACGTTGAGGAATGGATAGTAGAAATTAATATTTGACTTTGAGAAATATCTTTAGGAGGTGTTGATGATTCAATATATTTATTCAACTATCTAGTTGGGAGCGAGGATGGTTGCGTTGCCTTCGCCGGTATGTGTATGATACAGTTAATTTTGTTAACGAACCATATGATAGCTGGGCGGTAAAAAAATGACCTTGCCTCGAAGTTGGGTTTACAAATCCCACTTACTCTCAGGGCAACCCTATTGTTGTTGAGCGCCACCTACTGGCCCAAAAGCTTGCACATACGGCTCCAAGCGTCGAGCCTCTCTTAACGGTCGGCACCGTCTCGAGCTGCTAGACCGCCCTCTAAAGTGCCCTTAGGAAGATTATAGTACAGTACAAGTGTGAAGTTTTAGGGCGAATATGTGACTGCCGTTGTATTCACCTCCGTACAGGAGCAACTGTGCTAGCGGGAGAGACAGAATAGATTTGTATCTAAAGAGTGAACGAAGAAAGTAGACGATATGAATGAGAGTTCTAACGAAAAGAAACGCAAACAGTAGGGTCTCTTATAGAGACAGAGTCGGCGAAAAATCATAGAGACAGAAAAGGAAAGAACCGAATGAAAAGTAGGAAATCCTCCACTGTCTCATATCTCGAACAATACAGATACATAAAAAGTCTCATTGTAAGTAGCTAGTGCTAGTATGTTCCAGATCTCCAACATCCAATGTTTCCGCTATAGAAGTCAAACGTAGAAAAGAGTTTTCCAAACACTGGGTCATTCCAGTGAGGGTGCGAAACACAAGGCCAGCCCTAGTAGGTTTCAACAACAAGGTCGTCTGCTTGGTGCCCAAGGGTAAGAAACTTCGGTGGAACCGTCTGTCAGATGATGTTTGCTGTGGCGCCACTTCCGACTGTTATTTAAACAAATAAGAAAGAAGTAAACACCTACAGAGTATTTCCGTCCTACGGTTTGAGGTCGGTTACATGTTCCCAATCTGCATTACCTCACCCTGGATCTCGGCTCTCGAGCGCAATGGATTGTTTGAACAACACTAATACTACTGTTCAACCTTCCCCGTGGCACTTGGGCCGGCAACATGCTCTGGGACAAGTAAGGATAGGAGGCCCTTCTAGCATTGGGGGTGATGATTAGGAAGAGGACGGAGAGTACCGCAAGCAATATGTAACCTGTTTTCTTATAGCTGCTCTGCGGAAATCTCTGTGATATATCTCGTATTAATCATGGACTGCACCTTTAAAAAAGGGAAATGATTGGATAGTAACTGCGCCACATCAAGCCACATCGCCCCGCTTTCTTCAGCTCGGATCACAGAATGCGTATAAACTCCTCTGATCCCCTTACGAATCGCTGCACTATTTCTCCATTTCACCAACATTTCTCATAGAATACCGGTATCATGGCCCAAACTTCACATTCAGTCAGCATCGGCGGTGGTTATGCCCACTGCGGCAATATAATAGGCAGTTTCAACACCACCTTCAATATGTCCGATGAGGACAGTCAGATTATGCGCTGGCTCTCTCCGTTGGAACCGAATAACAGACACCAAGGCGTCCGCACCGACCGGCTCGATGGTGTAGGGGATTGGTTTCTGGAGACAAGTGAGTTTCGGGAGTGGCGGGGTGGTGAGGGTGGAGCCCACAAGGCTGTCTTGTTTTGCTCCGGGAATCCGGGAGTGGGAAAAACATATCTGAGGTAAGAGGCGGGATTCTTGGAGAGAAGGGAATACAACTGACGGCTAGAAATACTAGTTCCTTGGCGATCGACAGCCTGTGTGATAAGGCGGAGGAGGAAAATATCGCGGTTGCCGGCTTCTACTGCGACTTTCTTGCCCAACAAGAGCAGACAGTGAACAACATTATGGGAGCTATGCTGAAGCAACTTGTAGGGAGAGGTGGGATCGCAGAGGATCTACGGAAGGCATTTCAAAAATCGAAAAAGGAGTTTGGGGGTAGAGGGCCGCGACTTGTGGATTTGATGGGGATGCTGAGGATTACTATTGCTTCGATACCCCGGGTTTTCATCTGTGTCGATGCCTTGGACGAATGTCTACCGAAGTACCTACCGGCGCTTCTCGGGTCTCTGAGAGATATTGTTCGGGAGTCTCCCACCACGAGAATATTCCTCACCGGGAGGCCATGTCAAGGATGATATCCAAAAATATTTCGCCAAAGCGGTTGTTATACCCATCAGCCCTAACAATGACGATATCCGGAATTATGTGGAGATGAGGCTAGACATGGATGCTGAGCCAGAGGCGATGAGTGAGGGTTTACGGGCGGATATTGTTAGAGTTATACAAAAGAAGATATCTGATATGTGCGTAGGCCGGTTTGGAATTTCTACCCTAAGAATGATTTATACTTACTAGCCATTGTGGTTAGATTCCTCCTCGTTTCACTCAACATCGACGCCATTCTAGGAGAGATGACAATTCGTCAGAGAAGAAAGAAACTTGAAGAGATGGCACAAGGTCATGGATTGAGTGATGCGTACACGGCAACTCTAACGCGACTGAAAGCCCAGAAGGGGCAAAAATCAGCACTCGGGCTGAAGGTGCTGATGTGGGTGTTGTATTCGGAGCGGCCGTTACGAGCCAAGGAGCTCTGTGATGCCTTGGGAGTGGAGATAGGATCTGCAAATCCGGATCCGGAAAACGCTCCTGCCTTAAGGACACTCGTATCATCTTGTCTGGGTCTTGTCACAGTTGAGGCTTCCTCATCTACAGTCCGATTGGTACACTTTACTCTTCAGGAGCATCTCTATCGTGATCCGGGCCTATTTCATTGCCCTCACTCCACAATTGCCGAGGTTTGCTTGACATACCTCAATTTTGGATGTGTCCGTGATCTTTCGCCAACTCTTAACTTGGCTCCATCAACAACTCCCCTTCTAGAATATGCCTCTGTTTACTGGGGCCGGCATACGAGAAAGGGGATGACGGAAAATACCGAAATGCTTGCACTGAAGCTTTTCGATAGATTTGATCAGCATATATCTGCTCAACTACTATTATCGCACCATAATCGCGATCGCAGTGGAGGCCCGTACTTTCGCGGAGGGGGGGAACCAACAGGATTTTCAGGACTCCATGGAGTAGCATTTTTCGGGATTGGGTGGATAGTTTCTGATGTATTGGAGATGAAGGAATGGGACGTTAACGCACACGATTGCGTGGGGATGACGGCTCTCACGTGGGCATCTAGAAAAGGGCATGATGAGGTGGTAAAGGTGCTTTTAGAACGGGGGGATGTCGATCCCGACCGGGCGGACACCGGATATGGCCAGACACCACTCTCGTGGGCGGCTGAGAATGGGCATGAGGGGATAGTAAAGATGCTTTTCGAACGAGAGGGCGTCAATCCCGACCAGAAAGACACCTTGTATGGCCAGACACCACTCTCGTGGGCGGCTGAGAATGGGCATGAGGGGATAGTAAAGATCCTTTTGGAACGAGAGGACGTCAATCCCAACCAGGCAGACACCGAATATGGCCAGACACCACTCTCGTGGGCGGCCGAGAAAGGGCACGAGGGGGTAGTAAAGATGCTTTTGCAACGAAAGGACGTCAATCCCGACCGGGAGGACACTATATCTGGCCGGACACCACTCTCGTGGGCGGCTGAGAATGGGCACGAGGCGATAGTAAAGATTCTTTTTCAACGAGAGGACGTTAATCCCAACCGGGCAGACACCCGGAATGGCCGGGCACCAGTCTTGTGGGCGGCCGAGAACGGGCACGGGGGGATAGTAAAGATCCTTTTGGAACGAGAGGACGTCAATCCCAACCAGGCAGACACCGAATATGGCCAGACACCACTCTCGTGGGCGGCCGAGAAAGGGCACGAGGGGGTAGTAAAGATGCTTTTGCAACGAAAGGACGTCAATCCCGACCGGGAGGACACTATATCTGGCCGGACACCACTCTCGTGGGCGGCTAAAGAGGGGCATGAAGGGATAGTCAAGATGCTTTTGGAACGAGAGGACGTCAATCCCGACCGGAAAGACACCAGATCTGGCCGGACACCGCTCTCGTTGGCGGCTGAGAGGGGACAAGAGGGGATAGTAAAAATGCTTGTGGAACGAGAGGAAGTCAATCCCGACCTGGCAGACACCAAATATGGCCGGACACCGCTCCAGTGGGCGGCTAAGGGGGTGCATGAAGGGATAGTAAAGATGATTATAGAATGGAAAGATCGCCGCACCGCCACGATCGATAATATTAACCAGACCCTATAGTCGTTGGCTCTCTGGGCAGGACATGGTGGGTCGCGAGGATCGCATCTAGGCCGGACCCTCTCAATTGCGCTACGGCAGATCCCGGTGGCTAGATATTCCTCCCGCCCTCCACTGTGCCTCAGGACGAATATGTGCTGGAGATTCGATTCAGATCTAATGTTCCAATATCAACACGACGGACTTTAATGGCCAACCTGCATCCCTCACGGCAGCCCATCATAAACGGACGAGGTTATTTGGTCGTCGGGGATTCCGTTTACGAGCCTCTACTAGTAGATAGTGGCCTCCCATCCAAATCCCCTAGGCGGTCTCAGTCTCTTTCCATATGACCCCTCAATCTCAGCTGCCATCCGGGCAAAATCATGGCCAATCTTGACAACGCCTAACAATCCCCTTATTTCTGGCCTACTTGTGTTTTATCACCGCTATATTCGCCTTTTCGCTTTAGTCCTTCACATCCTTCCTTCCTCGTTAATGGACATCTTCTCACTCCATAGGTAGCTGCCATGGGGAGGCCAGTGCAGCAAAGACCTCCCTTCATCTTCATGTAAATAGAGTTTGATTAATGCGTTTTTTCTAGTTTCTGGCCATGTGCTATTTCTCACTTTGGTGTTTTTCTCTTCTTTGCCTTTTCCTTCCATTAGAGTTTTAATTAGATTTGGTCCTGCGCTATTGTTATTGCTCACGGCTGTTATCCATTATGTTAGTGTTTTCCTTGGGTTTTTGTAGACAATGGTGGATAGTATAATATAATGCTGCCCATTACAAGCAATTGGGTACGAATACATGGTATTGTCCATTAGCATAATTAACCGAACATCGCTGTGGAACGGGGCGCACCTTCTCAATACCCGACTTCTCAACAAATTGGTATGGATCTCTTGCCCTTATGGCATAATGAATTGAGATTGAATCAACAAATGACTGCCAAAACCACAACCAAAAAATATTTAAAAATACACCACACAATCCTAATTCGTATCATATAGATCTGCATGAAGAATGGTTTTTTTTCTCATAGTGCTAAAGGAATGGCGAGGTTCGGGAGTGAGGGGGTGGGGTTGCGACGTGGCACGGTGGAACGTTGGGAGGAACAATGTTCTGTTATTTATGCTAAGGGATGATAGGCGCTTTGTTTGACGCGCTAATTCTTGGACCGGTTTGCCTTCTGCATATCAATTTGCTGTGTGGTTGTATCTCGTTGTTGGATCTCACTGAATTTGATCAGTGTTATTTCTGTTGGCTGAAGCAGTTAATTACTAATTATGTTGAAATTGGCCTTTCGGATATGCACCTTTCATCTCTATAGTACGACAAAGCCGGTCATTCCCTCTAAGTGTCGGTATATAGTTCTCCGTATTCCGCTTGCTCAATTTCACCCTTCGCTCATGTCACCTCTTGGCCCGTTGACCAGATATGTAATCGTTCCATTATTTGTTTTCGTTTGTCTTCCATACTGTTCTCTTTGATTTCTTCTCCACTGCTGATACACCGGTACAGTGCTGCCTCACTGCATAAATAGTAGATCTTCCTGGCCGTCTTAGATAGAACAAAGTACATGGGAATCTCTTGTTCTCATATGCTTCTGGTATATTTTTCGGCCTTTGGACAATTTTTCAACAAATTATTATCTTATTTAGCTGAGTGATATCCCGTGAGTACGAAGCGATGCATCAGAGAGGAAAAAGTCATAGACCTGAGATGACTTTCGACTAGGGTATTGATTGGTAGGTGCTAGTAGATGGTTTGAATATGAGAGGAGGACTGCTGATGTAAAGCCCATAAACTAAGCAAAGGAAAGTAAAAAGATCTGAAATCAGGCACAAGGACTCAAAAACACAGAAAACATCTCCAATGCTGTGTTCAATTTGTTCTACATTTTTAGAAATCTAGAAAGCACACTAGAAAAGCAAGTATATTGAATACTTTGTTTTAGACTTCAACGGCGGTGATACAATACACGGCGAGTGATGGACTGTGAAACGAAACGAAATGCCAAGCAAATCGCAACGAAAAACGATCTCACACTCAAGTGCTGGGAAAATCTCTTCACTCACAACCACAGGCTCACGCCCAGCAGCTCCACGATGCTCACTCCTAGCTACTCAACTAACTAGGGCAACATTATTACATAATTTGTTTACTAGAGAACCAAGGTTCCTAATTAAACCAAGAGTTATACAAAGGTAATACTACTATTCTAATTTAATTAGTTATTATATAAAATCTTAAGTATATATCATATGGAGTCATCATACTCAATACTTTTTAAATCACAGGAGTATATATCAACAACAAAGACACCATATCCATGACCCACCGTGCTACTCCATGTGAGTCCCCTTTCCATCATGACTCCCGGACTGACTAAAGGAACAAACACTTTCTCCCCTCCGGGTTCTGGCTCTTTCCGGCGGCCTTATAGTGCTTTCGCTTTTCTCCCGGCTTTCCCGGAAGCCGCACGATCCCGGAACTATCGCTCATTCCTGCATTAGCAATGCTTTCCACAAACACTATCAAGCGCGCTCCCGGAAGCTATCCGAACAACAAAGGAAGTGTCAAGAGAGTATGGCGAGCAGCATCAATTCCAACATTCCCGTCTTGCCCTTTTAGGCTCGAGTTAAATGCTCCCAATTGACTTCACCTTTTTAGAAATTAGGTAACATTGCTCAGTATGCTATAGTTTCTTTTGTTTCATGTAAGTGCGGAAGAACGGCAATATGTTTCGGTTAATGGATGAGAAGGAGCAAGGACTGGTAAAGGAAGGAATGATGGCAGTGGAGATGAGAGCAGGACAAATGTTTGGCATTGAACTAAAGGCGCAAGAGAGCGGGAGTTTTTCTAATGCATTTCTTTTGTTAAAGGAATCCACAGAATGTTTCTTTCTTTTGTTTCTATTTGGGATGAGGAACATGCGAGGAGGAAAGCAGAGATGTGCGGTGATCGATAGCTGGATCCGAACTTGATTATGTTTTGATATATACATTTGCCATTACCGCTAGTCTAGGAAGTAAAAAGTGAAGAGAAGATTTTTGCGCACTATCCATCTCAGCTGCCATTCGGTGCCGTATTTTTTGAGAGATTTTGAAAACACCTCACCATTGCTCTCCGCTCTTAAGCACAATTGATCCCTTGAACAATACTAATGCTACTGTTGAACATTCCTTCAAGCCTTGCTTGAGCATGCAACATGTGTTGAGACCGGTATGTATGTGAGACTCTTCTGGTACTGCCCGTGGTGATTGGGAATTGAGTGGGGAGAACCACAAGCAACACCTGACCTACGCCCACAGCGGCTCGCTAGAAGTTTTTGTGGGAGAGATCTGGTATTAGTCATGCACAAACACTAGGGAGAAATGATTGGAGAGTAATTGTGCCACACCAAGCCACATCGCCCGGTTTTCTTTAGCTTTCGTCACAGGATATTTACCTATACACAGCGAGCCCCCTTGAAAACCGCCTCACCATCTCTACATCCCACGAACATTTTGGATCGAATATCATGGCCCAAACTCTAGATTCGGTCGGCTTCGGCAACGCCAACATCGGGAACATTTTCAATACCTTTTATATGTCGGACGAGGATGCACGAATTCAGGATTGGCTCTCTCCGCCGCCGCCAGGTAAATTTAACAAATACCAAGCAATTCGCACCGACCGGTTGGACGGCGTAGGGGATTGGTTTTTTGAAACAACCCAGTTTCGGGAGTGGAGGGGGAGTGAGGGTGGGGTTGATGAGGCTCTGTTGTTTTGCTCCGGGAATCCCGGAGTGGGCAAGACCTATCTGACGTAAGTAGCAGCATTTTTTTTTTGAAAGAAGTCAATACCACTAATGGCTAAAAATACTAGTTCTTTGGTGATTGATAGTCTCTGCGACCACGCGAGGGTGGAAGATGTCGCAGTGACAGGCTTCTACTGTGATTTTTTTTCCCAGAAAGAGCAGACAATCAACAGCATCGTGGGAGCTATTCTGAAACAGCTAATTGGTAGAGGGGAGATACCGAACATTCTACGGGAGGTCTTTCGAAAGGCGAAAAGGCAGAGAGGTGGTAGGTCCCGACTCCCTGATCTAAGGGGTGTCTTGAAGACTACTATTGCTTCGCTGCCACCGGTTTTCATCTGCATTGATGGATTAGACGAATGTTTACCGAAGCGCCTTCTAGAGCTTCTGGAATCTCTGCGAGATATTGTTCGGGAGTGCCCTACCACGAAAATATTCCTCACCGGAAGGCCCCACATCTGGGCAGATATTCAAAGATATTTCACCAAGGCGGTTGTCGTACCCTTCAGCCCTAATACGGATGATATCCGGAATTTTGTGGAGATGAGGTTAGACAGGGATGCTGAGCCAGAGGCGATGAGCGATGATTTACGGGCGGATATCGTGAGAGTTATCCTGGAAAAGAAATCTGATATGTGCGTAGGACTTGATAATTCCCCACTTCAGCTCTATCAGGGGTGTATACCTCCTAACGCTGTTTAGATTCCTCCTTGTATCTCTCAATATGGATGCCATTCTAGGAGAGGTGACAATTTGTGAGAGGCGAAAGAGACTTGAAGAGATGACACAAGGTCACGGATTGAGTGATGCGTACACGACAACCCTAACGCGATTGAAAGCCCAGAAGGGATACAAATCAGTGCTCGGAATGAAGGTCCTGATGTGGGTGTTGTATTCGGAGCGGCCGTTACGAGCCCAGGAGCTCTGCCATGCCCTGGGAGTCGAGATAGGATCTGCAGATCCGGACCCGGAAAATGTTCCTGCCTTAAGGACACTCGTATCATCTTGCCTGGGTCTTGTCACAGTTGAGGCTTCTTCATCCATAGTCCGACTGGTACACCTTACTCTTCAGGAGTATCTCTCTCGCCATCCGGGCCTATTCCATAGTCCTCACTCAACAATTGCCGAGGTTTGCTTGACATACCTCAATTTTGGATGTGTCTGATATTTCGCCAACTCTTCACTCGGCTCCCGAATCAACTCCCCTTCTAGAATATGCTTCTGTTTACTGGGGCACGCATACCAGGAGGGGGATGACCGAAAATATTAAAATGCTCGTGCTAGAGCTTCTCGATAGACTCGATCAGCATATATCTGCTCAACTACTATTATTGCACCATAATGGCAATAACAGCGGGAGCTCATACTTTGGCGGGGCAGGAGAACCTACAGGATTTACAGGACTTCATGGAGTAGCATTTTTCGGGATTGTCGAGATGATTTCCACAGTATTAGCGATGAAGGAATGGGACTTTAATGCATACGATTGCACCGGGATGACGGCTCTCACCTGGGCCGCTGCAGGAGGACACGAAGAGGTTGTGAAGACACTTTTGCAGCAAGAGGGCATCAATCCCGACCGGGCATATAGTAAATGGGGCTCAACACCACTCTTGCGGGCTGCTGCAAAAGGGCATGCCGGCGTTGTAAAGTCGCTTTTGGAACGAAAGGATGTCGATCCCGACAGGGCAGACAGCAACTATGGTCAAACACCACTCTCGTGGGCCGCTAAGAATGGGAATGAGGGGGTTGTCAAGATGCTTTTGGAACGAGAGGATGCCAATCCTGACTGGGCAGACAACAGAGCTAGCCGGACACCACTCTGGTTGTCGGCTGAGCGCGGGCATGAGGGGGTAGTAAAGATGCTTTTAGAACGAGGTGACGTCAATCCCGACCGGGCTGACACCGTATATGGCCACACACCACTCTCGTGGGCGTCTAAAAAGGGTCATGGTGGGGTAGTAAAGTTGCTTTTGGAACGAAAGGATGTCAATCCAAACCGGGCAGTTGGCCAATGGGGCTCAACGCCGCTATCGTGCGCGGCTCAGGGAGGGCATGAGAGGGTAGTAAAGATGCTTTTGCAACAAGAAGACGTCAATCCCGACCAAGCAGACGCTAGATACGGCCAGACGCCACTCTCGTGGGCCGCCAAGCACGGCCGTGAGGGGGTTGTAAAGATGCTTTTGGAACGAAAAGATGTCAATCCTAACTGGGAAGACACCAGAGCTAGCCGGACGCCACTCCTGTTGTCGGTTAAGCGCGGGCATGAGGGGGTAGTAAAGATGCTTTTAGAACGAGGTGACGTTAATCCCGACCTGGCTGACACCGAATATGGCCGGACACCACTATCATGGGCTGCTGAGAACGGGCATGAGGGTCTTGTAAAGATGTTTTTGGAACGAGAGGACGTCGATCCTGACCAGGTTGACCCCATTTGTGGCCGGGTGCCACTCTCGTGGGCAGCTTGGTACGGGTATGAGGGGACAGTAAAGATGCTTTTGCAACGAGAGGGCGTCGGCCCCGACCGTACCGACACTACGTTTGGTAGAACACCACTCTCCTGGGCTGCTGGGAATGGGTATCTGGGGGTGGTAAGGATCCTTTTGCACCGTGAGGGCGTCAACCCTAACCGGCCTGACACCAAGTTTGGCCGGACACCACTCTCGTGGGCGACTAAGAACGGGCATGAAGGAGTCGTAAGGATCCTTTTCGAACGAGATGACGTCAATCCAGACCTGGCAGATACTAGGTCTGGTCGCACGCCACTCTCTTGGGCGGCTGAGAACGGAAATGAGGGGGTTGTAGGGACGCTTTTGGAACTAAAGGGCGTTAACCCCAACCGGACTGACACCAGGTTTGGCCTGACACCAAGTTCGTGGGCGGCCCAGAGTGGGCATGAGGGAATAGTCAAGATGCTTTTGGAACGAGAGGACGTCAAACCAGTGTTCGCAACGGGGCAGTCCGTCCGTCCTGAGGGTAGGACGAGGACGGACTACGAATCGTAGTCCGTCCAGTCCTGGAGATAATTTTGCCCGGGGCTAATGGCCGTAGGACGGGGAAGATGGTAGGCCCCACAACCAGTTTTCAGAATGTCTCAGAATGTGAGGCCAGACAGATCCCCACAGATCCCCACAGATCCCCACCAATCCCCACCGTCCTTGTCAGGGGATCTGTAGTCCACCACCGTCCCCTATCGTCCTTGTAATAGGATGGCATAATAGTGTCTCACCTTGTCGGGCCCGTGGTCCTCGCTCAAACCTGCAGTCCTAAAATGTCCCAGGACGGGACGGAGTGAAAATTGTCGTCCGGTCCGGTCCAGTCTTCTTGGCAGTTTCCCCGTGGGGCCGCCAGGGCCCCCAGACCGTTGCCAACACTGCGTCAAACCCAACCAGGCAGGCGCCTTTTATGTCGGAACGCCACCCTCGTTGGCCCCCGAGGAAGGGCATGATGGAGTTTCGAGGATCTCGCGGGAGCAAGACAATCCCAATAGCGCCGCGGTAGCTCGCGGTGGCCCGACATCCCTCCCGCCCTCCACTATTCTGGGCGAGTGTAAGGTAGAGACACAATTCAGATCTCACGATCCAAATACCAGCATGGCAGACTTTGATGGCCAACCTCTTCCCCTGCTGGTTGCGCGCAACGAACAACCGACGTTACCAGACATCCCCGATATCGTTCCTAAGCCCATCGATATCAGCCTCTCGGCCCAGTCACCCTGGTGGTCTCAGCGTATTTTTTCCAGCTGGCCCTCGAAGCTCTGGCGCTCTCCGGGAAAATCCGACGCCCCTCCTAATACTCAATCAATCCTCCCTTTTGCCATTAATCGATCTTTTATCCTCGCCTCTCTTATTTGTCTTCTTGCTTTCCTCCTTTACATCTTTCCTCTTTCGTCGCGAGATATGTCCTCCTTTCGTAAACACTTGCCTAGTAAGGGATTGACGTAGCCGAGACCTTCGTAGATTTAGATGTAAATATACTTTGATAAGGGCATTTTTCTAGCTTCTACTGGCCACTTAATATTTATCAGCTTTTTCATTTTTCTCTTCCCTGCCTTTTCCCTCCACCATAGTCATGCTTAGACTTGGTCCTATGGTGTACACTGCAGTACTGCCGTTAAATGACATTGGGGAGGAATACCTAGTAAGCTGGAAGGCACTCACCCCAGGTTTGCAAGCAGTTTGTCTCTCCCCTTCCTAAAATTCCTCCCATGACTATCAAGCAGTCCCAACGGTTCCCACTACAGACTATCATACTCGTATACTAGTTCTGCTATGTGCCATAGTAACACATCCCAAATTATTAATCTACAACCCTAATCTAAACCTACTAGATTTCGTTCTAATACCGGTGAAGGGTCAGCCCGTGTTATGTCAATAGGATGGAGAGGACAGCGTTTTTGTGGATTGGGTTAGAGAAGCTAGATTCTGAAGGTACACGAGATGGTTAGTTGGCTTGCCCTGGTGGACATATTTGTGGGCTATGATAATAATTGCAGCTCCGGCACAGCTTAGAGATATTACAAAAACACAAATCCCAAATATATTCCATAAGTTCTGCACCTATAACCAGTTGTATGTTTTCAGCGGTTTCTCTAAGGGTCAGTGTTCCCAACCGTCCGGGGGCCCGGCGGGGCCCCGTAGGGGGACTCCCAAGAACCCCTGACGGGACGGGACGGCCTAAGGGCAGGACGGCGGGCCCTACAGTCTGAGACATGTTAGTTCAGGGCAGGGGGGGTGGGCGGCGGGGGACGGCGGGGGATGGCTGGGGATGGCCGGGGACGGTTGAGGACGGCCGGGGACGGTTGAGGACGGCCGGGGACTGTCGAACACGGCCGGGAATGGTGGGGGACTGCCGCGGACTGTTCGTATATGACTTTTTGCTCCTCTCAAATATGGTTTCTTTCTCCTCTCAAATGTTTCTTTCAGCTCTCTGTCTTTTCATACTCGTTGCTGGTTGAAGCCTATGTTGTATTTCATTGTTCCTTTTGTTCCTCTCAAGTCACTTCTTTGATAGTCTTTTTTTTTCCTTCTGGAGGGGTTGCGGTGGTAATGGCTGGACTCAACCACTGTACTATATAGCTGAGCTATGTCTTTCTTATTATTCAATTGATAAGCGTTGTCACAATAAGAGATCTTGACTACTTGTCTATTATCACGTCTTCGTCTGGTTTCCGATCACTTATTGCACCAGTCCGAGTTCCGATCATATATTGCTACAGGGACTGTAGCAACAGACGCCGGGAAGAGTAGAAGAATCGTTGTTATTATAGTCAGACAGAGGCCAGAACTCCTCTTTATACTAAAGCACTAGCGTGCAGAGTTTTTCTAAACACTCATGTGTCCTTTACATATACCGTAGACTATTCGGTCATCATTACAACACTCCCACACTTCCATATAAGCCAAACAGTCCAAGGGAAGAATATGGAAGCAATGTAGACACCGAATCCAGAAGCAGCGAAACAGCCAGAAAAACATCTGAGTATATACATTGGTAACCTCATTAAAAAACCATCTCTGCAGTGAAAAACCCTCTGTGAGGGAAAAAATACTGAGAGTAGGAAAAAGAGTATTACCGGAGAAGGAGAGAACAATGCAGGAGGAGGAAAAATGAAAAATGATAACCCAACGTGTACTCCAACAGAAACTCACCAGCCTAACTAAACGAATACTGAAAGGCCAGTCAATGGTGTGTGTTTCCGAGATGTAGCAAGCGGAAGTGATTTTGTAAGTCTATCTGCTAGCATATCACCTGTCGGAATATAGGATAGAGTAATAATTCCTTCAGAGTAACAGTCCCGAATGAAGTGATATTTCACATCAATATGCTTCGTTCGGTTGTGAAACTTTGGGTTCTCGGTAAGATGGATAGCACTCTGATTATCTAGCAGGAGATGAATAGGCGGTAGGATGGTGCTTGCTGAGCATGGGTCACTTGTGATATCGGTCTGGTGATCAACTTGGTCGACTCGGCCGATGAAAGAAGAAAGCGGAAGTAGAGAGCCATTCAATGTTAGACAATTTAGCTTCATCTTTAGTGTGAACTCGGAAAACAGATGCCTGAGCCATTTTGCT
>Ga0307509_10002945_pt1 | contig 26759 bp, 24 predicted proteins | sample 10_EM_MG_FD_202245 | JGI IMG/M metagenome (GOLD analysis project Ga0307509, IMG submission 202245) | Populus trichocarpa ectomycorrhiza microbial communities from riparian zone in the Pacific Northwest, United States - 10_EM | ecosystem: Host-associated > Plants > Roots > Unclassified | place... | reverse complement strand
CTTAACCATATTAAGTTTAACCGTTTTGATTCTTCGTGAATTATTTACTCTATCTTTATCTTCTACTTTGAGTTTTGGTGCGGTCGCAACCTTAGAGTTCACCTCTCTATAGGGTGCCCCCGTTACATAAAGATAGAGACTTAAATAAGGAAATAGTAAAGCTCATCTCCACAACCTAAGGAAAGAAAGAAAATACAATCAGTGAAATATAGTAATAGTATCAGAAGTTGTTTGTCAGGTGTCAGAGGGCATCCTAAAAGAGTCAGGATATTACAGGGCGTCATCAGAACATGTCAGGTTAAAATCTGAATACACTTAGAAGAAATAATCATGCATCTGAGGTTGTCAGATAAAGCTTGTAATATACTGATGCAGAACTAAGGAGCAGAGATTGCCCAGATATGATGTGGCAAGATAGGAGAAGCTCTGACTTCAGGGGAGAGGGATCTGGTGTCAGGACAAAAGAGGCCAGAATCAGATAACCAGAGAATTACCTAGAGGTGATGAGTAGTAGTCATCGTAGAACGAGTAAGGACTTAAGAAGATCAGGACGAAGACACTGAGTACCAGACCCTGACTGGATACACCAGCAGGGCACTAGTTGTGATCTGGGCACATAGGATGTATGGGTCTATACCTGGGCAGCATCCAAACGCATGCCACTAAATAATACAAAATCAGAAGGCAACATTAAATCATCATTGTGTCCTGATTCACGATTGATGTTTGGTGCATCTGGTGTATTGGAGGCCCAGGGGGCTCTGGACAAAAGCTATTGTTTTTGCTAATATTATAAATTTCTTGTGGACTGGATCGTGAAAGCTCCTCTGATAAAAATGCCCTATCCTGAGGAAGTTCAATTTAGTTAATATCTCCTAAATGTCCATGTGTTACGCACACAAGAATAGCTTACCAATATTAGTACGAGAAATGCAGCTTCATCAGGATGACTGTATATCCAAATTCTAAAGCTCGCTAGAAGTAGAACGAACCCGGAGGCATCCGTGGTAGCTACTCCGGCAACCGGAAAAGTTCACACTCCTTGAAGTAATTTTCTGATTGGAATGATAAGATATTTTAACTCTATCATATATCGGGTGCAGCTACATATATATGCATGTTGCTTTGAAAGATGGTCATCCGAACTGATTACTCGATATTCTATGAGAACTATTGGTATGTTTGCTTATAGGCTGCATATATTGAGACATAGTTCATTAGGACAAAGAGATCGAAGACTATCTACTGGAGGAGTAGGGACACCCCTAGATGAAATAGTAGTCGGGAGACTCTCTGAGTTTGCGCAGGGCAATTACTTTCCGGGTCAGACACTGTTCGCACTTTCCTAAACAAAGCTGAAAGACTGAAAGATACATAAATCCTTAAGAAAAGAAAGTAGCACAGATATTAGTATAAATAGAAGGGATCTTCCCTCGTGGTTGAAGAATCATCAACCAACGGAGAAGAGACCTTAACAATATAACAAGTTATTAAGAAATCTTCTAAGTTCGAGAAACTTTAAACTTGCCAAAAAGATTACCAAGCCTTCCTGACATATCTCTGTACCCTCAAACCAGTCTAGTTAGCTCAATATCTCTTCGAGTTAGCTCCCCTATAACACAATGGCAGACAAGTTATCCAATTTGAACCTGTGTCTTAAACTGATAGAGCCATTCAGAGGTAATGTCCAAGAATTCATAGCCTTCATCCACTCCACTATCTGTTAGTTGCTCAATTACTGCCTTTGATTGTGCATAGATAATTTCATTAGTTAGTGAAACTGAGGCCTCTTCACCTGCATCTATCCAAATTGAAACTAGGTGCTCTAATATTGGATAACATGAGACTCAATTATTCTGCTTATTTGCACCTGGCCATACAAAGCATCCAAGTTATTTACCATTAAATTTAAACGAAAAAATAAATCAATTAAAAGATAAATTAGGCAACATTTATTTGGTAAACTATACCACTTCAAGGACTATCATCTACTATTTTCTCCCAGTTTTTAAGGTGATCGGAAAGGCTCTGAAGTACGATAAATCTTCCATCCGGTCGATGAGGACATTCCTCTAACTCAACAAACTGGGAAAGCTTCAGCTTTCGGTATTTTTGACACACGCAACAGAGCTTATATTTTTGCAATGCTGTCAACCTAAGTTTTTGTGATGTAGTTCATTTTTCCCCTCACTTTGGTAAGTTTTGAAGGCAGCATCATTAGAGTAGATTCTTGGTATTTGATATGGACTGCTTTTGCACTGATTTCATCTCATTTCTCTTGCCTTCTATTCTCTACTCTACTCCTCATCTAAACCTTATATGGACTAGTTTCTAGTCCTCAGTTATCACTTGCTTTTCAGTTTTTTTAAATCCTTTTTTCATCAACCATTTCACTCTCCTAGATGTTTTGCTTTCCCACATGGTCTGTCCCTGATCTTGGCCATCCGGGACGGCGGGGTGCGACTGTATTATTATCATCATAATTGATCCCTGTTTGTCACCCGCTGCATTTCTCCATTCCCTGGTCGGAGGCTGTGACCGGATTTATTGTCTGTTCTTTATGCAAGGGATTGAGCTGGTATTTAAGCACCACCTTGGAGGATCTCAGTTTTCGGATGGATATGTGTACCATATCTTAAGTGGGCTACCGGTACACAGACATTGTAAATTTTATTACTGCAGAATGATGAGTTGGAGGTTTTTCTGTTTTTCATTCTGATTTTATTGATGAGGCTTTCTGGTTTGGGGCGGTTTGGAGGGCACAGTTCCCAATTTTCTTCTCCTCCCCCTTTCCCCTTCAAGGCACTTCTTCAATCGGGCCACTGACGAAGGGATTGAAAACAATAACCCTCTGCTCATTATCAATCTATTGGCTTTCATTCATCTGTACTTGTATAATACTTTTGTTTCTCGGAACCTCCCTTTTTTTCATATTGTTTTTTTCACCGGTCACATAGGTTTGCCCTGTCTGTGTTGTCCTCGCTTGCTTGCTGACATCCACACCAGTTCCTGTGTTGCGACCCTCATTTCCTTTTCTCCTCGCCATCGACACCCTGGACTCACTGCTCTAACAACAGCTCTCCCCCCTTCTCCAGCGCATCCCACCATCGTTAGGTGCTCGACAGTGTCAGCATATACTTGCACCATACCGAGGGTTCTACAACCTTTTAGCGGCATATTTTTACTGTCATTCGGGGGTACCACATGGGCACTATGGGTGACCGTAATCGTCTTCCCACTTTGTTCGAGGTTCTTAGCAGGAGAACTTTACCACCCGTCGATTTGTTCTCGTTTTATATTTACATGAGGGATCAACAACGCTCTGTGGATTATCTAGATTTCTGGTATGTCGCTTGGAAGGAGAATTTCATTCTACCCCCCTCTTGGAGAGAAGGACGAGGAGCAGTGTTTATGTTTACTTTAGCTTTTGATTGGGGCTGTGGCTTGGGGTTCTGGCTGACATGTTTCTTTTTCTAGGCTCGACGTCGCCCAGCACATTTCGCTCTGTCGCCACTATGTCCGCGAACTCCGCCGAAGTGTCCTGGTTTCTACGCCCGATCTGGACAAAGGTAGCAAGAGGTCCTCGGGTGCTCCGGAAGACCTGCTGGGTGATGAGAATTTTGAACTGAAGAGTGATGACCAGCGGCTCTCCGCCTTCCTTCGTTCTGAGGGCACGTCCGAGTCTCCCGCCCGCCGCTCCATGGGTGACACGCTGGAAACTCCAGGAACAGGTCGCCCATCGTTTATGTCCTCCTCTGGGCTCGATCCCAACACGGACTCGACTTCTCCTGGCCACACTGTTATTACAAGGAATGATCTTCGTGCCTCCGCCGAAAAGATTCTATACACTTTCCTCTTGCGGGGCGCCGAGCGCGAGATTGTTCTACCAGAAGTCATACTACAGTCTATTGCCAATGCGATTGAAGTGGAGGCGCGCGACGATCCAGCTATCTTTGATGAAGCGAAGGACTACGTTTTCCAGGCTATGGAGAGGGACGCCTTCCCAGGATTTCTGACAGCAAAGGCCCTAGGGAATCTCGTCCCACCCAGCGCTACCCTCCGTCTGATCGTGGGCCTCCTAGCTATGTTTGGTGGATTCTGGGCAGCTTTCGCACTCATCTTCTTGGACATCAAACCAAAGATTACTAGATTATGGGTTTGTCATATATTCCACCAATCTAAACCTCGTGCCGCTACCGCGCACTAATAAATTAAACAATAACAGCTCATCCTCCCTTTTTCAGTCGGCGTCTACTGCCTCATGGCCCACCAATACTCCCTAGATCCCATAATGGGACTGATAGGCATTAGCGAGTACACACTCATGTCTTTCACACGCGTTAAGGAGCCTTACGTCCGTCGCTTACTCGGCAAGCGCTCTCTGTGGATCCTTATGCTCACCACCGTCATGGTCGCGGCGCTGGTGTGCTTATATGTGTTTGTGCCGGGGAAGAGGTTATGATCGATTGATTAGCTTAGTTTAGACTATATCAGAATTCTGTGTCCACGTGTTGGTTTGTTAGAAGGGGTTCTTTATCGTGAACGATTTGTTTGTTTTTTTCCTCTCTTTTTCCTTATCCTCTTCTGTGATATCATACTAAAGCCTTTTCTTCTTTTGGGGATTGAATCAGTTAGCGTTTGTTGATCGAGCGGGTGTGGAAGGGGGAGGGATTGTATTGTAATAATATTTTTCCTTCATTTTCTTCTGGTGAGGGTTTGATCTGCTGTTTAATATTCGGTTTGCTTGCGGACCGCGGATCGATGGATCTATGAATAGTTAGCCAAGGGCAAGGAGAGTCTGATAGAGGGGTGTTTACGTAGTGTTAACTGATGCCCCTATTTGTTTGTATGTCATGTTAGTTCTGTGCCATGGCACTGGTCTGCTCGCCTCCTAGCTGATCATGTTTGTCATTGCTAGATCGCGACGGTCGCTCTACTACGATGTGGGCAGCGGGCCGTCAAATCAGGATGCTGTCGCTACGCCGTGGTGGTTGAGGCCGTGTGTGGTACCAATAACGAATTTGGGGGTGGTGCTCTGGGTCAATACCTAGCTATGGGTCACATTTTCCTGGACGATCATGAATACAAAAGTGGATAAAACAATAACCACTTTTTCTTTGACACTTGTATTATCTATAGAGTAAGCATGTATGAATAGGATTCAATAGGTGAAATAAAGTTGAAGAAAGGATTGAATTTTGACTTTGCTATTGGTAAATTGGCCATTTTAGTCAGTATCACTCACTGCTTTAATCACATTGATGTTGATATAAGCACAATAGATAGGGCATGCTCCATTGTTCCTCAAATTATTAGTCAAAAATCTCAACTATATCAGGCAGGGTATCGTAGGAGATTTACAAATGCCATCAATGCTTCTTAATGCCAGTAGAAAGTATTGTATTTTAAAAAAGGAGGATAACGGTACTGTACCCTAAGGTATTGCAATGGTAGAAAAAAGGGAAAGGATAATTCAACAATTGTTATTTTAGTAGTAAAAACAGATTTAGTATGATACAATGTATGATATGCATAATTTTTTGATTTTTTTTGATAATATTATCTGGTGACTGGGGGTGTGCTATCCTCGCACCACCCCGGCTGACCAAGGCTTATGTCTAGTGACCGTACCTACTTGTATTACCCATGAGAGGAACCCATATACGGGGCCAATGATCCGAGCCCCGCTAATACCCCCGGACATACTTCCACAAAATTGAAACCATTTTTCCAACATCAGCAATATTGAAAATATCGGTAATCGAATCGGAGGTAATGATCGGAGTGAAGGATCCCAGGCGGCCGGGTGGAGCGTCTCAAGTGACCACACAGAATCTGTATTAAGTAAGTGGTTAAGAAATTTAGGACTGATTCAGTTAAGTGTGTGCGGAAAAGAATGGGAAAAAAAAGGAAAGAGAAGAGCAGCAAGAATGGTCAGGAAGGAAGGAAATCAAATATGAGAAAGGGTTTCAAGGCTTCCGCACTCTCCCAGTGCGTATGGGGGCTGCCGACAGCGGGCAGGCATTTCCAACTGGAAAAGTTTGAGAAATTCCGTAAAAAAGGCAAGCCAGGTTGAGGCTTCCGGAGCCCTCCCCCCCTCCCTGATAAATCTTTAATACAGAGTATCCAGCGAATAGTCAAGCTGCCAATGGAACAAGCTAAATTGGACAGAAAACTGCTTGTCATGGGGGAAAGAAGCAATAATCCAGCTTATGTAGCGGATATGAGGAGCTGTTTGGCCTGAGATATTTGGGCTTCAAAGCATTGTTTGAAGGTCTAAACATGTCACGCCAAATAGTCCCCAAAATAGGTTCCTTCTCGGTTGTTGGTGGGGTACTGTACTGGAGAGCCCTTGCTACATACTGTAGAATTCTTTATTCCAGGACCCTTGCTTGTTGTCCTTATATATTTGTGGTAAACTAAGCCCCGGCAACAGCTGGCTAGCGTGGAACAGCATCTGGGATTTTCTTCACCGCTATCTTCCGACATATCCAATTCTTTTATAATCCTGGAAGCCTCGCGGACAGAGGTAGCACCACTCAGCAACTACAGAAGAATCAACCACGCTTCATATAAAGTGATCCAAAAACTGTTTGCACAACTGGAAGCTTAATATCGGAGGATTTCCCGATCCCGATTCTATCATCGCACTTAGAAGAGAAGCAAGCATCCTTAAATACATAACTCAGAAAAACTTTCTCATTCCAATGTCTCCCCCGCTCAGCCTCTCTTTCCTCACTATAACATTTGCCGCACACCTTCTCTCTAATCTAACTTTACCCGATCTCTTCTCTTCCATTCCCTTCCCTTCCTCCTCTCCGCTTCCCTTCCATTCCCAATGCTTCTCCTTCTCTTCTCGTCACCCAGAGTTCTTTACTTTTACTCTTAGCTCCTACTTTGTTCTCTGAATTCCAGACTATGCTTGTTTGTCCTCTATGCGAGAAATGATGATTTCCAGATATGTAGCCTCTGCTCTTGATATGCCAAGGTTATGCTATTCCATCATAAAGCTACGTGGACCTGGCTTGGTTAGACAATGGCGACCAGAGGCAATCCAGGAGGGTATACGGAAAAAATATATAGCGAGGAAAAGCTTGTTCTAGAGCACACCTTCAACTGAGGAAAATTCCACCCTAGTATCCCAGTACTATTAGAGGAACCCTACATTCTTAGTGACTTGATCCTACACTACTAGAGTCGACCCCCTCTGCATTCATGGGTACCCAGTTGCTGCGGGTGGTCAAAATCCGGAGAGGACTGCCCGAGAGAGAGATAGCGAAACAGCGGGGAGAGTGGAACGGTTAACGATAATACTCTTTGAAACAATGAAAATCGAGTGACAATAGAACAGAAATGGCTGGCAACCATTCCAGATGAAGAAGCCTAGAAAAGAGGTAGAGCGGAAAACAATAAACTACAGAAAGAATATGAAAATTCGATGAAATCTCACAATACTGGACACACAGTTTTTACCAGTGTTTCCAGCCGTCCGGGGGCCCAGCGGGGGGACTACCAAGAGCCCTGGACGGGACGGGACGGCTATCTGTAGTCCGTCAGGGGAGGCCAGAGTGTCGGACGGCCGTCCTTGGGTCGGGCGGTTGGCCCTCAAAGTGAGACATGTTAGTTTAGTGCAGGGGGGTGGACGGCGAGGACGGCAGGGGACGGCCGACAATGGTGAGGGACGGCCTGGCGAGGCGGGGGGCTGGGGACTGGCAGACCGCCGGGGACATCATGAGTGATGTCACATGATGCCGGAATGCTTGGTTTGGATGTGTATGATTTCATCCTGACCACTACCTGAGGTCCGGGCGGTACAACTACTTCTATTCTCATCGTGTGTGAAATATCAAAGATTTGATGTGTTTAATACAAAGAGGACAATGTAGCCGATGGTACAAGCACTCGAGTAGGTGAAAGTGACCTGTTTGTGAACTAAAAGGTAATGAAAGAGAACAAGTTTGGCTTGGTATGAGAATAAATGATGTAAGGAATAGTGGCTACTACTAGCCATGTTTGGTCATAGCATTAGGACATAAATCTTTAATATTAATTACCTGATTCCAATACGCGATGAAAATGGAAGTATAGCCCGTTGGGATGTGTGTGTGATACGTGTGTGAGGTGAGATGTTCGTTAATCACTAGTTGTACAAGAGAGAAGATTACTTAAAGGGAAACGCCCATGCCAAGCCCACTCCCGCACAACCAATGATAGACCTAACCCAAACACAGTAGGTAGGCCCTAAGCTAACCCATAGACATGACCTAAGTGGGTAGCCGTACCTCAACATATCGTACTTGTAGAGCTAACAGAGCTAACATACAGTACGTCCGGTTCTCGCCGAACGTAGTCCGCCCTAGCGCCCCCCAAAAAAGGCCAACCATGAGCCTAGTCCGTCCTGCCCTCCCCCCAAGACTGACCGGACGGCTGGGAGCATTGGTTTTTATTTCAACTATCATACTTACCCCCAATATATTAGACGGAAGTGCTTGGTTTTTGTTAGGGGAATGTGAAGGATTGTTCAGCTGATATGCAGATAGAATAGATACGCCAGAATGTTCAACAATAGATTTTACCTGTTATATTTTTTCTTTATTATTACGGGAGTGATCGAGGGACCAGGGCATGCAGAAAATACAGAGAGAGGTATGATGACCCGGAGAAGAATCAGGATGTGGTATTTTTGTCTTATCTATACACCAATCTCTACCATTAGTTTGATTTTAGTTAGAGAGTAAAGATGAGGGCTAGAGCGAGCAGATGAACAAAGTGTAAGTGATGAAACTTGCGTCCCATATCCTTCCTCCAAAGTGTCTAAAGTTCAACTTGAATTCTCTTAGTCTATTGTCTACTCCTGTGCGAACCTTATTTCCAACTTCAACACAATCCACATCACGGAATTGTGGAAACCTGCCACCGCGGGGTGCACTTCCCGAACACCTCCGATACACCTGCTTAAGAGAATTGTAGTGTATATGTCGGGGACTATGCTTGCGGTAAGGGGCTGGTTTCAGGGATGGCAGAGGTGACTAGGAGCGGGAGTTGACCAGTATTCCTACCATGTGGATCATGCATAGTACAATTGCGCCTCTGGGTAGCTGTGATATTGGGTGCTGGGCGATCGGTAGTATAGAGTAAAAATCCGCGATGGCGAAGATCCCAGTGGGGTCAAGCCTGTGGTAACAGGGGCCCGGGCCGACTAAATTATTTTCCATTATCCCTTAACCAGCTTTCAAGCATGGGTCTTCCTCCACTTCCTAGCACAATAAACTAATTACGGTTTGCCTGCAGCTAGGGGATTGGCAAGGTCAACCTTCCATGAGTGAGCCTACTCCGTTAATAGTTGATATTTTAACTAACCGGTGCAATTGCCTTGGACAAAACACAGCGCTAAAAGTTAATAAAATTTGAAATAGGCAATGGGATAGAAGGCACCCTGCTCCCATGTTAGAAAGCCTTACTCCAATGACGGGGCTCACTTCGATTTGTCAGTCCGTCTTATTAAGGCTTGAACATGCACCAAACTCTTTTAACCGGAAAATCTTGCAGGAAGGCTTTTCAACACCCAGCGCCTATGGTTAAATATTTTTAAAAGTATTTGTGAAATACTACCAACCGATCAGCAGTGTACTGATTTTGGCATCCTACGTCCATGAACAGGTTGGAGAGTGAACATATATACTGTGAAGGCACCCCCTCCCTCAAAGGCTGCTAATATCAGGTTCGGATTCTGAAAAAAGCAGAAAAAAAAGTCAACCCATCCTCGCTCTCTTTAGTTACTTCGAAAGGTCTCCTTAGTTTGTACAATGCCCCGTTACCAAACCCCATCAAAGCACCCCAACACCCCACAAAACCCCCACCACACCGACAGCACAAACAAGTCATTCACAACAGACTCTGAGGAGCGGTCACAAAAACACTTCAGCAGTGATGATCAACCCCATAGGAACCTTATCGCACTTCTGTGGCGATTCTCACTATCCTTTTTCTCCCTTTTCTTGCTTGTGATTACTCTGTGGCAATTTTCCAAACGGCAACCTTTGAGCAAGTGGGAGCAACGGTGGTTCAATCTATTGTCAATTCTCTTCTCTGGAAGTGCCAGTTTGGGTCTTGGATCACTCTTTGGGTACCTAGGCTCTATGCTCAGATGGCCTCTCCTTACCCAAACAATATATAAAATCCAAGATGTACAGCAGCTTACCTCTAGCTAAAGTGGCCCTTGTTAACTCTTTGATTAGGTGGACTCAATATTGGGCATGTCACCACCGGCCGGGTCACTGCGGCTCATTAAACAACATATCCAAGAGATGAGGATATCACGAACTACCTTTATTGTCACTCTATACCTTATCACAAACGTTCTCGGACGATTAAGTGTGGCTATTTTTGGTCTAGCTTACAACATGATGGATAAAACTGGGATTGAGTATCCAATTCTTGCAACAAATTGGACATCCGCTTCATGGAGTGGCAATTTCAATACCACCATTGACTTAGACGAGGGGCACCCATTAAGCTCTAAGGGAGCAGAAGGTAAAGGATCCTACACCAATCATTATTGTCCTGAACCAATAGGCTTACACCAATATATCTAAAAAGAGTTTTCAGATTCAGTATGGAACGGATTGGAAGAGTTTGCTCAAATACCACAGTGGATTAATTCCTCAGGTTCTTACTCAGATTGGCAGCCTCTCTATAGAGAGGACTGCTCCTACCTGGTATCCGGTCTTGAAGTCTCAAACTCCACACTGAAATCGGGCACAAACACAGTTGAATATTCATACCAATTGAAGGATTTCCAAGAGGACTATACTATTTTATCAAACCGTACTGTTTACTCCACTGTAACCTGCAGCTTGATCCAGGTTGAAAAGTACCAATATTGGCGCTGGAATAATTGGGATAGAACTGGGCCATTCAGTATGTAAAACTTTCATCATAACCCAATAATCCACAGTGCAAGTTTTAGTCAAGCTAACCCCCTATTCCACATATTAGATCTAACAAGTGACCGCTATTCCACTGATATAGCAGCTGGTGCACTGTGGGCATCCAATTCTAGTAGATCCCTTTTACAAGATGTCTTTGTCTTAGGTCCTCCAGCGGAATGGGTATTATCCCTGAACAATTCAAATCAAGTTAAATTCCTCCAGATTTGTTAGTACTATCTGTCCATACTCATACCAACCTCGAAGTGCATTAAGATAACAATACCTTTAGATATTACATGTAAAAAGCTTGCTTGGGAATGTCAGCCAATTCTAACAGAAATCAGTACTCATGAACCCTACCAAATCCAACCTCACGAGCGTTTCTTTCATCCTACAAACTTGTATTGGGGACAGGAGTTGGGCGATGACATTCTTTCATACTCTTATGGTTTTCCTATTAAGTTCTATGTGGGCAAACCTAATGCGAGAACCTTCGGTCCGGCTGTACTCGATGGACTAGACATCATTTGCAAGCAGAATCTCTCCATCCCGCTGAACAAAGCTTCTTGGAATAACTATACTCTTTGGGTTTCCGGCCTAGTAGCTCGGCTACCTATCCTGGCTATCCAACATGCAAATACTGCGCTCCCTCGGTATACACGCGATACACACTCTAATCAGACCGCCGGCACTGCATATCTACATACAACCTTAGAGGTAAACTGGCAACGCATTACCATCATAGCAGTAAGCATTCTAGTCGGCCAAATCCTAGCCATCCTAGCTGTTCTCCACTATTCCAAAGGGGTCTACACCCGAGATGATAGTCACCTGGCAACCGCGGAGCTTTTGAAAACAGTTATAAACCAATTCGATGGTGGCAAGTTAATGACAGGGGAGGAATTGGCAGCATCTCTTGATAGGATCTTAGGAGTCTCGGTTAGTTATGGGACTAGGGAGGGTAAAGATGGTGGCCCCCCAGAGGTGGATCTCGCAAGTGGAATGAATGCAAATTTCCCATCATTCTCTCGGAAACCACGGTTCTGGAGGAAACAATGGTTAAAGAAGCCTAGAGTCGCAGGAATGGGTTTATTGGGATCGGTCAGGGGTTGGGTGCGGAGGGTGTGGCAGAGGGTTGGGAATAGTGGGGGGAGGTTTGAGTAGTTGATCGGAAAGCCCACATTTAGCTAGCAATGGTAGTTGAGTGGTGAAGAATAGTGTCAACTTGAGAGAGAAACTGTTCTAAGGGACCCGGAGGAAAGAACGCAATAGGAAGCAAAAGGTTATGTTCGCTCTCCCATGTAAGCACGGAGTAAAAAAAAAAAAGTCCAACTAGAAAGAACACAGCTTATGGCGGTCAACCCATGTTAGTTAGTCCTCCATCACAAATCACCCGAACCAGCCCCTCAGGGCACCAAAACCGGTGACGATCCCATCAGTATGCCTAACCTAACATACTGCAATGGGATTGCAGATGGTATAATAATCCCAGTAGTAGAGCACTGCATTAGGAGCAGAGATAGCGCAGGCAAAGGGAAGCGCAGGCATGTATGGAGGAACACAGAAGTGTGGACGGGCGAACATTCTAGAGCATGAACTGATGTATAGGGCATATGCGGAGACATATGGCTATTACGTGTATGAGCAGGTTTTTAACCACTTAAGGTGAACCGTAGCTAGCAACCTCCATAGAGAATACAACTCCAACACACCCGAACACGAATCCTGCCACCTCCATCAATTGCCCCATCGGAAATCACGTTGCTCGAGTGTGCTCTTTACACGGGAAACCTCACCATTGCGAACGAACCCTCCGAGAATTTTTACCCCTGCTCCCATACAAATTGCCTTTGCTGTAAGAAATTTCTTTCCAAATCTCACTATAACGCACGAAAAATCCTGAACTCTTAGCGTTCCTTATAGCAGGGTGCGACTTTAGCTAAATTACAAGGGGAGGTGGACCACCACCGCTGGCTCCCTGGATCATACCGACATTAAGTTGGACATGAGAAATCTCTCACGGCGTCTGAGTTTCCCATTTTGACGGGGGGCCGGATAAAATACCAGCAAAGAAAAACGACACACCACATAGAGGGGAAACTTCGACGTCCCAACCAGTATGATACAGTGGAACAAAACCATTCATGTGGACTCACTCGACCAGCCAACAACTCAACTTGGGAGGTCACACCAAAGAGGCCGGGGTTGAAGCGTAAAGTAATGGGGCCGATCAATGAAACTGGCAAATTTTGGTGGGGCGAACAATGGACTATCGGCATATTCACTGCGGTATGTGAGCAACAGAGCTGCGAAAAGAACAGATTCGTATCTAACGAGTGAAAGAAAGAAGACAATAAGAATGAGCGTTATCATGAAGAGAAACAAGAACGATATGGTCTCCTATGGAGACAGTCGGCGAAAGTTAGAGAGATAGAAAAGGAAAGACGGGACGGAAAGGAAATGTAGGAAATCCTCTGTCTCGCATCTCAAGCAATGCCGATACGAGCAACCAAGATGTCAGCTCTCTTTGTGTTGAAACTGACTACTGCTGGCCCTAGTGTTTCTCGCCCTCACTGGAACCATCGGGTGTTTGAAAACTCTTTCGCGTATAGTATTTGACTTGTACAGTGGAAACATGAAATGTCAGATATCAAACAGACTAGCACTAGCTATCAACTATGGCACTCAATTAGTCTATAGGCATACCTGAGACTGCCTCACCTATAGCAGTGTGTAGCATGAATATACATCAATATGGTTACTATTATTTCCTAAATCCTCATATCCCAAGTGGCCTGCCAACTGACAGAACATATCCTTACCTATTATCACATTGAGGAAATACTTGCGACATCAGCAATATTGAAAATATCGGTAATGAAATCGGAGGTAATGATCGGAGTGGAGGATTCTAGGCTGCTGGTTGGAGCATCTCGGGTGAACACACCGAATCCATGTGCAGAAAAGAAAGGGAAAGGAAAGGAAAGAGCGGGGGGGGGGGCCAAGAAGGAGGAAATGAAATCAAACATCATAGATCCACTATCACACGTACCGCGGAGGGCAAACATCGGACTAGTGCTCTGCATCTTACGAGCCACTAAGTATGATACGGACCCGAATTCGCAAGACAGGAGCGACCGGAAGCGCTAGTCTGCCTGAGAGCACACCCAAAGATACACCCACAAAACCAGAAATTTTGACTAGATTAGACCTTCCACCGCCCATCACATTTCGCCGGCCCCAGTGCCCCAAGTTGTCCAGTGCGCCCAACAAACAGCGTGGACCGCAATCGACTCGAACTGATCGATGCATCCACTTGCCGCTTCCAAAAGTATCAAGGAAATTTTGCTGATACTTTTGAAAACGTTAAGCACGGTAGTGTATCACAAGCCAGAAGAGGTAACCATGGTAACAAGTGATCGCGGAAAAACGGTAACAGCTCGCCAACATGATAACACAACTAAACAACCACAGTGGAGAACCATCATTATTTAAAAAAAAAAAGTACAACCACTGCACACCAGCAGAGACGTCTATTCCCTGTCCGTGATTCTATAACATTCCGGAAAACAAAATAAATGATCAGTCCCAGTGCCGTCCAACAACCCGCCGACTGCTGACGGACGGTCTTAGCGTCGTCCAGTCTTGAACGAGGAACTGCTGCATCCAGACCCGCCGCCGACGGCCATCCGACGAGAATTGGAGACACCGACTAATCCCCAAACCTCCTATCTTCAGCTGTGCCGAATTTTCCAGTATTCCCTGAGGGCTCGAATAATTGGACCTCGCGCTAGGATGTTGGAGTTGGCTTTGCTAGCATTATCAGGTCCGGTATTTTGTTAAGCTGAGGCTGAGGCGCCGGTTTTGGCAGTTGGTTCCCCCCCAATCCAAGAGAGGGAATTTTGGACGTCTTCGGATGAGGTCCAATTATTCGAGTTCTTACAGCGCCCTCAGGTATACTATTATATTAGCCCATGCCATGAAAGAGAACTGGCGAAGCCAAACTGACAAAAAAAATGGGTCTAGGCATAAGATACCATGTCACAGCGATCATGAAAAGATGAGCAAAAAAAAAACTCTATTACGAATATTATTTTAAAACGCGCCCAGATTACATGACCAACACTATCTATACATGTTTTATGCTTGAATACCCGTATCCACCTATCTCCAAATGCCTAGACCATACCAAACGCAACGACCCCGAGAAGACCCAGTACCATGGCGCTGGCACCTCCAATGACCTTTCCAGCACCGTTCGACTGCCCGCTGGGGCTAGCTGAGGAACCAGTTGAACTAGAGCTTCCGCTTCCGCTCCCGCTTCCACTCCCAGACCCAGAGCCTGAGCCAGAGTCCGAACCAGAACCAGAACCAGAACCAGAACCACCACTAGTGCTGTTATTCCCGGAAAGAGATGTAACAGTCGCAGTCCCGTTCCCACGTGTTCCAGTACCCCGAATATCTGTGCTGGTAGCGTTGGCAGCACCGGTATGGGAACCGCCTTTAGCAGTGGTAGTCGCCGAGGAATTCGACGATTTGGTGGAATAAACACCTGTACCCATAGGCACGGAGTAGCCCCCGCTGATCGTCGCGCTGGGGATTGAAGTCGACATGGTACCAACTGCGGAGTTGGATGTGGCAGTTGACTCGGCAGGCATGGTCCCGGTATATCCTGGGCACCCTGGAACAGTGGTCTTTGGTGGGGCACGTCCACCGCCGCAGTCAAGGATGGCCATTGCGGGGATGACGGAGGCGAGGATGAGGAGGAGGGTTTGAGGCTGCATTTTGTGTTTGGTTTTTTTGTTAAAGATTAGGTAGGTAGTGGTAGTGGTAGTGGTGCTAGTAGTTGAACGATTGAACGAACGAACGAATGTATGAAGACGCAGACCGATGAACGAGTGACGGTTGGTGGGTGGGTAAAGGAGAGGAGGAAGAGAAATCGCCCATTGAAGACGGGAATGAGGAATTTATAACGAACTTTTTCACATGGGTGACTTCTATTTTTTCCTCCCATTTTTTTCTTTTCCCCTTTCTTTTTTTTTTCTTTTTTATTCCCTCCTTATGCTTTTACCTGACCGATGGCCACCCGATAGGGGGGTATGAGTGGCATCTTATTTTCTTGTGACTCCACAAGTACCCACTTCTAACCTTCCCTGGTTAAACTCATGTCCTTGAGTAGGGAGCATGGGGTTACTCGAGTACCCATGGTGGCAGCGGTGGCCAACACAATACAATAAAATACGAGGTTTCGCATGATGTTCTGGGTTTTAGGAGACCAGTAAAGGACATTATTACCAATTGCTAACCAATTCCAGCTACCGTATGATACCGAAAAAAAAATAACAACAGGAACCAGGCAACCCCTCCCTTGCCGTACTAGTACTGTCCCATGCTATAAGTCACACATTCCATACAAGTACTAGCACAGTACAACCGGGCTCTAAAAATCAAGGACTCCCTTCCCTTTTTCTTGCAAAAAAATTTTCCCCCGATATTCACCTCGCTCAATATACCATATCCCTTGGTGTCTAAAAATACGAATAATTGAACTTTGGTCTACTTGTAGTACAGTGTACGTTAGAGTTGCCTTCTCCATCAAAGTCCGACACTTTTTTTTCTTTTTCTTTTTCATTCTTTAAACTGGAGCCCCCCCTATCCAAAAGAGGAAATTTTGAACGTCTCAGCAGGAGGCTCAACTATCCCAGCTCTTACGTACTGCTACAGTTACATACGGTAGGTAATTTAAATCTTACAGCTCCGAGTGCCACTTCATAACTTCCCACCGCCACCACCACAAACCACCCCCTTCCCGCAATAATAAAAAAAAACCGAAAAAAAAACAAAGAACCACTCGATCGATCTCAAATTCAGATCCGAATTCAAACCGACCGACCAACCACAGGTGGTAGCTAAACTTAACCTGCTTACTTACCAGTGCAATACCTGCACCCCCCCTTTTTTTTTTTTAGATTTCGATTTTTGGAATGAAGAACAAAGGAAACTCCTCCTTGCCTTCCCGCACTCACTTCGTGGGAAAGGATAGGAAGGAAAGAAAAGAAAAAAAAAGGATTTGCTGGTCGGGTCGGATAGCGGTAGATTAAGCTCAAAATTTAATATTTTAATAAGGTTAGACAATGCCCTGAGTCAAGATTTGATTGCTGTCAGGCAAATGCCTCGGCCGGAGCTACCGGAGGCGCTTTGCCTCGTTTTGTCCGGGCTGGGTTAGTAATCGAGTGATTAGTCGTGCCGTTGGTTGGGTTTAGATTGTTGTAGGGTAAGAAACTGGAATAATTGGGACTTCTCACTAGGACTTTGGGAGTTGCCTCTCCTAGCTCAGGTAATACAATACGGTAGGAACGAGTAAGAAGCAGCTCGTACTAGTACTTGAGCGCTTACACCAAACTTGCACAGTACTGTACCAGTCCCAGTCCTCGAATACCGGTATTCGGGTACCTCCTACAAGTATCGGTACAGTACATACTTGTACTTGCCCGTCACTCGCAAGGTCTGTTGTATTTTTTCCTTTTAATCTGTCTCAACCAAGGACTGAATAAAAGACAATCTTTTTCCCTTTCGTTTTCTCCCGTTAATCCCAAGGGGGGGGGGTGAATTCTGGACGTCCCGGCATGATTCACTTGGTGTTCCAGTTTTTAATTTTTAGTTTTTTTCCCTTCTACTGCGGCACGGAAGGGGTTTGGATCAGCGGTGTTGGTATGGTGAGAGCATCCATGGCTGCTATGATCCTTTTAGAAAATTTTGGGTTCCGTAAAAAAAAATTGGATAAACCGCTATGAGGTCCAAAATTCCCTTCTCTGGAAAAAGGGGGCAAAAAAAAAAAAAAAAAAAAACAGTAAAAACACAGATCTTTTTCCCCCTCCTAAGATAAGAAAAATAATAATTCTTGACCTTATTCGGGGGTGTACGTGGGTGATCGGACAGACAGGGGTGAAAAAATGTATGTATCAGCATACATTTTTTCACCCCTGTCCGTCCGATCACCCACGTACACCCCCGAGTACTGAGAGAGAGGAAAGCCCAACGACATGGCACGCGGTTCAATTATTCGAGTTTCTGCGGTTACTGTACTCTACCGTACTGGTACGGTAACGCGAGTGAGGAGTTGTGAGTTTCGGTAGGGGCTTCTTCGCGGCACCAGCAAGCCCTGGCTCGGCTAGTCATGATCAATTTTTCATTCTGCCGGGATGGCGCTGGGATTCTGCGACAGTAAACTCCTGTGGGCGAGGCTTCTCGCTCGCGACACGAAAACCTGGTGGGGCACTATCTTTTAGACCAGCAAGACATTGAAATGTCGTCCCGTCCCTGTGGGTCTTTGAAAAAGAGGTTAGTAAGCATGTTTTTTGTTGATATGATATGGGTGCAGTTCAGGGAAAACAAGTAAAATCGCTTATTAGGTGTTTTGAGTTATAAGCAGTTTTAGTTTGCATAGCAACCAAGATAGTTTTGAGAAAAAGTGATAAACAGTTTTTGACAATGAAAGTGAAATAACTCAACAACCTATTAAGTATTTCTCTTAGGAATAAAAGCTAAATAATATTCATAGTTACTTACATGATTCTATGTAAAAAATATTTGTTTTTATCATAGTAACTAATCTTAATACATGTTAATTTTTGATATATAATTCAAAACAAGTTATAATAGCTGAATAAGCAAATTTAATAGAGTTTTAACTCCTATAAATCTACTCTTATCTCAACTTTTGTTGCATCAGATATGCTTAAAACAGGTTTATCCTATTTGTGAAATAGGCTCAGAGTATAAGTATTGAAAGAAATACAATAATAACTTTGAATTGTACTCATGAAAATATTTGAAAAGTAGAATATAGGAAGATCTCATAGTAGGCTATCCATCTATGTAAAAAAAGTTTTTTGGATAAATTTTCAAAATAGTTATTACAAGACCAATATTACTTCAATTTTAATAATAAATATATTTCAAGAAGCCTGGAGTGTACTCTATCTGGTGCTCAATGCTAAGAGCTATTCAACTCATATTGTTGTTGTTGGCAATCTTCAGGTTTTTCGCTGAACTGCACCCATATTATGATAAATTTGGCAAATGCGCAGACTCAAGACCATAACCAACATTGCTTGTACGAGTAGCTAGACTATGACTACACTTATCATATGCCAGATGCTGGTTCAAAAAGCTCCTTAGTCATCCATGCCTCAAACGTTGACAAAGGCAGCACAACATTTCGATGCCTTGACGGCCGAGGAGGAGATATCATACCGTATGTGATGCCCCATTCCATTCCTTGACTGCACCGTACTCGTACTTAGACTATCATCCCGTCCTGTGTCCTGTCCTGTCCTACAAAACCAGAACCAGCCTTCCATATCTTGACCCACCCAAATTGCAACCAAAATTAATAAAGCTAAACCGGTCCCGCTCGACACGACCATCCTGAACCCAGAGCAGCAAAGCCTTAACTTACAACTGTCTGCACCGTACCATACACGATACCTGGACTTGATATAAACCTAGGTTACCCAAGTGCTCAGGGAAACAGGTAACCGATGAGAACGGACCGGAGTATGTGTGGCCCGAGACTTTATTATAATTGGTGTTAGGCAGAGATATTGTATGCTCTCGGGGCACCCATACCCTTGTCAGTCTCATCATTTACCTGCATGCCCGAGTACCGGTATATCCTAACCTAAAACACGGGAGCCCGACTCCCGATTTACCTGTTTCCGATCCTACGCACTTATACTAGTACTCTACCATAGCTGCTGCCGTATAGTATGACAGGGCAAGAAATAATGTTATTTTTTCTCGTGTTGAACCCTACCCCCCCCTCCCAGCGAGATAGACAGATAGATGCTGGAAGCTACCGGTACACTAGAAAGTAATGCGCGACAGGGCAGGGCTCACAAGGGCAGACGTCGGAGCAAGCATCCCTTTTGCAGAGGAGGGGGAGGGGGAGGGGGAGGGGGGGGAAACATTCCATTTTGGGGATGAGAAGCAGAGAAAGGAAGAATGAAGATTGAAAAGAAAGAAAAATCCAAACACGGACACCACGCCAAGCCCAGAAAAGAGGAGAGGGAAAAAGAAAAGAAAATGCATAAAAGGACAAAGGGGAAATGAGAAGATTCCACGGTACAGGACACCCTGGCAGCAAGGAACGAGGAAGGAAAAGAAAAAAGGATTCAAAGTTACATATCAACATTATGATTCCCACCCGGTTCCCGCACTTCTTCAACTTTCCCCCTTCTCCCTGCAGTCAGTAGCCTACCCGTTGACCCCCCAAGTTTCACGTCACGCAACACGCCTCCATCCAACCAGCCGATTTTAGAATAAAGGTAAAATGGAATTTAAGAATCATAAAAGGTAAAAATATAAAAAAAGTAGAAGGCTCAAAATTTAGAGCTTGGTTCGTTGTCAAAAAACCGCTGCCAGTCCGTGCCGAGAGTTCCGCTTGGAGAACCGTTTATTCGACTTTTCCCTGCTGCCGTGCCCATCTCCTTCCCGTCCGGACTTGTCGTGGTGAAACGGTCCATTTCCGGCCTCCATAGTGATTGTCGAGGCCGGACTGGACAGGTTACTGGACATGAAGCCGTCATCGGGTGGGTAATTAACTGCCGCTATCTCCCGAGCTCTGTCAATGGTTTCTAGCCATTCACTGGCTGGAGTTTTGGGGTCTTCGAAGGTATAGGTTTTGTCGCGCTATTCAGTGATTACGTCAGCCGTACATTTAGCAGAGCCGCCCTTAGTAGCATCTAAACTCACGGTATCAATAGCCCAAGATGTGCTGCCACTTCCACCTGTACTTCTGGCCACGACGCCAAGTCCCTGTAAGTTGATCTCTAATTTCATCCGTTTATCATCTCCTCCAGCGGCAGCCACAATTACGCGAGCACACGTGGTTATCATAACCAATCTCTGTCGCTTTTTGCTACCATTACCAAAGAACCTAGCAAATTTCTTGGGTGTTTCTGTATGCCCATTGATACCTCCCTTGCCGTCAGGTGAGTGTGGCGCGGGGCTAGTCTGAACAACCGCATTGCCTAGTTTTAATATCCGCTCATTGGATTTTGTAAGTACTGGCGACCATTCGATGTCAAGCTGACTCGGAGGCGGTAATTCTGTAATAACAGGGGGTGGCTGTGGTCGGGTAACTGGTGCGCCTCCGTTTGTGGCGCCATTTCGGTGAATAGCTGGTCCGACATCATTCAACTTGATGATTCTCTCCTCGGCTGGAGGCGGCACATATGGCTTTAATCTTGGCGCCTTGATCTTCCAGAGTTTCCGACCCCACTCAATACCGTCAAAAAACTCATGATTCTTGACGTGCTCGATATTGAGCCGCTTGGCGGGATCGAGAACCAGTAGCCTCTCAACAAGGTCTCTGGCCACCGGTGGAAATCCCTTTGGAAATTCATATTCCAAACCGACAATCTTCTGAAATGTCTGATATTCATTTGCCGCCTTGAAAGGAGGCCTTCCGGAGAGAAGCTGAAAAACGATACATCCGAAGGCCCACAAATCCGAAGCTTTGCAGGCTGCTTTATCTGTCAGAAGCTCTGGAGAAACATACTCGGCCGTGCCCACGAATGAGTTTGCCTTTGAACCATCCCCCTCCGCAGGATCCCCGGGATACGACATCCCGTTTGGCCCATCCCCATTCTGTGGGGGTTTCTTTGGTGGGTCTAGAATCTTCGCAGTGCCAAAGTCCGTAATCTTGACCCTCATCTGATCGTCTAGTAAAACATTCTCCGGCTTCAGATCACGATGTATGACTCCTTTGGAATGCATGTACTCAATTGTGTCCAAAATTTGCGCCGAGTAATACCGGGTACATTCTTCATCGAAAGTAGTCATCTATATTAATTATGAGCACAACTCCTTCCCAAGGGAGGACAGCAAAACACATACCCTCTTCAGAAAACCAAGTAATTCTCCGCCAGCTGCTAGATCCAACACAAAATAAAGACTCCGCTCATCTTGAAATGTATAATACAATCGAACAACTCCTGGATGTTCACCTAGTCTATTGAGGGTATTTTTCTCTATGTTGACGTATTTAACCTTTTTCTCCTTAATGATGTGCCGCTTGTCAAGGACCTTGATGGCATATTCCTTTAAGGTTGTCCTATCGGTCGCCGCAAGAACCTATATTTTGTCAGAAAACATTGCCGTAATTAGCTATGCAAACAATAACAATCATAATAATAAAATAAGAATACCGTGCTGTAGCTGCCTTCGCCCAAAGTCCGACCAAAGCTAAAATCCTTGACACCTTTCTTCACTACTCGTGTGATGGTGTTTCCGTTAGCATCTATTTCTCTCTGTACTCCTACTGCCGCGCCTCTCTCCTTCCACTCTTCACTGCTGTTGGGAGGGCCGTTTTCCAGAGCGTATAGGCCACCAGCGCCTGCAAGACCTTCAGATCCCGATTGGGCCATTCCTCTGCTAGAACCACGAGGGGGGTACGGACCTGTTGGACCTGATTGTCGATAAGACCTATCGGTGTTTGAACGTTCTCTCTGGGATTGCCTATTTGCCCCCATCGATGGCCCTGACAACGAAGACCTCGAAGGTTCACGCGAAATGCGAGCGTAGTCCGGATACACTAGGGGGTTGATTGAAGAGCCAGAGTCAGAGGAGGAAACACCCTGTGGATGATAAATTGCTGAGGGTCCTGACGTGTAGGAGGGTGCTAGATACTGTGAGGTAGGCCGCGACGGAGGGGTAGGCGGGGGATAGGCAGCGGACTGCCGAAGTTGTGAGGAAGGCCCCAAGGGTGGTGTTTGGCATAAGGCACCGGGAGTGTGTGGGGAATGTGATTCGGTAACCTGAGGTGAGAGCTGTTGAAGGTCAGGAATATGTATCGAAGGAGACTGAAAATTATTCGAAGCTCCGGGATCGCGAGGCGACGGGGGCGGTGAATCGTCTGTTTGATTTGCGATCCTGAGGCCACCTAGCGCTTGGGAGAGGTTCAAATCGCCTTCCATTATTCTTATCGATACCAGTTCGCGTCCTCTTTAAAACCAATTCGCAAGGAAGATGCTTTAAATTTGAGGGGGAGATAGACCCTGGTAGAATGTAGGGGGGGATTATATTATGGGAATTCGAATCGACGAAGCGTCGAGTCTAAATCAAGATACATCCACGCTCAAAGTTAATGTAGGAGTATGACCAGGTCGCACCAAGAATAGATAGGGAGTTAATGACTAGTGGTTTGGGTTGAGTATAAGACAGAAAGTTGATATGATGAAGCGGTAAACAAAGACCGAGGTGCGAGATCCTCACCCAGGGTTTTTTTTTGTTTTTCTTTCGGTAATCTAAGGGCGAAAGGGTAAGGGCCTGCCTGTACTTGTGTATGACTTGAAGGGACAGGGTCTCCGAGAAGGGCAATGTGGGGGGGTTGGTTGAAATAGGTGGGAAAGCGAGCGGGAGATTAAGTTCGGAAAGAATGGGTGGTTGATGTTCCGTGTCACGGTGTTGAAGGGAGATGGCCAAGAAAAAAGTAAAGAAAAAAAGGATTGGCAATCGTGAGAATACCGGTAATGTTGACAGGCGGTCGTGATCGTAATAGAATGACGGTGGTGAGAGACTTTAACAGAGAGAGGCCTGTTTTAGTGACGAAGCAGGCGGATGGTGGCAGTAGCTATACTGTAGTTGTGGGTGTCGTGCGAGTGAGTGGGTGGTGTACGGTAGGGCAGCAGCGGTGGTGTTCACAGGCGATGTTGACGGGGAAAGACAACAATATCTTCTTCTTCCGCTACCTTGCTCCTCCTGTAGCCTGGCGGAGGAAAGGGAGGATGCGGGTAGGATGCTTGATCGACTTCTTTGCTTCGTTCTGCTCTGCTCTGCTTTGGCCTTCCACTCGCTTGGCTCTCAGAACGGGGGAAGGCCGTGCTGAGGGGAGCTAACAACACAACCTCAGGGAAAATTTTAACTGGGGAATGGAGAGTGCCGAGCTGCGAGATTCGTGGTAAAGCAGAGACCGGCCTATGATATTTCGCGTGAGGAACAGATCGACCTTTCTCTTCTTTTCCTTCTTTCCTCAACTTCCCCCCTTCCTTCCCTCTAGCTCCTTTTCTCCCTCACGACAACCTATTCAAGCTACAATAGATGGATAAGCAAAGGAGGCGAAGCCAAAAAGTGGGTCGTAACTTCGTCACCTTCCTGCTTAATTCCCACTTGGAGCCCAAATTAACATTAATTGCAGTCAAAAATAATAAAAAAGCTGTCAATTCCGTCAATCTCTTTTTTTTTACATAGGAAGCCATGGCGGGGATATGTATGCACTGCACGCAACCGCTGTATCGGTCGTTCTTGTGCTTTCCTGTCCATTCGGCAAACCATTCAAAAGTCTGCATTTTACCCATTCAACACGATACTGGTGCCGTGCAGTGCCCCAGCCAAGACCTGCCAGGCATTAAAAGGAAGGAGGGGAGGGACCGGACGGATCAGGAAGAAAAAATGGACCCGCCGCGATAGGCCAAGAGATAAACCACTGGAAACAATAAAGCAAGATGCTCGAGCACTCGCACAGGACCAGAGTTTCCCGTACAATATCCCAGCAGATGTGTTTTTTATTTTATTTTCCCCCACATGCTCACTTGATGGCATAAGGCATTGTCCCTGTCTCACTCCGATTCTTTCAACACTCTACTGATCTGGAGGACGACCGAAATGTAACACGGACAGAACTTACGCCTTGGCAGTAGATTTTACGGGAGGGGATGACGAGATGGGCTAGGCTCTTCTGCATACCGGTATGTGATCGCATTGTTCTCTCCGCCTAACTCTAGTAACGGGATGAATAGGATGGACACTCACTTTACTTATCCGCATTTGCACCGCCTTGGATCGAAGGACGACGACGACGACCCATCGCACGCTGTGTGGTTTTTTTTTTCTCCTTGCGGCGTATCCTCTGCTCGAGTGGGGAAGAAGGGAAAAAGTACTACTCGTAGGGTCAAATACGCCATAGCGCAGATTCCCAAAGCATTCTTTACAGTATTGTTATAACCTGATCCCAAAGAAGCATCACGGGAACCACTGAACCACAGTGCCATGCTTTCATATAGTACTCCACACCTATCTGCATCACTCAATCCACCCCCTGTCAAGAGAAAAAGAAGAAAAAAAATAAGGAAAAGCAGATATGATACCGGTATCCGAACAGCCAGCACAATCCTCTTTCCTATCGCACTTCTTCCTCCGCCGGAGTAACACCAGATAACCAACAAGCAACCCACCAGATCGACCATCGTGCGGGGAGCCAAAAGATACAACGTGGCAAGTACTCCTCTGCAGAGCAAGCAAGCAACGAAATAGGTGCTGTATCGTGCCGTAGGCAAAAGCAACCTTACTTTTTGCAGTGAGCCCGGAGATTCACAGATATCACATCACTCCAAGCACGACAGTGCTAAATCTCCATACCCATTACAGTGGCTTGACCGGTCTGTCCGAATCTTTGTACCACCATGCCCAATTTCTTTTTTCCTTCCACCCCTTGTCTCACCTCACCATTTGCTCATCTCACTCCGTCCTCTCACAATAATATAACGTATATTATTATATCATTTTGTTGTGTTTTCGGCGTGCTAATTTCTCCCTGGGTAATTTCGCGGAAAAATAAATGAATACTCGTAGACAGTGGCGAACTTATAATACTTGGTAATCGCATGACTGGTTGGGAACAGCCCCATCTTTACGGTGCTGGCGAGCCCTAATCGGCGGGGCAGAGTACCAGTAAGGCACTGGTACCGGTACTCCTGGTACTCGTACGTATTTATTGTGGCGAAAAACCTATTCAGCGCTCATCTGCACGAGTTAATGAATGAATGAATGAATGGACGCAACGAATGCCGTATTACGACTCGACTTTCTCATTGTTATTATCGAGGAATCAGAGGTTCCGCTATACCCCGCATGCACTATGTCGCAAACACCAGTGCCAGTAGTATCGAAGCAGACAGAAACCCTAGCGATCATAATAATAGAACTTCAAATACTGAGAACTCCCTTGCTAGCACTTCCACCATCACCACCCTCTCCTCCCTGGGGAGAAGAACAAGTGGAGCTCTCCAACAAAACCCCCCAACCCCAACCGACCCAGGAATCCGGTCCGGCAGCCACCCATCCCGCCGTCAAACAATGGAGATCCCCATTCATCTAAAACCCCAACCCTACTAGAGCGCGCGGACCAAGCAAATGTTGGCTCCTGTATCGCGGTCGGCGTTGCAATTGCCTGATCGACCGATTCGTCGATCAAGGGACAGGATGGATTAGGCACCCGAGACGGGATGTTCCGCCGGGAAGAAGATTGTGTGGAAATTTGTAGGTATTGGGTTCGGTATTAAGGCTTATTGTCTGGGAAATGGTTATTGGGGGGGATGGTTTGCCTGACTGTTCGGCCGGAGGGTGAGTCTGGAGGATGTTGTATATAATACGGTAGGATCGCGAAGTGGATTCCTTCCCCTTTGTCTTATGGTTGAGTGAGACTCGGGACGGAGAAGGGAGGGGTGTTCATCGGTGATCACTCGGACCATCCTCGTCCATCCTCCATCCTTTCTTGGCCGGTCTGACCTAACGGAAGATCTCCTCCCATTGTAATATATATATAAAAAAACTAGAACACAGACTTATTCCTGTAGCAAAAAGGCGGACGAAAATAAAGAAGGCTGGCTGAATTTCTAGGTTGTGGTTGTGGCACTTTTTTTTTTTTTTTGTTAAATCCGTGGTATGATTTTAGGTACATGACTAGCACATCCTAGGGTACAACCGCTGCATTCGGGAAATATCCCATGGCAAATAAAAACCCAAATCAAAACAAAAACAAAAGAA
>Ga0307509_10002944_pt1 | contig 26762 bp, 24 predicted proteins | sample 10_EM_MG_FD_202245 | JGI IMG/M metagenome (GOLD analysis project Ga0307509, IMG submission 202245) | Populus trichocarpa ectomycorrhiza microbial communities from riparian zone in the Pacific Northwest, United States - 10_EM | ecosystem: Host-associated > Plants > Roots > Unclassified | place... | reverse complement strand
CCCATACTTTAGTCACCCTCCCCCCCGACCGACCGACCCCACATCCGTACTACAACCATCGATCGAGGTGCCCCCCCATCCCGTGACCACCAACACGATAACCCTCTCCCTTACGTCCACCTTGCCTCAGGAACTGTCTCTGCACTCCACAATCACAATCACGGTACCGTACCCAAACTATTTTTATTTCTTCCTCTTGTGCTACTGTCACTCACGGACTGTACTAGTACCTGCATATAGCAACACAAGTATGTTGGCTGGGTGAAACATGTCCGGAATACGCTGATTGTGGCATCATCCTTGGTCACTCGTGTTGCCAGGCTAACTTCTTGGTGGTGATAGGCTATATTCGTGCTTGGTGTTCTGGTGGTGTCCGGGGTTGGTTTGTTCTATCGGATCTATTGTGGATATGGTATGGCACGACGCCGGTTGGCGGATATTGTCTCCTGGAAAGGTCGGGGGCGGGGGTGGCTGGGCTCGGTTGGCGTTGGAAATGAGGGAAGTGGCTGCCCACCGCGTGGGATTAAGGTCACGACGGCTAAGGGGGTTCTTGGGTTGCCTAGGTGGGTTTGGTTCTTCTAGGAGGAGGAGTATGATATTGTTCTCGTACGGCATGGCGGTAGATACAGCGGTGGATATAGCATCTTCCAATTAGGGTGGGTTTGGTAGGCTAACTTTCGATTATGCCTTCTAGTCCCCTTTTTCTCCCTTCTGGGCCCTCCGGAATCGATAGCGACTAGCAACCCTAGACCCTGATAAACAGAGGAGTTACACATTAAGAACCTCCACGGGGTTAGTTTTTTTTTTATCACTATAATATTCACATGATAGAAGCTTGCTCGACCGTTTGGAGAGAGAGACAGGGCCCGTAAAATATCTCGCAGGTTCACGAAAGCCTCAGAGGGGAGGGGGGGACCTTGCAATCCACACTGGGCACAGGGTTTTGCTGGTAATATGGAGTTTCGGTTTTAGTTGCCTTTTTTGCTCATTTTCATCGCCCTCGCTTTTTTTTTTTCAAGTGAAGGGATTTTTTCTTTCCGAGTCAGCAATCGAGAGGTCTATGTACTGTACAAAATCCTTGCTTTTTCCCGAACGGACACAGCTAAACTGTGTGGAGGATGTAGCGTCTTAACTGCTGGCCATGTGGTTTTTTTTTTTTTTTTTTGATTGTCGAGTTCCGCAAAATCCCCTTGCTCTAATGTTCAGATGTGTTTCATTTGAAGCATAAATGGGAGTTGGAACTGTCCGCGAGAAAGACACAGAACCGCCGAGAGGAATAAGCTTTCGATAAGGATAGATATTATAAACGCCGGCGTTTGGGGTTCTATACAGATAACACCCTCCTTCACCCTTGAGTATCGGTGGGGGCTGAACTCGGAGAAAAAAGATGTGCTTGGATTACACCAGATGGCACGATTCAGAGAAGGCTCCTTTTGGAACAGACAGTAGCGATGAGGATCCAACGGCATGAGAATATACTACCAGGCCCTGCGGGCTTTTAATCCTGCGGTTTCGGATCAAGGGTGGAGGCAATTTTTTGGGCTACGGGTGGAGGAGTGGGCGCCGCTGTGGAGATATGATTTGTGGCTTAAGCTTTCTGGACATACTTGAGAGTGAGGAGAACTGGGAAGTTGATGGAGGTTTTACTTCAACTGGCGCTTTGATACCAGCATACCCCCCTAAGCCTTTGCTTTTGCTCGCGTGGCGGTTTGAAGTAAAAGTTTTCACTTTTAGATGGTTTTTGGCATACATGGTCCTTGGGCGATTGCCTTTCTCTCCTGCAGCTAATCCCTACTAGATGGCGCTATACTCGCGCGGGCAAAAACAAACAGTCTTCGTGGTACTTTTGGCAAGTTCTACGAGCAGTAGATCCAAGTTTATTAGGCCGTGTCACTGTTTTTATGGCGCCTTGCGTGATAACTGGTCACCAAATCTCACTCGTGAGGCGAAGGGACTGGGGGCTAGCGGGACTGCCGGTTTCCGGCGTGACACGAGGCGCCAAGCATATCTGGAGTATCTAGAATCCTAGTTTTTTCTCTCACTGGTCCCTGATGTTCCTGCAGTACATTTAAGAACCCTTTCTGGAGCCCTTCCAGTTCCTACTGGTTTTTTCTGGGCTGTTGAGAAGGGGCTATGTAAGAGTGTTGTGTGGGAAATTTCAGATCTTGTTTGGCTTGCGTTAGCATAGTGGGGTAGGAAGTATATAGGGTTAGGTGGGTGTTCTAGGAGACTGAGTTTAGAGGTAGTTTCGTACTTCAATGCTATATATCAGCGGGGGGGGCCCCTGGGGGAGGTTTGATTACTATTCTATATTCTCTAGGGGTGGTCTTGTGGTGGGTTTCTCGAGCAGCGTGCTTCAGTCAGAAAATTTGTGATATGTATCACTCACTTGGTTACAGAGGCTGCGTTCGTGTTTGGTTTCATGGTTCAGGGATAAAATTGTCACCTTGATGCGTTTACGGGTAATTACTCGAAAAACACTATTTTAGATAGAGGCAGATAGGGCTAGGGTTTACCTGAGATCGTAAGGCTGATCTCATGGCTTGAATATATGGAGGCATTCAGCCCCGGGGTTGAAAAAACGGGTATGCAGGTTTTTTGTGTGGAAAACCTTTGGTGTGTGTGACGCCTGTTTGAGTACAAAACTGACAGATCAACTTGAAATTTGGCACTTGGAATGCGCCTTTTCAACAGCGGGGCTGAACGCCTCGAATGATCTGTCATGTTCTCAATCTTTATATCTTTTAGGTTTCTGATAAGAATAGTGTTAGGGAAATAAGTGAAAATACATAGGAAGCAATGGCTCTGCGCTCTAGGAGTAGAAGGGGGGGTGCTATTATTCGAAGGATTTTAACCAAGAAAACCCGTAGGCCTAAGTTTCTACATTAACGCCTCCTAATAAAGAAAAGAAAAAATATTTCAGGGAGCCCGCCCGCTCAGCGTCGCTCGGCACAGCTAATTTCAGGTCACTAGGAAAGTTCCCTTTTTGCAAAAGCTCTGCCTTTCCCGAGCCCTCCACATCATCAACGCCAACTCCCTAACAACAATCACTGGTCTCAGGGCTTGGAAGACAATCTGCGAGCGCCGCCTTTCCAGACCATCACCATCATTCAGAAACAATAGAAGCCAGAGGCTAACAAGATCCGCGTCGGGCCTGAGCCCTTGTTGTCTCAACCACTCTGCTTTGCCATTTCGTGACCCGCCGGCCATGAACTGTTCAAGTACATCATGGAGTCCGCTCTTGTGCTCTTGAAAAGTATCACCCCCGGCGGACTCCAGGTGGTGATCTGTCACATCTAGAAAAATAGCATGGAAAGTCGCGAGAACCAACCTAAATATCGAATTCTCAGGACCGGAGAAGGTGTCGATAAACTTACTGAATCCGGGGGGAGTTTTGCTTTTCGGGGATTCAAGTAGTCCGCTGTCGAGGGGGAATCCAAGGAGGACTTGAAGTCGGTAGAGCACTGACTTTACCTGTCCGAGGGTGATGGAGGGAGTTTTATGTTGACTGCCCGTCAGGTGAGAGCCAAATCCTAATTTCTCGGCGCTTGGGAGGATGTCGAAGATTATCCTTGCTATTTTGGAAATGCCCTGGTCCTGCAGCCTTAATGTCTGAATTAGATGGCCTTCTCGAGGAAGCGGTAATTCGCTCGGTGGTGCACACTGAACGTGTTCAATGATTGCTTCGTAGCTGGTGTTCGGGTGCTGCTCGCTATGGGATAGCGTGCGTGCTGTGAAGAGTGCTTGGTCAAAGGCTTCTATAGAGGAGAGTGCTATCCCTCGCTGGATGTAGTCCCTGTAGGCGTTATGGGTGTGACACAGGGTTTCGGAGGCGAAGCAGACCTTCTCGAGTGTTTCAAAGCTATCCAAATGGGAGAGAATGTTAGCCTGGGTTGTGATGGGGAGGAGAAGGATGGGAATGGTTTCTGTGATGGCCATGATGAACTGCGTGAAATTGTGATTTGTGGGGGAAAATGTTGGCAGATTGGGTGTAAGAACGGGGAGATATCTGAGAGTGCGAAGAGAAAATACTATTGAAACTGTGCCTCCTATTTATTACAGAATTGCGATTCCAAGATAGAGGGAAAGTTCTGTACATTCAAGTCGAAACATGAGGGGGGAATTTCAAGATTAGCTTGGGGGGTAACTTTAGTTCTGATTCAAGCTTTAATATGTCTGACTGTCCCACCTCTAATCCCTAGTACTGGTAGATAGTCCTTGAGTGATTGTTTTATCTTTCTTTGTCTTTCTTCTCTTTTTTTCTAAGAAGGGTGCTGTTCTAGAGATTACCGAAACAAACAATAAAACAACGAATGTAGCTTTTGGATATCGGAGATCCAGAAGCAACCGGTGGTTTAGAGGAGGATTTTTGCCCGTTAAAATTAGCATTCGGGGGTATCATTTCAGGTTAAGCGAAATCTATGCTATCTGTGTGCCCAGATTTGGGCGCGAGAGTCTGCATAAAGAAGCTGCAAGGTGAGGGAAGAGCAAGAGAAAATCCCTGTGGACTGAATTTTTGCCTTCATCATCTAGTCCTGACTTGCAAAACCACTATCTCGCGGGCAACTGGTGAGGTGAGTGATAGTTCATGAGTAAAGGATGGAGCTGCCCAAGAAAGAAGAGCAAATGGGTTGTATGCTATTTCCTGGGATGCGCATTCCCCAGATTTAGAGCGCTCTATTCCTATATGGTGATGGGAAAAGACATGTTAACCTTGGAGTGTTTTCGTTTTCGGCATCTGCCCCCATTTGGCTTCAACATTCACAAAGATCATCCCTCCTCCAACCCTGCTGTTGATCAGTTCGTCACCATTCCCCTGCGCTTACATGATCACCCCACCGCTCACCAAGATCTTCCCAAGATATGGCGTACCGTAAAAACCCGCTGTATCCACTATCGGTGATCGGGTCCTTCGCTTGCGCAATAAGAAACAAAGCACCCTGTGAAGGAATAGTGCTTGCCAAACAAGGTATAGCTTGGAGATGTGGAGCTTTCTGGATCTTATTAACTGGTATTCGTAATTTTGTTAACCTGCCCTGCTAGGTCTATTGTGGTTTAGTGATGGGGTACAGTTGAGATCTCTGATTGTGGATACAACGAGCTTTTACGGTGTGCCTTGGCCGGCCGGAGTACTAAAACCCGTTTCCATGTGCTCATGAGCAAGATTGCTCGTTGAACAGTCGGTGACGGAAAGTGCTGAATGGTTTGTGGTGGGGGTCTCAACTTAATTAATGGTTTTAGTGCTAAAGTTTCTGGCACCTAGGCCGGTGCTGTGGCACAATAGGGCTATAATACATCCGCAATGAAATTTTGTCATAGTCCCAGCAGGGTGCCAGAACCTTTGGCACACTGTTGTGCTCCTTACATTCCTCCGACTGTTGCACCTAGTTAGGAACTATGGAGTTTCAACCCTTTTAGTGCCTGACTCAGAACTCAGGTTCAACTTAAATATTTTCCACAGGGGGTGATGCACTGGGATGCGCGAGACACCAGGGAAGTGGATGAGCGAAAAAATGCATTTCCTTGAGGAGAGGTTCTGCAGACATGCTCCTCAGATACAGAAATAGTAAAGGAAAACCATGTATGGTTGTTTTCATTGTAGAATTTCTCTGGGGTTTCTCCTTATATTATCACCAATATGATAATCAGAGTATAAATGACCTTTAATTATCAAGCCCCTATCTAAATATGAATTGAAGTTTTATTATTAAATTTTATTGGGAATTTACTTGGGGAGTGAAATTTTGTTATTTATTTTAAAACTTATTCAATAAAATATAGATAATAAATAAAACTAGCTATGAAAGAAATAGGAGGTAAATAATATTAAATATTAAAATAGATTAGTAATTGTATTTCAATTTGACTGAACCTCTTAAATATCTACCTTTAATTAGATTATAAAAGGATATAAGTTCTACACCTACAATACCTATAATCTTCTTAAGCCTTAAGAGCATAAGTTACATACTATAAGATTAAATTATAGTAGTTATTTCAAAATTATTATATAAGGCAAGTTGTATTGTAACTTATTTCATAATTGAATTACTTATTTAGTTTTTCATTTTAAAGACTTTAAAAATGAATAATAGATATTACTTGTAAAAATATAGTTTAAATAGTTCAAAAAAGATACAAGACTAAAAATAAATTATAATATTATATAGGATTGTACTAGTTAGCTATCAAGATATTTGTTATAACTTACAAGACAATGGTTTTTTTTTAAAAAAAGTTTTAATAGGATTGAAAAAGAGTAACATAAGTTGATAGACTTAATAGTTTCTTTCAACTAGATATATAATATTATTCACAAGTTAAGAGTATGTGACTTGTATAATATTTTTAACTATTCCTATCAAAAGTCTGATTTCTCAATTCTATAAATCTTACAACAAACTTGCTGATTAGAAGGGGAAAAAATTGTTTATTGATTTTCTTTGTCTTATTTTTTATAGTTAGAGGTCTATATTCTGATTAGATTTATAGTTGTGAAATTTAAAAACTTTGAAAACCATAAATTTCTAGTATGCCTTTAATATCTGAACTACAGAAATTATACTAAGCTTAAGAAAAGTAATTTAAATGTATGTATTTTCTTTATTTTACTTTTTTCAATTAAGTATTATATTTGTTTAAAAATTAATATCAATTTCAACTATTATTAAGAATTAATAAACATTAATTAAAGAAGTTCAATATAATTAAAATATAAACTGAACAGCTAAGAACTTATATTTTTTATTATTTTATTATTTGTTAATAGTTTTATTGAGGGCTAGGTACTACTATTCAAATTATATATTTAGATTATATAAATAGTAATATTTTTCTCTTTAGAGATATTACAACTCAAGTATCTATTGAATAAGTAAATGAGTTTGTGGTAAAATAGAAGTTTTTACTATTCTGGTAATGACAATCGAGTACTAAAAGAAATGGTACAATATTGAATAAAGATAGCATTGTAAGATTGGCAATTTTGAAAAATTGTATCTTATTTTTTATATACTTATATAGATTCTTTATACTATATTCTAATTTGTAAGATAGTTGATATCAACTAATACGTAATGTGTATAATACAAGAAGATTTATTATCAAAATATGAATTTGAGATTCGCTAGACGTTTTTCCTCCTACAAAATAACTTTTTATTTTTGGTGATTAAAAGATAGGAGTTCAAATTAGAATTTTAGAAGCTTCCAATATCGGTTATTTTAATTTATTTTCCTTAGTACTTAAGTCTGTTAACAATGACTTTTATCTAAGAACTAATTTTAGCGCCTGTCTCATTTTTTTTTCCTTTTTATTTCATCACCCTTGGTAGCACCTCAGAGCCAATCCCAGATACAGCTGTCCTGATTTTCCATATTGCCAACCCCTGTCAACAGCAGGGTTTGCTTCTCACATGCTCACACCCTCAGATCTCGTCTTGTTCTGCAACACTCTCAGTGTGCTCAGTAACAGGCTCTAATATTTTAGACTGCCCAGGAGATGCTCTCATTTCTTAGCGCGTGGCGAGTCGTGGGGGCGCTTCATTCGCTAGTGTCTTGTCTCTCCACAATCCAAGTACCGGAGCTTGACTGCAGCCTGCGGTGAAAAAACAAACGGATTTCTTATTGGAGTGCTTGGTGGCTCGATAGAATTGATTTCCATGCCCCTAGCCCTTGTTTTCCGATTTTTTCTGCTGCTGCTGGTTGTTATTGCTCGCTAGTCTGTCCGAGCTCCAGACCGTTATGCAAGGAGGTCTTCCAAAATTGAGGCTAACTGTTGCACAGCTGTCCTGTTGGACAAGGCAAAAAGAAGAGAAGATAGAGTGCTGTGATGAGGTTTGCGAGTGATAATGAGTGAGTGGATAATCGGGGTTGCTCGGAGCTGTCAAGATGTCAAGATGCTTGAATATTACTTCCAAGCTTCTGGAAAGACACTGCCTGGGGTCTAGATAGCTGAGCTAAATACCCGTAATGTTTTATCAATGCCACTTCCGATATCGGTACTTTTACCTTCGGTTTCGCGGATTAACGTAGGAAAGGGCTGCGAAATAAGGTAAGGCTCCAAACCGGAGCTACCGGAGCAGCCTGGTCTTCAGTCGCACAGACCTACTAAAAGTAGGACCGGCATCCTCATGGTTAACCATACCGGTATTTTCCCCATGGAGGGGCCTTAAAAAAAAAACCATTCCAACAGAGGTGACGGAGGGCACCACATGAGATTATTCCCCCCTGCACAATTCTGTATCAGGCAAATACAACCTACCGACGTCAATGATCATGAATCATCGCCGCACCCCAGCCGCGCATCTGCGCACCTACCCTGTTTCCCCTTCTAGGCGAGTATATAAGAAATGCTCCTGCCTTTTCTTACGTTATGATGCGTTAAGTTAGGCATTCTCATATCCAGCCTTCTAATCTCATATCCATCCGAACTCAACACGCAATTCATCCATAATGGCGAGAAGGGGCTATTATGCCGTTGCACGCGGCAAACCGCCAGCTCCGGCTATCTACTCTTCGTGGTTTGTCCTTCACACGGATCCTCACGTTTGACGGAAGCAATTAGAGTAGGGTTTAGAGCATGCAAATCTGATTTTTAAAACAGGGCCGCTGCACAGGTTGTCACGCAGAAATATCCGCACGTTGTTTTCAAGAAATTTCCTACCTTTGCGGAAGCGCAGGCGTTCATGGCCGAGCATGGGGTCGTGAAGTATCGTGTTGAAATCGCCTTTGATGTAACCTGCGTGATGGAAGAGTCCCGCAGCCCTACCATTAGTAGTGGGGTCTCTCCTCCTCCTCCTCTCCCTCCCTCTCCTACTCCGCCCGCTCCCCCGGTTTCCGACCCTTCCGAACGGGGACGACGAGGAAAGGCGAGGGTCGCTGGCGGAACAGGAGGGAAACAATTCTATGTTGTTGCGAATGGGAGTGGGAAGGGGGTCTATGAATCTTGGTTAGTATCCTTCGTTTTTTCTTCTCAGAGCTCGAGGACTGGGCCGGCTGACTGAATTTGAATTAAATTAAACTGAAAATCAGGAAGCAAGCAGAAGTGCACATAGTCGGTCAAACTGGGATATGTCACCAGGCTTTTGGCACGCGTCAGGAGGCCGACGAATGGTTGTGGGAGTATGGAAGGATGCAGAAGGAGGTGGAGCACAGGGCCAATGCAACGCGAGGATTGGAAGACCTCAGCGACCTTGCCAAGGAATTACCGGAGCCGCAATGAATTGCCTACCAGAGCGTGTGATTGATCGGACGGTTTTCTCCTTCATTTTTTGGAGGGAGGGGGGAATTTCATCGCCGGTCGCCCTTCAGAACATCTAATTTTTCGAGGGATCTTTTTGGCGAATTTTCCTCTCGAGCTATTGTGCATACGAATGCTGTAGGTATCATGCGGGGCTTTTGGGCCTCCGATGCAGATGCAAGTATCCAGGGTTTAGCTGAACTACCGGCGATTCAGGTGGATGCTGTGAAAGCTGGGTGGGCATGCTTTATCTGGTGTGGGGGAGTTGGGTGAGCAAGGCTTTTGAATTGAGTTTGCGGTCCTCGTAAGGCTTTGTTTTTTTGTTTTTTTTTGCGAGTGGGAGGTGTAGTCATTCTTTTTCATGACCGAACATGTTTTTTTTTGCTTTTTTGTTGGATCTGTGCGATTTTGTTTACTGAGGATTCTGGTTGATTCAACCGGCGATTTGCTGCTTTGATTTTACCGTAATAACTTGCTGTTTTAACAGTTATCATACTGTTGGTTGCGTTTGAAATGTTCACTTTTTTGACTCAGGGGGTCTGTGCGGCTGCCTTGGTTGGATGAGTGAACATTTCTTGGCAGGTTCATACGCTAACGGCTGCATGCATTGTCACTCGTTGGAGATGTTTGTGTGGAGTGTACTATGGATCTCTGGTGGTGAAGAGGCTATATTTGACTCCGGGGCAGAATTTTTTCTCTTCCATATGCACTTGATAATTCATAAAGTGTCCAGATGCCTTGACACCAAGATGTCTAAATTTACATCTGAACGCGCTAATCTTGGAGTCAAGGCATCCGGATGGTTGATGAATTGTCAAGTGAACCGTCCTGTTGATGCTTCCGGTGGCCTATTAGCATTTTCCCATCTCTCACTGGCGTAGGGTAGGTGGGTAGAGGCCAATTACGATCCCACCCTCGCAACTCCGGCATTCTTACTCCAATCCCCAGTGAAATATTGTCGTCTTACTAGCTCCCAAGCGCCTGATTGTCGACCCATCCGGGCTCCCACTACGTGACGCTGATGCACCGTCCGTTCAACACGGGGGAGAGGGGGGAGAGGTATTATCCCTGGCCTAGACGGATCATTTCTAATACCGGTGTCTTGAGCGGGGGGCTTTGACGGCCTGGCTTACGACGGCCAGGGGATGGCCTATGTTTGCGAAGTTGTTGTGCTAAGCAGGGTTATCGTTCTATCATTAAGCTTGTGGGGTCGCAAGGCTATGAAGCTGCTTATCATACATAATAGTGAAGGCCACCCGCCTGTCCGATACCCCTTCCCACGAGCCCTACTATCCTCTAGACAAGTTACTGGGTCTAGCGGCTTATAGGTTGCTGCATCGTTCATAATTCTCACTCATCTCATCGTCGGCTTCTTCCTCCCCCAGTCAAAATCTTTACTGACACCTTCATGTTCCATCTTTGCACTAGGTCATGGTTAGTGGGGATGTGTTAACCAGAGGACTGAGGAGGGTGTTGCTTTTCCCGTAGGTCACAAAGATCCTATGCTGATCTCATCTTGGTGTCAACAAATCGAACTGTGATGGCTTGGTGCTCTTCCATCGGAGGGGGCGGGTTAGCCACTGTTTCCTATGGGAAGAACAAACAGCAGGACAACCCACGTCGGCGGAGGTATTCGTGGCATTGGTAGTGCGCGTCCTGACTACTCAGACTGACTGTATATTATAGGGAAGCGGGATACTGGCCTCTTGCCCCCCCCCCTGTGGGCTAGATGATGGGAAAACGTTCAGCGTCAATCACCAAACCAGCCCACTCCGCGGATGTACCTGATGTCCCAGATCCGCCTACGTGTCCAAGCAATGCAGATTGAGCACGCGTCCCATCCCTCTATCCTAGCACAGTCTCCGAGCCTGAGGGCATAATCTAGGTTGGCGGTGTCGCCGGGGGGGGGGTTTACCCTACTGTCACCATCTATGACACTAATGCGCAACTCCGAAAGGAAGGGAGGGGGGATAACATCTGAATGTTTATCTTGTTCCCGCCATTTCCCTTGGCTATTGTTTCCAACGACTTGGTATTCCCTTTGGCATTACTATAGGTGACTTTTTTCGGCTCTTCAAGTAGGAGAGACGAGACATCAAAGGATTTCCACAAAACCCCGCGAGGGCGCTCTGGGAGAGTATGGGAAGGAGGGCTTTGGGGAGGGAGCCTGCACGGCAAATCAGGCTGCTGATGGGTTTGGGTGAATGGGCTGATGCGGGGGAACGTTTCTGGTAGCCTTTTCTAACCCCTAGAAACATTATCGCATCGCATCGTATTGTTTCATCGACCCTAACGAATTTGTACTCTCAGTCTGCTCTGCTCCACCACCATTATCCTACTCAGTCTCAACACAAAACACTCTCAGCCTAGGCCTCTGCCCCCTAGTCCGTTTTGCTCGGAGGGTCTTTTCGGTACTACAAAGATGGAATTACGGTAATGATACTTGGATCTTGGCTACGTGTGCTGGAGGGGCGTGGGTTGGCTGTTGACTTGGGTATAAATATATGAGAGCTGAGCAAAAGCGGAGGCAAAATGTCCCGGGTGCTTGCGGGCACTCCCGTGAGAGGCTAAGGAGCATGGTTTTTTGTCGGAGACTTTGGCTCTGGCACTTCCGCCTGCAGCGGCTGGTGGGAGGTCCCGATGGAGAGGCGGCCGCAGGGCACTGCGAGGGTAAGAGCCAATTGAGCTGAAAAACAGGGATATATTGGCTAGTTAACCCTAGGAGATGTTCCATAACCTCTTGCTGGACCTTGTATCATACATACAAGAATGTTGGAATTGTTAGTGCTGCACAGTAAGGTACTTGGCTAACTGTAGCCCCAGGCGTCATTCCACTTCTAGCTCTTGGACGTTCTACCCGAGAGCGACTAAGTTACCCAGGATGGACAGAGCCAAATAAAGTCTAACTCAATGGTATTTTATTAGGCACAGATTATTGCATTCGGTAATTATCTGATGGCAATTAAAACGCCCAGAGCAAAAACAAAAAACAAATAAATAAAAGCAAAGCAAAGCCCTGCCATGATAACTCCTAGGCCCATTAGACATCTCTGCTCATTTACCTTCTTATTATACATAGGAAAACAAACAAAAAACTTTGTCGTTTTAAGACCAAGAAACTTCCCAGTGCACGCCAAATCAGAGAAACTGCGACTCAGAATTGAGAATCTGGATTATTGGGGTGAGGAGAGTGGGCTACTAACTCCTGCTATCGGTGTCTTCTAATCCTCAGGAGCGGTACCTTCATCTCCTTGTGCTGAGCATCCTCACTCCCAAGTTTGTTTCTTTGCTTTTATTTGCTTCTACCCATTTAAGTCTCTTGCACTCATCTAATTACGTACGGGATAGTTCAGGGTGGGGCTTTAGGGGGCATTGTTTAAGACCCTGATATAGAAAATTTTATTGTCGACTAGGTTAACTTGAGTAACAAACACTGCTCCTGTGAACTCAAGCAGAGCAGCTTAAAATGAACCTGTACTATACTGTATGAGTATACGCTCTTGTATTTGGGGTTGCTACCGTAAAAACTCAATGAGGGGGTACCAGTAATGTTGCGTACCGAGGATCAGGCCCGGTCTCAGAATCCCTGTGGTGCACAGTAGCAGTCCTTTCACAAACCCATCGACCGGCAAGTGTGCTCGGGCCTTGTTGCTGAGTCTCCTATCATGGTATTGAAAGTCGGGTGACAAAAGGCTCGAGCGGAAGGCCATTTTACACCAAAATCGAGAATTTACCAACGATTTAATCGCCCCCGGATTCCACTTTGGGCCAAATCAAACTGGGGAACCGGAGGAGAGAGTAATTTTCAAGAAAAAAAATAGTCATGTAGAGGGTTTATGGAATTGAGGAACTAGAGAGAACCTCCAATGGAGGAGGCTGTCATGTATCTTTTGTATGGAAGCCTCATTCAAAGTCTCAAGTCACTTTGCATTCCTACTACACCATTGCACAAAAACTCATGAGTTATTAATTTATAAGCTTGAAATTTCCATTATAGAAAGAAATAATTGTTCTCTTGCTTCTCTTGCAGCTTCCTTCTTGAAATTTCTTACCTAGGTAGTGTCAAGCTATTGGTTTTTGAAAATGGCTCTTTTTCGGATAAAATAGCCAAAGGCCAGAGTTTTTTGTCACCCGGCTTTTATATTGTGGCGTTGGAACGTTTTTAAGAACCGCTGTTGTATACAACCCAGGTCCGGGGGGGGGAACAATTTTTTTGGCCGTATGCAATTGTATTATAGTCCTCAAAACCGCTTGGAAATTGGGAGGAATGTGCTGTGTATACTGCAAAAAGTCCACATTTTCCGGCAGCTCTTAACCTCCTGATTCTAAGCCAAAAGCGGCTAGGGAGGATGAGTATTCCCCCATCACGGTGTCGGATCGGCCTACCGGAACATGCTGGATCTCATTAATTGGTATTCCCAATTCCGTTAACCCGTCCAGCTAAACCTCTGGCTGGCTGACGGGCTGATTTAAGCTGGGAATCTGATAGTCGATTTCGAGGGTTCTTGCGAGATTTCCTCTGGGTTTATCTTAGAGCCTGCTGTGCTTCTACCTCAGGAAAGGGAATTCCGAAGTACGTCCACACTCATTTTCTGAGATTTTGGAGTAGTCATCATCACAGACAATCACTCGGCCTGAGAGTTCCAAGTCCATCTCACAGAACTTAAATCGGTTCCTTCGGTACGAACCCCCCCCGCTCGTCGAGCACGATTAGTTAGTGAAAGGCCCCCATTCGGTTCGATTTATTCTTCCAAATCTACCCGGTTCCACTCTTGCAGGGTAATGATGATGCAGCGACTGGACCCTCCCCTGGGTCCTCCATGCTGTCGCGGCTAGCGCAAAGACATTTGTTGGAGCGCTTCATTACCACACATCCCCACTACGAGCCATCGAAACCTAGCCCGGAGTTCGTAGCACCGGTGAGATACAAAATATTTTCAGAAGCGCAGCTCTCCAACTCGTGGCTTTAAATTCTAAATTATACTCTTTCTACCCCTGACCGACTTGGAATGTAGAATAGGGTAAGAACTTAACCTTATACTGGGGCGGTGGAGTTGCCTCCCTTAGTAAGTAAGGCCTGGAGCTTTCTTATTTGTCTTAGAAAATAGTTTTTTTTTGATCTGATTTTTGATATTCTCCATGTGGGGGGATCTGAATATGTCTCATTTATTTGGGTTCTTACGGTACGATATTAGACTGGGTTGACCCCACTACCCTGCTCTGGGTTGTTATCGCTGTACTAAGTAGCTTGACTGAATTCTGCAATTTTCTGTCTTATTATTACTTGGGTGATAGAGGGGACCGAAAGTATTCGGATAATTTCGCAAGGAGAGTGGGGGGATTGGGGGGATTTGGGGGCTCGGATTGGTAGATTTTTGGTAAATAATACCAAAAAGATTTGGTTAGGATATAGGATTGAGAGTCGGGGACCAAGCATGATATTACGTCAACGCAAAGGCTGGTGGCGGGACTGGTATGAAGAGTTTGCACCGATAAGAAGAGCTTTCTCTCCTTGCCGCAGTATCCTAGTAATTTCAGCGGGGGGTTGTATTCGATTCTCAGTTGGTTTTGTGAAGCCCAGTGCTGGAGGATTCCAGATATTCTGGATAATTTCTAGAGACTGCTGGGGATGGTTTTTTTTGATAGCTTTTATCTTGTCCAAATGCTTGAGATATTGAATGCCAGTGCTAGCGAAAGATTTTTCACAGGCCTAGCTTTTTAAAATCCTAGATTTTTGGTTAGCAATAAGGTGCCTTACAAGGGTGATCTAGCATGATTTCAACAAGAGAGTCGTATTCGGGTGGGGTGATTATTCGTGAAGATGGTTTTATTATACTGGCCAACTAAGCAGATAGCTCTGCTGGGAAATGAAAAAAAATCCGAACCCATTCTAAGAATTTCTTCTCTTTTAAAATCAATAGGCTCAAGCTGCATACCGGTATTAGAAACGACCATTCGTTGGGAATATTCACGGACTAATCCTGATATCTAGGCGCTGTGATAAACCCCTTCGAACCACTGTACCGCACTCGAGTACTGGTACATGTCTCTCCAAAACCTAAGTTGGCGTGGTACCGGTAACACAAGACCGGGAGTGAGGTAGCACATGGATTCAATGGAGCTATGTTCCACGTGCGCAGTCAATACCTGTACTGTACCACAACACCTGTTTTCACCCTATGAGGTCAAAAGAACATCTGATTCAGCACGCGAGCTTGTTTGAATAGCGTACGGTATGTCGCTATGGGCTGGAACACACTATGGCACGAAACATGTGGCGACACTATCGTACTGGCTTTTGGTTCAAAACAAGCTGCCTCTCAGGGCGGTCGTTCCATATCGCTATCCATTCCGGCTCACATGATATATCAGAGTATGCAGATGGGGATTCGGAACACCATTGCCTCCGATCCAGTACTGATAAACCTTCATGGAAATAGGTGGTATGCTTCATGATTCTTAATTTACGAGTAGGCTGTAGGAGTTTGAATAATTGGATCGGGGGCTGTGTCGTTTTTTTGTTGCCTCTTTTGTTAAGGTCTAGCGCTTTTTCTATCCTTTTTCTTATCACTCAGAGGGTTGAGCGGCTCCCCTCGCCATCACACCCCCCCACTCTTTCCACAGCAAGGCAAGTTTCTACGGCAGACAGCAGCTTTTAAGGGTTGGATTTTCCCTTAAATACTCGAGTAGTTGCCACAGGGCGTTGTCGGAGACTTTTGCCATTCGGATTCGTTCGAAGGAAATAACTACCGGGAACGGGTGCTTTGGGGAAAGTCCCGAGGCACTTCTTATTTGACCTCATAGTGTGAGAATGTATTTCACTAGGCTTACGGTATCTACCGGTATTGTAAATTCTAGGCATAAAGAACTGGAACATTTGAACCTGGATTTAGTATTAGCGCTCAGATACGTACTGTACCGTACGGATACTCGGGCACAAATTAAAGATTCGGAAAGAGTGACAGCCGGTAGCCGCCCTCCAGCCGCCACTGGTAAGACTTTTCCAGAGCAACCGTTAAGATGTCAACCACGATATCATGAACGACTCTTCAATACAGCCCAATATTTACAAGTACTCGAGTACAATTATGTGTGAGGCAAATTATTCCTCTCTTATGAATAATAACCATTCAGAAGAGGAAAATTTCAGAAAGTCTTCAAAAGAAGGGGACAGTTGAAGAAAGTGAGGTTCACAAGGGTTGATTCCAGGTTGGCAAACACATGCTTTTACAATACTGTGTACTCGCACAACGAGAGAACAGGTTTATGGATAGGAGGCTAAAGTGGTGACGTTCAAAGAGATGACGGTGAATTTCGGCCGTACGACCCGAATTCAGTTCGAAGCTTCCTCATATGGCATTGAGTGACAACAACCATTCATGAAAAAAGATGTTTGGTATGGTGTAATACTCGGGGGTGGCATTAAAAATCGGAAAGATCAATACCCTTGTCATGCGAGGTTGGTGAGCAGAAGAGAACAAAAATTGGCAGTCCAAGAACCGGTAGCATGTTGAAATGAAAAGAGCATGTATGGGGGACAGAATCTATTGAAACAAATTCAATGGAATATATCTATGCTAGTGATACCAATGACAGAGCCTTTCAATCTTGGAACAGAGTGTGTCCTCCTTTTTTCTCTTACTTGAAATCTACTTAGTTTGCCTTATATTGGTCTCCTTCTCCTGCTCACTACAATTATTGACTTGGTTCAACATGCCTTGTTATCCTGTCTAGTCACATGGAGTTACATGGTTTAGTTTTCCAGACATTCTTATCTTCCGATCCCTCTAAACCCTGCTTTGCCACCCTTAGTTTCCGATTTTTACTGCCACCCCCCGAGTATCACTCTGACACAACGTTGATACTCCACTCTTGAAATTAACGATATCACAGGGCACTTGTGTCTCTAAAGTTCTCGTAACGCCTGAGGCATATTATACTGTACTCGAGTGCTAGTACTCGGGTGGGGATGAAAAAATCGGAAAAGGGGATCAGCGGGATTGCCCTGGGAGCGAAGTCGAGAGGAAGGCATTCTGGAAAAAATGGGGCTTGGTAGACATTAGAAAGGGGATGATGGTTTGGGGAAGAAAACTACTTTACTCCGCTAAACTATACCGCAACCTGAGCGATTTTCACCCGCCGTCACATCGAGCATCCCCCTATTCTTTCTTTCGCCACCATAAGTTTTCCAATTTTTCCATCTCTACCCGAGTACTAGGGAAGAAACTCGAATATCATTAATTTGGGAGAGCCTGAGGGCACTTTTACATTTACGTTGAAATAAGAAACCCGCAAGGTGAAACATACAAGCGCGTCAAAATTAGAGCCCTGAAAGCCTTAGTCTTAGATAGGCTTAGCCTATAGCGTTTATCGCGATTCCAAGACAAAATTATAATAAAAATCTTATTTGAAGGTGCCCCCTCCTGACTGATCCCGCGAGTTGGGGTGGCAATGAACCGTGTGCTAAGTTATGTGGTCAGCCACATTACTACTACTGTACTCGAGTAGAAAGGGAGCGAATATCACCGTCCGAGTAGAAATACTTGTAGAGCTCCCCCTGCCCCGAGAGACAAAAAAACAAAAGAAACACCAACCCTTACCAGAGGAGGCAACCCCTGCAATAAGCGAAGGGTTCGATTTTTCGGGTTTATGGAATGCGGCTGAATCTTGACAACAACTACCGTATGGACTAGTCTCAGAGCTAGTACGGTACAAGGGTAGAGCATGAATCCATGGAACTCGAGTACTCGAGTACAGAGCAGGGATCAGATTCCATACTTTTTATTATGCGTGAAGGGCAATACCGGTAGATGAGTGCCAATCCAGGGGCTACAACGAGCAGCATTACAATCCCGAGACAAGCCAACTTAACCCGGGATCAGAGGTTGGAGAGCAGTGGTAAGGCGCTTGCAAGAGTGTACCATAATTTTGTTCCAAATCATAGCTCTTGAACCCAAGATATTATGATACATGAGAGAAAATTCATAAAAATCTAAACTCTTGATAGAGCCACTGAAAATAGTAAGGACACCATTTCTATGTAAAAATATACACTCAATTCTCAACCCCTCAAGAGCAGTATGCAGTTGAACTTTCAAATTCCGCCTGGGCACGGTTTTCCCACCAAAAACAACTGTCTTGGGGCCGTTTTGAGAAGTTATCCTATTTTTAATTCTAATGTTGGTGCTAGAATCTGTGTGTGAAATTGGCCATTTGTAGTGTAAAATTACTGAAGTGCACTCAAACGCATACTTTCTCTAGCGTTCCAAAGTTGCCTTCACAATGGAGAATGACTACCCCTGCTCTGTACTATACAGTACCATGAATTCATGCTTTACCCTCGTATAATATGATAGCTACTATCTCCCGGAAGGGCGAATTCGCTACAGGGTTAATCCTTAAGAGAAATGGTCAGTCCTTAAGGGGGATAGTGGCTACTTTAAGGAGTGAGGCGGGGTCAAGTTTGCTTAAAATTTACTGTGCCTAGGGCTGAAGGGACTTTGCAACCATGGATGGGCGACAATGGAGAAAAGCTAATCAATAAATTTCCCCTTGCTGTACTTGAATACTGTACTGATACTCGCAATGTCGAAGGGTTTTTTTTATTTTATTTTTAAAAAAGACTGTTATTTGCAACCACCAAAATTTGGCCTTCCTTGCTCGGGTTTAGGCGGTATGCAATGGTAGTCTTTTTTAAAAACGCTTCGACATTGCGAGTATAGCGTCCTGTGCTGAGATATCTCCTCCGCATGGCATATCCTGTCTTGAATCGAGCCTATTGACTCATGAAGCGTGGAGCTCTCACTTTAAGTGCCCATGTACGGTACAAGTACTCGAGTATTCTGTCTATCGGGATCTACCGTATAATCTGGTGAAAGTCGGGCTGGTGCCAGTGAGGATTTTCTTGAACCTGTCCAACCACCGCTATCTATGTGTTTAAGTTGTGGCGGATTTGTCTTCGCTTCCTGTTGGCTCCGTTGCATCACTTTTACCAAATGATACTGGTATATTATGATAGAGAGCCTCACAGTCCACCCGAACAAGCCCCCCAGCCGAACGGCTGCTGATTGGTGAGTTTTGTATGAGGAAACCAGCGTGATCGTCACAGTGGTTTCCTCATACAAAAGTCACCAATCAGCATCCGTTCGGCTGGGGGGCTTGTTAGGGTGGACTGACGCCTGCTATTGAAGGAATTACCCCGCAACACCTCAGAGAATAGGAAGGATAACGAATAGGAAGGATAGCGAATAGGAAGGATAGCGAATAGGAAGGATACAGCGAACAGTTCCCATCAAGTCTCATACTTGCCACTAGCGGTGTTCTGATCGCCGTCTTAAGAGATACGGTACTCGTACAGCGCCTGTTTTGTATACCGGTATTCCATAAGCGAGGATTGCGGCCCTTACTCCCTGTAAAACATCTAATACTTATGAGAGGAGCTCTCCCTCCCTACATGAAATCGCTCAATGTGGCGTGGTATAAATATCAGAGCTATCCGAGGGATCCCGCGCAGCTAGCAAGATAAGTTAACTTGCGTCCTTTCTACTCCTCTTCGCCACTCTTCGTTTAATTCACAAGTATTCGCTTCTGGCTTCACACACGCTACGCCCATTTTAACTTCTCTAGCCAATTCAGAGCACTGTTGGGACTCAAGGAGCCTCAAATTTAAGAAATGGACGCGGCTCAATCGGATTTGGTTGAGTGGTATAAACTCGAAACAGAATTCTTTCAGGATCACGTTAGACACACGAGATATGTGGAGAAAGGGAGAAATATGTATAAGAAGGTGAATGAGGATTGGAGCAACTGTGGGGAACTCGGCAAGGGAGGTTTTGGTGTCGTCATTAAGCAGGTTCGGGGAACTACTGCTCATTTTCGGGCGGTAAAGACGATCGATAAGAAGCTATCCCGCGGGCTTGACTATTCTAGGGAGCTCCTTATAATGGCCATATTGGCAAAGGTTTGTGTCCTTGTTCCAGAGTGGTTTTGCCCGGGTTTGCCGCTTGTTCGGGGTTGCTTTGTTGTGGTCTAACGGTTAGCCGTTTTAGCATCCTCTATTGTTTGTGAAATTCCTGGGGTGGTTCGAAAACCCCGAAACTGTCTATATTGCAATGGAATATCTCCCGGAAGGCGATCTCACCAATCATCTCGGCTCGCCGCTACAACAAGAGACCGTTCAGACCATTTCAAAGCAGATACTCGAAGGTCTTAAAGTAATGCATCAGAAGGGGATAGCTCACCGGGATCTAAAGCCTGCAGTATGATTCCTATCACTAAACTTTCCCCCCGATTATGTCGTATCGGAAAAATACTGATCAATGCATAGAACATTTTTGTGGTTTCGATGTCTCCCGTCCGAGTCAAACTGGGGGATTTCGGAATATCAAAACGGATCAAGCCAAAAGATGTCACAGTCCTTCACACCCAGGTGTCAACTCGGATCTACGCCGCTCCGGAGGTGCTGGGGTCGGATCCTAATAGTGAAACCTCAATCTACACGAACTCTGTTGATATTTGGTCACTCGGATGTGTAATATACGAGTTACTTGTGGGGACTTTCTTATTCGACTCAGAGCATCAAGTATCTCGTTACTTCTTCGGGTTGCGGTCCTTCCCCGAAGATAAGCTGAAAGAGTTACCAACCCCAATAGACGATGCTGGAATTTCATTACTAAAGTCCATGCTCTCAATAAAACCCGAGGATCGCCCTACCGCAGCGGATGCGCTGGGCAATGCATGGTTGGTGGGCCTTGAAAGTGACGACGAAGATAGCGGAGACGATCAAGATGAAATGACACAAAGTGGGAACGAGGGATCTTGCAGCGGGGAGAGCGAAGGCAAACTGACTACTCGCCATGAGCCGAAGAAAGAAAGAGGTCAAAGGAATTCGATTGCCCAGGACGGCTCAGAGTACGCTCTGGGGGATGTCGCGTTAGAGGCAAAATCTGAAATGGACACTGATATGATGATAGAAGGTGCTGAGGGAAAAACGGGTCCGCCATATTCCACGCAAATGTCCCCAAAGTAGCACCCCAAATACCCAATTCAACCTACCTATAAAATGTGTTGCTGATGAGAACTGGTTGCTGAATCCTAGACCTCCCGCAAGCGATCTCCCAACCCTAGACCCTTACCGTGGAAGTGGTGCTCAACCGACTCCTGGGACAATTGGTTTCGATTCGCCAACGACAAGAATTGGGAACTGGCAAACCTATCCTGCCCGGCAGACCAGTTTCAGGTCACACGATTCGGGAATTTCAGAGGATGTATCCTTGCAGAATTCCGTGCCTAATGCCAGCGGGGAGGGTGGCGGGGGCTGGGGTGGCCCAATCATCGATCCTATGAAAAACCCTAGCATCCAGACAACCTCTAATGCTGGACGGAATCCTAACGCTGGACGGAATCCTAATGCTGGTTGGAATCCTAACCAGAATCCTAACGCTGGCTGGAACCCCAACCAAAATCCTAATGCCAGTTGGAATCCTAACCAGAATCCTAATGCCAGTTGGAATCCTAACCAGAATCCCAACACTAGTTGGAATCCTAACCAGAATCCTAACGCTGGTTGGAACCCTAACCAAAATCCTAACACTGGCGGGAATCCTAACTGGAATCCTAATGTTAACTCGAATTCAAACCAAAATCCGAATCTCGGATGGATACTTAGGGCCGGAGGGAATCCTAATATTGGATGGAATCCCAATGCCGGGGGGAACCCCAATGGCGGAGGGAATCGAAACCTTGGCCAGAATCCGAACCGACTAGTAGCCGAGCACGGTTTAGGCTAAGGAAACGACATTAGCGATGGAAGCGGGGGGGTATATAGGAAACTGGGGGGAAGATCCCGCATTGGGGAGGACGGGATCATGAAGTGGTATGAGAATTTGGGCTAGGTTTCAGAAAGGTCAATCATGGTCTTACTACTGTTGTACTGTACCTGCACTGTGCCCACTGTGTCGGATTCGGGCTTATGAAGCTAAAGAGGAACCCACTCTGCCGGGATATTTTGGAATGTTGGTGGGGATTTCTTATGCATATGTCTAAAACGAATTTTCTAAATTTTGACTATGGAAGCTATACTTCTATATAGGGGGATTAATGTTGGAAGGTTTGGGGATAAACACTAGCTTGGTGTATTAGAGATTTATTAGGCAAATTTGTACGGTGGCTTTATCCCTAGGAAAAAGGTGTGGGTTTTTTTTGTCTGCTTCAGCCATTTCGTTGAAAAATTGATAAAAACTCCCGCATCCCACCTCACAAGATCTTTTGAGGGATGGGCTATTTAAACTTATTTCGCACAGAGCAGAATACTGAATACAGGATTGGATTTGTGCAGTTGCGAGCTGCAAACCATTAAACAATGTGCTGGGTGCGACCTTCAGAGCATTCGTACTGTAGTCTGAAATTTCCTTCTTTAGAAAAGTGAGGAAAAAGGTAACTTTAACCAGTTTCCCCTTTTTGTCTTTCGGAAGGGCTGAACCTTACTAGAGGAGGCCGCTCGAACGATATGGTAGCACAGGATGCTAGGGAATGGAGCACTTGTTCATTTTCCTCCACTCTGGTAATCCTGGGCTTGCTTGTCGACAAATACAGTCATCCAGGGCGAAGCGAGTCCGCGGTGAGGCGAGAATGCCCATAGCACTTTTATAGGGCAGGGATTATTTGTATGGGCATTCTCGCTATGCCGTGGAATGCTGTAGTCTACTTGGTTATGCGATGCTAGGGTACTTGTAGAACAACGATTTGTCAGACATGGCATCCCCTGGAGAGTTCTACGACATACTCGCACTGTCGAGAAAAAAATAGACTAATGATCGGAAAGAGGGGGGTTAGAAAAATGAAAATAGATTGGCTGAAAAGTCCTAACTAGAATTCTGGGATCTCTGCCCTATCATGCTCTTTTCCCCTCGGTTCTACTATAGATCGGAAAAATGACCAATGCCGCCGGCAGGACAATGTCGCATCTCTAGAAAAAATTGAGGGTGCAAGTAACGTACTGGACCGGGAAGTGGATCAGACGCAGAAGTGGATCAGTTTGAGTGAGTTTTGCACAAACCCTCACTACGAGAAGTTCGAAGAAATAAACCCTCCGAATTTAGCTCAATAATGAGCAAATCTAAAATGCTGTACTATCAGAGATATCACCTACCCTTCTGAATCTCATCTTTTCAGGGCTGTGCGTCAATTGTGATTTCCATATTTCGATTTTTTTTTTGGTGCATTTTTACTGATCCACTTCCCCGTCTAATCGACTTCCCAGTCCAATACGATACTCGAGCACTCGTACTGGTACTACTAAAAAAGTGACTTAGTAAGCGGTAGTTGGTGTGTTAATAGGATTCGCTCCGGGTGGCTGGAACCAAATTTGCCATGATCAATCATTCCATTCGTAAAAATATTATACGAGAACGGGAGCGACAGCCAATCCAGGTTTATAGGCAACCTAACGGCAGTACAAATCCCGAGGTACGCCAGCTCATCCCGCCTCGAACTGCCATCTTCAATAAGACTAAACAAAAACATGGGCGACATTGTCCTGTCGTGCTCTTTATCAGCTACGGTAGTTGACTCTTGGACACCCGATACTGGCGTTCTGTGTGGCAGTGCAAAGAGGAAGCGATTCGAGGAGGAGAAAATGCTATATGCAGTGATCGTGCTATTGACCACAAGTTAAGTCAATATAATTACTCACATGATATCGCACGGATGGTAATCCCCGCCGTAGATGTGGGGCACCCATCGATGCCCAGGTCTTATCCAATACCAAATCAATCACAACTGTGATGCCGCGCCTAGATGGATTTCCAACTGAGAGCGTTAACTTAGAGGTTTGATCTGAGGGAATTTACCCCACCACTACACTCTAGCTCTTTATTGACGATACATCACCTTTATTACGTGTATAGAAATATTGGCCGGTGGGGGTTGATCGATAGTAGTTCCTGTACGGTAAATTTGCAGGGGCCATTTCTAATTGTTTTTATGATACTGACGCTGCCGAGTTGAAGGCGAACACTTTGTATCCGAACTGCCACCTTAAGTGTCCGACTTCAGCTCGGCCGGGTGAGTATCATACTTTATCATGCCATGCTGTTGCAGTCAAAAATGGCCTCAATACGGGTAACTTGATAAGATCGGTTTAACGTGTTCGCTTGCCTGGTATCATAACCAGAATCATCGTAAGCGAATCTGGGCAAGCAGGCTGATAAGCGAAGTACTGTATACCGATTCGGAGGTGCTTAATCTCATAAATTTATCATCCCTGCAGTGTTAATAGTGCCGAATTTCCCCTACATCAAGATACGGTGAAACCTCCGATATTTCCCACCTCCAAGACTTCCAACCCTCTAACTTAGTAATTCCAGTGTTTACAGAGCCACATCTGATGTATGGGAAATATCTCTGAAAGTTCTAGGCCTCTTGTAGTTTCCGATTCTAGGACATTCCGTAGATCTTAATTCCAGCAAACGCCTATCCGAGAAATATTGGGAAAATTTAGCTTGAAAAAAAAAGGTGCAAGGAAAAAAAAAAGAGAAAGTCTGAAGGGGTTTCTAGTTGTGTTTATGCACAGAAAAGCCATGATAGTCAGAGTGAGAATCACCACCGACCAACTCTCTGAGAAAAATTCCTAGCCAACGAGTAAGCCCCGAGACTCCTGGGATCCACAATGCAAAGCAGCCTCTTATCATGCTTCATGGTGGAAGATAGTCTTTAGTTATTCCTGCCTTCGCCGCACTCGCTTATTTGAATTTATACTCTCTACTCAGCTCTTTGTAAACCGCTGTTCATAAAGTTCTCATACTCCAGGGGGTATTTGTGGCGGTGTTGTGGATGGTGACAATGTAGTATGGCAACCGAAGATCACCGGAAATCTCATCCACAAAGTCACTCTAGAACAGAGACCAGAATGGCTCAAATTGTTTACCACTTAATATGACTTCCTCCTGCATCAATAATAGCCTGTAGCCTTAAAGCCATACTATCTACAAGCCTATGAATCTTAACCTGATGAATAGCCTTCCATTCTTCTTCAATCACTTCCCGTAGCTCATTCTCACTATGTGGCCACTTATCCATATACTTAGAAAATCGCATCTGGAGTCTTTGCTTGAATATGTGCCAAACATTCTCAATGAAATTAAGGTCTGGGGAGCTTGCTGGAAGAGAGAGTTTCTGAACTTCAAAAGCTAAAGAAATTTCCTTATTTGTTTTTGCTCCATGCCATTTAGCATTATTCTCAATAACTTGAAGCCTTCTGATTGGCTTATTTAAAGAAAAAAAGAAACCAAATAAGGTGTGAATTGTATATCTCAGATGTATTCTGAACTGCATTAAGTCCTAGATAGTCATAGCTTGAGGTGCGCTTAGCTGACCATTGTTTTCTGACTTGTACCAGTGGTGTTCGACTTTCATGTACTACAGCAGCCCAACAGCTCACACTCATCCTTCAAGACTTGAAGCTTGGCACCAGATGTTTTTCCAACACCTTCCCCCCATCCCATATTCTGACCTCCCAACCTGGTTGATAGCACCCAGTATATTCAACCTGAGTCTCATCAAGCCATACCTATGGATCCAATGGGTAAGTTTCCAGTGGACCTGGTGCCAACACCAGTACTTCTGCTGGATCTTTGTGAAACTATCAAGAAATGCTTTTTTCATGGCACTCTTAGCCTGAAGCCAAGATTTTTAGTGTCCTTACTAACAGTAGTTTGGCTAATATTCAAATCTCGTAGGGTCTCGGTAATCTCTCTCAGTGACGCCCAGGGGTTCTCTTCAATTGTGACTTCAATTTGCTGCTTGAGGTCGGTGGTTTGCTTTGAAGGCCTTCCAGAGTGAGTAGTATCTTGGATGTTACCCTGTATTTGATAGCGTTTGACAACCCCTTGAACCGTAGAGACAGGCATATTTTTGTATTTTGCTATTCTCTTATATCCTACCTAGCCCTAGGTTAGAGAGAAGGGTGATATTGCAATTTGTCTCATATCTTGTGAGAGCTATTCTGGTCTCAATTGTAGGGTGACTTTGTGGATGAGATTTCTGGTGATCTTCGGTTGCCATACTACATTGTCACCAGCCACAACACTGCCACAAATACGTGCTCGGGTATGAAAACTTTATGAACAGCGGTTTACATCATATCCAAGCTCTATGCAAATTTTCCTTTTCTCTTCGCCATCATGAGATATCACTCGATTTAACTGGTTATGTCTGGCGACCCCCCTGTGCCAAGACCTCTCTCATCTTTTCCATCCCCTCTTATTTCCAGCCTCGTGCTACTCCGTACCTGCTGGAATTATCGGAGGTTTTACTGTAGAATGAAAATTGGGGAACCATCTCGCACTTTTCTAGAAATGTCGGTTCAGTTTTATCCAAAGCATTTTCAGGTCAAGTTTGATGGAGGTAGTTGCACGATTCGTTAGGAATGTGTTGAACGGAGGAGATGTTGGAGTTGTGTTGTCTATGGAGGTTGCTAGCTACGGTTCCCTCTAGTAGGGAAAACTCTGCTCTCTACATGTGAT
>Ga0307509_10002943_pt1 | contig 26771 bp, 29 predicted proteins | sample 10_EM_MG_FD_202245 | JGI IMG/M metagenome (GOLD analysis project Ga0307509, IMG submission 202245) | Populus trichocarpa ectomycorrhiza microbial communities from riparian zone in the Pacific Northwest, United States - 10_EM | ecosystem: Host-associated > Plants > Roots > Unclassified | place... | reverse complement strand
CACGATCATTACCGGGCAGTGCACCTTGCCCTGCATGTCCTGTGATCCCACATGAAACCTAAGAGTCATAAGACTGCCTCAATGCTATCGTCAGCTTACATGACCGTTCCTTCACTTGTGTTCCTAATAAAACAACAAACATGCAAAACTAAGCTTAACAGAAGCTACCGGGCCTTAATATAGCTCCGGGGCTGTAAAACAATCAAACTAATCAAAGTAAGCAAAGTAATCAAACTAAACATAGGGAATCCTGCACTCCGCTCCTGTATACAGTTACCGGAACAGGTATACATGTTACAGCAAAGGCTCTCGAGAATCTCTGGACTGAAATCCACAACTTGTCCTCTCAGGTTGCCAATCTAGACTTCTCCCCACAACCCCGGAATCTCGCCCCACTCCAGGCATCTCTCCGTGACATTGCCTCCCGCCTTTTGTCAGCCGCTCAGGCCCCTTTCCCTCCCCAGCGCCCTGGTGTCCCACAACAGGCCACACCCTCCTCTAGTGGGTGTCGTCCCACCCCCACCAGCAACACCAACCCCGCTCGCCAAGAGAAAGGGAAAGCAAGAGCTCCTCCGGCTCCACCTCCACCACCACCTAACACGGTCTGGCCCTCCCCCGCAGCTGACCTGGATCTCCCGAGATACGACATGTCAGCTTCCCCCCCCACACTATATGGCAACCCTGAGGCGTTTGCCAAGCAATACCCCCCCACCTGGGAAGCGGAACAATTCGCCAAAGGGAAATACCCCCCAGGCCCCGCCTGGACCCCCGGTTATCTGGACCCCGACTGGCGATCCCCCAACAGCATGGCCTCTGAGACCACCCCCACCTACGCTCAAGCTGCCGCACCCCTTGCTAAGGGAAAGAAGGGTCGTCAGGCAAAGGCCTCTGTCCCAGATTCCTCCGTTGCGGTTGCGTCGGGTGAGACTTTTACGAAATCTCCCCCTCCTCTCTCCCAAGCTGTCCGCAGATTCTTTCGCCTCCAGAACCACCTTCGAAGCCCACCCAGAAGCGCTCAAGATAGCAGCCCATTTCCCAGACATCGCTGCTTCTGTCCTTAGAGAAGCCAACTGCTCCCTTCCCCTTTCCTTCACCTGCACGGTCAACGACAAAGGCTGAGTGTCACGGCTCGGTACCATTCTTCACACCCCCACCTCAGCTTATACCCCTTATTGCGCTCCCCTTACCTCCAGGTTGAACAAAGCCTTTCCCATAGGCAACTCCCCTTGAGATCTCTTCAAACCCGCTCCGAACGAAACGCAACTTTTGATTCACTCTAGCCCTCTTGCGTTCCTTCCCTCAGACGATGCCCAACTCTTCCCCTCTCTTCATGAATCCATCCGGAATGCCAGGGGAGTCTCCATTCTCTCGGCGTGGTACCTTAACCCGGACGCAGAATCTCGTGATCAGAAGTCAGCAAGCTCAGTGGTTGTCACCGTGGCCCCACCCGACGCTTTCGCCGTCCGCCCCTCCATCAACCTCTTCTCCCGAAACAGGAGAGTGGAACACATGTTCTCCTCCTCTAAGAACTCTCAATGCAAGAAGTGCTGGAAATTTGGCCACATTTCTACCCATTGTCCCAGCACACTGCCAGTCTGTCCCTTCTGCTAGCTCACCCACACCAAAGCAGAGCATCGCTTCCCTAACCCTTCCTGCCCTACGGGTGGCAATCTCCAACCTGTCCTCGCCTGCTGTCCATCCTAGGTGGCATGCTGTCCTAACTGCCAAGAAGAGCACTCTGCGCGCAGCAAGGATTGCCCCTCCCACCCAAAGACCACTCCCGAGACACCAGAGGGGCGATCTCGACAGACACAGGACAGCATGGATCTTGCTGAAGACCAGGCTGGCCCTTCGACAATCCTTCCCCCAGCACCAGGTGCCGCTCCCCAAACCCCGAGTGCCCCTGTACTCCCACACAATGCTCCTCCACCTAGGCAGAGAGCCCAACGCACCATCACCGTCACCGATCTCGCCCCAAGAGAGTCCGGTGACGAATCTTTAGACTCCGACTCCTCAGAGGGCTCTGCCCAATAATGGAGAATTTTTTCACTCTTTACACCGACAGCAGTGCTGTCTTCCTATCCTTTCCAATCGTTCAACATAACTGCCTTGGGAGCTGGGATGTTTTTCTCTCACTTTTTCACAGCTTTACCATTCTGCCTCACCCTTCCTTGCTTGTTGCTATTCAAGACCCCCCCTCCAGATGTTTGGTTCTACCGACATTCCCGGGATTTATGTCCTTCTTCCCCCCGCCTCCTGGCCGCCCATGGGTAGCCATTTATGTTCCTCGAACTTTAAACCAGCACTTGTCCTGCTTAAGTGTTTTTCACGACTTCTCGGAGATGCTTTAAGTTGATGTTTTTTCTCCGGAGGGTCTTGTTGGATGCCCTCACTGCTTCGTCAGGGTCACCTCGGTGTCCTTCTTAGTACAAACCGTCCTCCCTACCGCTCCATATTGCCTGAGCGTGTTTTTTCTTCTCTTTCCTACCCTCACCTGGTTTTAGGTGATTTTAGCCTCCATCATCCGTTAGCAGACCCCTGCCGCTCCCTATCTGAAAGGGAATTCATCACCTCTATGCGCTACTTTGATGCCGCTTTTGACGTCCCATACCACCTTCTCAACACCCCCGGGGTCTACACTTGGTTCCCTTTTGACACCATTTCGCGACCCTCTGTTTTGGACCTGGCCTTCGCGAATACCGCCCTCTCCCCCCTAGTCTCCTGATGGGACACCCCCCTCCCCTCCACTGGTTCAGACCACATTCCATGTGTGATAACACTAAAACCGCCCGCGATTATGCTACCCCCCCCTACTCCGTACTGGGCCCTTCTTGACCTAAACGCGGTAGGGAAGGCACTGGACGCCTTCACCACACTGCCCTGCCCGGCGAGACCCACAATCAACTCCCTGGGTAGATGGTTCGACATCCCCTCTACCTGCCTTAACTCCCTCCTAACATCCCACGCCCCGAGCAAGCGCCGTGCCCCCGCTCGAAGCCATGGTGGTCCCCTCTCCTATCGTCTCTGAGAAGGGAATATCACAAATTTGCAACGTTATCCCGCCTCGACTGATCCCCCCTCAACTGGAGCAATGTGAAGAGCTCGAGAAGAACATACTTTAAGGCCATTCCCTCGGCCAAGAAAATACGTTAGTAAGACTTCCTATCCTCGACCACTCCGCGCTCCCCCTGGACGGCCAAGAGATTCGCATTTGGCCGCCCACCCCAAAGGTTCCCAGATTTACCAGGGGCCTCCAACCCGGCCGAACTAGCGGAAACACTCCTTGACCACTTCTTCCCCTCTAAACCCCCACCTCCCCCCCTCTTCCGCCTCACGCGTTATGAGGACTATACCCCCCTCACCTCCGAAGTGATATCCAGGGCCCTCTGTAAATCCTCGCACACCTCCGCCCGTGGCCCCGACAACATCCCCTACTCTGTGTGGAAGTCTGTACACCGCATCAAGCCCTGACTTCTTCCTTCCCTCCTGGACCCCCTGCTAGCCCACGGATTTCACCCTCCCTCACTCAAGAAAGCACTTGTTATTGTCCTCGACAAGCCGGGTAAACCCTCATACGACTCACCCTCCTCCTTTAGGGTTATTGTCCTCCTCCGAACGCTCTCTAAAATCCTTGACAGAGTTGTAACTTCCGGCCTTTCTGCCCAAGCAGTGATATGCTCCCTCATCCACCCCCTTCAGTGGGGGTCCCTCCCTGGGAGATCCACCGCCGATGCCGCCCTTATCCTGCAACACAATGTTGAGTCATTCCACCGCCTCGGCTACAAAGTCTCCACTCTCTTCCTTGATGTGAAAGGGGGCTTCGACAACGTGGAGTCTCCATCACTCCTCTCTCTCCTCCGCAAGAAGGGGGTCAGTCCATACCTGGTCCAGTGGGTCGGCTCATTTCTCAGGGACCGCACCTGCTGCCTGACGTTCCAAGGGTCCCCTCGCCTTTTCGCTCCCATCGCGGTCGGGGTCCCTCAAGGATCCTCCATCTCCCCACTTCTGTTCGTCATATACGTCTCCTCCCTCCACCTGGAAATTCCCAGGTCCCTTATTATATCCTACGTCGACGACTTTGCTGTTACAGTGGCCTCGCCCTCATACAGAACCAACGTTCGCCTCCTCCAGAAGTCCTTCTCAGCGCTCAAGAGGAAGGCCTCCCCGATCAACATCTCCTTCTCCGTTCCCAAGACCGAACTAATCCACTGGAGAACCACCAGGAGCAATGAGCCGCCATGCTCCCTCCTGGTGCAGCTGGAAGATCAACTCTTCTATCCACAATCCCACCTGAAGTGGCTGGGCTTCATCTTCATCCCCGCCTTTGACTCAAGGTCCCACTTTTCCAGCCGGTATACACTTGCAAATCCCGCCCTAGCCACGATTCGCCGCCTATCGCCCGGGATGGGCCTTCCACGCCCCCTGTGTCTCTCCTTGACGCATTCGCTCCTTGCTCCCATTCTTCTATACGGGACGCGTCCGCTGTCTGGAACCCTCCCCCGTCGATCATGGGCCTGATGTCCGTTTTCTGGCGTCAGGTCTGTAGGTGGATCACCGACTGATTCTCCTCTACCAACATAACATGTTTACACAGGGAGGCCTGTCTTCCCCCACTACCTGTTTTGGTACACCACCAACGCCGCCTTGCTGGCCAAAGGCTCATCTGCTCCCCTGTAGAAATAAACCCTGCCACAGCAGGCCTCCCTAAGTCCGTCCCTACCTTCTCGCCACACCGCGCAGCCTTGATAGCGCGTGGGAAAATTACCTCTCAACCTTATCTCTTCTTCAACCTTGAATGGCGTTCTGCTCTGGACAAGACCAAGAACCCGAGGTACCGACACAACGCCATCACAGTCTTGGCTAACACGGCCGTCCCCCTCATACACGACCTGGTCACCCTGCCACCAGTCTCCCTCCACTTGACCGACCACCTACCCCCTGTACCCGTGGTTATCCCATCGTACCCAGGCCTCAAATTGAGGGCTAAGCAACTCCTGCTCTCCGACTGGTCTTCCACCCCAGCCCCCCCATGTTACCCCTATCCGCCCTCAACGCGCCCCCATCGCTTCATGGGTTTGGGCAAGTTTGTTGCGCCCAGGATACACCAGATGCGCTCTGGGAAGAGTTATCTCGCGGGACAGCCCTCATGGGACGATCCTGATGCCGACAAGTCCTGCCCTTATGCTCTGAGGCCCCGCAGACCTTCCAGCATGCCATCCTCTCCTGCCTCTCCTCCCCCCGTCAGAGATTCTGCCTCCTCCAAGGGGTCTCAGACTTGGCTCCGGAGGCCCCAATCTGGTCTGACCAGCAGCTGCTCATTGCGCTGGCTGAGTTGATTCGCACTACCGCCACTGGTTTCCCTCCTGGGATGCCCCCGCTTCCTCCCTCCCTCCACTCCCCTCCTCCAAACCCCCTCCTTCAACCTACCGCCCTATCCGCCCCTGGCCCCCAAGACCAGTTTAGCGGTTTTTTACTTGTCTTGATTTTAGCTACGGCGGCTTTGCGACACTTATTGGTCGCGTTGGGGGAACTGGTTAGGTTTGTTTCATTTGTTTTGTTAGTGTGATTTCCGGTTTTGTTTTGGCCATATCGTTAAAGATGCATGTCATTTCTTGTACCGTAGAAACAATGAACATATGATTTAAAAAAAGAAAAAAAAAAAAAGAAAAAAAAGAAAACGGTCACAGAAGTTAGCAGGAACCATCTCCCCTACACCTCCGGTGATTGAAATCTCAACACCAGGGAAATCATCGTGGGATTCCACCACCACCCCCTCTCCTCCCCCTTGATGGCTTCTGCCTAGGGGAGTGATGCTATCTCCCCTCCTCTCCCTTAGGGCTTTACCCCCTCCTCTACGGGGTTCTTGTTCTTGTTCATCGTTGACACCCGCTCATGAAGTTCAGTTCTCCCCCTTACCCCGCACTTCCTTTGCCCCTCGCTTAGGTTTTGCACAGTCGGCATTTCACCCCCTTCGCTCACGGTCGGCGCAGAGCTTTCCAAGCCCTTTGCGAAGTACCTTTCCGTCTCGGTTATGTGGTCCTGTCGGGGAACACTTCAGTTAGTACCTTCAGCACCTCATCCTCGTTTCGCATTCGGAAAAGCATCGGCTACGGTTATTTTAGTCGGTCGTCTCCAGTGTTTGGACTGCCATCCTCCTCACATCCTCCTCTCTCCACCCTCTTGGTCTTCGTCCCGTTGCTCGGTTAGAGCTACATCCACCTCCCCCCTGCTTCCCACCCCTTAAGCTTGCACCTTACTGCTTCCAGCCCACGGTCGATCTTTCGGTCGCTATACAAAAACCCGCCTCGGTTACGCCGGTCCTTCTGGCCATCGCTAATGCCGTTTTGGCACACCCACCGGTGACCTCTCATCAGAGTCTCCTGCATCCGCTATCCCATCCTGCCATCGGGCACCGCTTCGTTCCCCAGCACCGCTCCGGCGTGCAGGTCCTCACTCTGACTTCCTAGCTCAGGCTGATACACGTCACTTATCAGACGTAATTTGCCTTTGTCATGGGTTCATACATTTCTTTTGTTCCCCCTCTTGGTTTTTTGCAGATGTCGCTAAGGGTTCTCCTCTCCTTCCTGCTTGTTTCTTTCCTTTCTACTTCTTTCGTATGTACGAGTATGTTCTTAGGATTTAGTTGTGCGATAGGCGAGATGTGCGGTTGGTCTTATACCAGAGGGCCTTGGGGGTTTGGATGTTTCCTGGGGTGAGGAGGACACGGTTTTTGTTGGCCATAGCGTTAAAGCTGAATGCCGTCTTTGTACCATTTTTCTTCTTTTTCTTTTTATTTAGTATCATTTTAGCATTGTTTAAGGTACAAACTCCCGTATGCAGATTGCTCTAAGACAGGAAAAACCTCCACCTACAGTCCATGTCACATCCCCTGTGCTAAAACCCGCTGACCCTGCCCGACACCAAAGCGTCCGGTACTATGGGTAGAAACTACAGAAGAGCGTACAGGCCTGAATACAACGAACCAAAAAAAGCCTCCACAGACGTGCAGCCCATAAGAAAACTCCCCACCCCAACAGTGAACAACCAAGGAGAGTACAGAAACCTCAACAAACTCAAGGAAGAAAAATCCCAGCCGAACCCGTAAGCAACCCACCCATAGCCCACGACTGACCCCATTCTGCTCGGGCAGGGGAGGGGCCAAGGAGCCAGCAGCACAATGCCGTAGGCCAAGGATCATACACTAAGAGGTACCTATATATGTACCTGGGGCTGTTACGTCCCGGACCCAAGGGCAGACAAGACCACCAAGAGCAAGATCGGTAACCGAAACCAACACAGATGGAAGTGTGTGGCAGGGCGAAGTAGCGACCGTAGGCCCACAGGAAACGAAACTGGGAGGGAGTGCATGTCACCCGGAGGCAACAGAGGTGGCAGGCATGAAACCCCTCCCCCAAACACAGGCAAAAGCCACACACGCAGCCATGACAATCACCCAAGCCCAGAGATCAGAAGGGAACAGAGGCCCAGGGTGTAGCAGCAGTAGGGTGCCAGCCAGAGAGCGAAGCACTAGGGTGCTAGCCGATCTGACGGTGAGGAGAAGAGGAGAAGGAGAGGTAGACCCAACTCTATGCCGTGGAAACTATCGGTAACCGCGTTCGTGTCTGACTAGGCAGCCTCTCAAAGACAAGAGAGAACAGATAAATCAACCGTGGCCTGTTGAATGTTTTGTCTTACTGCAAACCGTATTCCCGGCCGTCCGTAACATGGGCGTTGAGGACAATGTTGCCGACCGTGCAGATGCTCTAATGGAGGCAGAGCAAAAGCGGGGTAGGGAGAGGAACCATCATCAAAGAAGACGAAATCCATCAACCCAGAGTGACGAAACCCCAAAGGGATGAACCTAAGGGAAGGGCAGTGTAGAGGAGGTATGACTCCACCCTCTAGAGCAAGCTCATGGCTGGGGGTGGAGAAAAGATAAGTGGTGATAATCTCGTGGTGTTGAGATTTCAATCGCCGGGTGTGTAGACGAGACGGAGGATGGTTGTATTTGTACCTTTTTTTTTTTCTTTTTTTTTTTTAGAATCATGCAATTATTGTTTTAAGGTACAAAATCCTGCTTGCAGCTTACGCTATGGCATATAAAAAACCTCCAACTACCCCTGGGAAAAAGCCAACACCCCAAGTCCCTCTGGTGTGGAACCAACCGCACATCTCGCCCCCAACAAGCAACCCTTGGCTAGCTAAAAAGATAGACGAAAGGAATCAAATCAAAGAACAAGCAGGAAGAGTCAGGAAAACCCATGGCACGATCATCCGAACAAAGGAAAAACAAAAAGCAAACGAAGGACAACCACTTTGAAAGATCCTGTATATTTAATGCGGGGGTGACCAGGCTCGGCATAATCGACGTCCTGGGGAGGCCCAATGGGCCATCTATCTTGGCCGCACACTCAAAAATGAGGAAGGAGATAGTGCAATACCATCCTCCCAGAGGCAGGCCGTGAGGGACCGTGGTCATAGTCCGAATGGTGAAGAAGTAGTTATGGATACCAGCCAGGTAGTTGTGGGTACCAGCCAAAAAAGTGGAGAGGCAGTAGGGTGCCAGCCGATCCGAACCGTGAGAGGAGCAGGAGAAAGAGGGGTAGACCCAACTCCGTGCCGTAGAAACTATCGGAAAACGCGTTCGTGTCTTGACTCGGCAGCCTCTTAAAGCAAAAGAGAGTAGAGAAATTGACCGTGGCGTGTTGAAGTGATTTCTCTTACTGCAAACCGTGTACCGCCCGTCTGGAACATGGGCGTTCAGAACAGTGTTGCCGACAGTGCAAATGCTCTAAGGGAGGCAGAGCAAAAGCGGGGTAGGGAGAGGAAACATCATCAAAAGAAGACGAAATCCATCAACCCAAAGAGAAGAAGGCCCAAAGGGATAAACCCAAGGAAAGGGAGATGTAGAGGGGGTATTCCGCCACCCACTAGAGCGAACTGATAACGGGGGGTAGAGTTTGGAAAAGTGGTGATAATCTCGTGGAGTTGAGATTTCATTCGCCGGGTGTGTAGAGGAGACGGAGGATGTTGTCTTTGTACCTTTTTTTCTTTTTCTTTTTCTTTTTTTTTTGAATCATGTGATTATTGATTTAGTTACAAAATCCTGGATGCAGCTCGCGCTATGGCATATAAAAAACCTTAATTCCAAAACTAACAAAGGAAATAACAGAATTGAAACAAAGCATGCAAAAACTTTCCAAGCGGGATCGCCATCGATGACTAACCAAGGAAAAGTAAAGCAAAGTCCTCCTTATACCCTATAAGAAAAACACTGACAAGTAATAAAACCTCCCCGCCCTACCTGCCCACTGCCGCACTCAACTAGAAACAAAGGAAACTCATAAATAGCATAGAAAATACCCTGAGGAGAAACTCGAGCAGGGGAGTTTGAAAGAGGAATACCTAGAAGGCCGAGGCCGAGCTAGGGAGTTTGGAGTTAAGCACTATCTGAGCCCGAACCCGGCTCAGGAGTAGCAGTATTGACTCGAATGCGCAACATGGTTGGAGGGAAACCTGTGCGAGTAGCGTAGAGATACTGAGCTAAACCCCTAAGGAGGGGAACTGAGAGCCAGAGAGGACCGTCAGGGCCAATGTCATCCACACCTAAGAGATGGGTGAGGCGAGGCTGAGCCTTAGCGGGGCAGAAGAGGATCGTGTGATGAAAGGACTCATCGTGTTACTCACAGAATGGGCAAAGGGTGCTGGAGTCCCTGTTCAACCAGGAGACGTGTGCGGCAAGGTAGCTGGCACCTGAGCGCATCTGGTGAATGCGGCCAAATATAAATCGAGGAAGGCCAGTGAAGGCGTGGGGAGTGAGGCAGGCACTATAAGGATAAGAGGGGGGCACTGGCGCACTTAAATTTGACCAGTCAGCGAGGAGAGACTGTAGCAGAGGAGCTCTGAGTCCTTGGTAGGTGACGGAAGGTATCCTGGACAGCGGGAGCACTACGAGATCGGTTGAGGAGAGTGGGAGGATAGGGATTTCCTCAATAAGGTCAGAAACCTCGTGACATAAGGAGTCTAGTGGTAGGTGCTTGGCGGAATTAACCGCTGGGGCAAGCCATGATGTAAGGTGGACAGCTTTGGAGGAGCCACGGAGGAGAAAGCGATGATAGTCTGCAGAACGACCCTGGTCCCAGGTGGGCACAGATTCGGGTATCCTGGCAGTGGCAGGGTTGAATTCCGAAGGGGCGCATACCAAGTGGACGGCAGCTGACCGACGGCTGTGTTTTCATATGGAGGAAATGGGCGGTAGCGAGGCCTCCCGGTACAGAGCACCGAGGGCGGTGGTGTAAAAGCAATTAGTTGTCCACCGGAGTACAACCTGCCAGAACGGGTTGAATTTTCTAAGTGTGGCTGCGTCCGGAACAAACAGGTCACCACCGTAGGTAAGAATAGGAAGGATGGCGCCGAAGACTAGCTTTCTGTTGCACCAGGAGGAGAGGCCATTGCCAGCAGCACTGAGCTGACGAATCGTAGTGAAAGAGGCTTTGGCTCATGCCAGCCGTCTCAGGAAATGAACGGAGGAGTGTAAAGTAGGGGTGAGCCAATAGCCAAGCCATCTCACAACTTGAGAAGGTGGAAAACGCATGTCGTTGATCACCATGGGGGCGAAGGAAATGTCCGAGCGGTCCTTCGGAGTTCTCCAGTGAATGAGTTCAGTTTTGGGGACAGAAAAAGCCACCCCCAGGTTGGCACCCTGTCTTTGGATGATGCTGAAATAGTATTGAAGAGCGCGGATATTTGAACGTACAAAGTCCGAGCCGACCGTGATAGTGAGGTCGTCAACATATGAAATCGCCAGACCTTGGGGGATCGTTGGGTGGAGGCTGGCTATATAGAGCACAAAAAGAAGAGGAGAAATGGGAGAGCCTTGAGGGGTGCCAACAGCGACCGGGCAGAAAACATTAGGTGCACCTTGGAATATGAGTCGGCACTGGCGTTCGGAGAGGAAAGACTTGATCCAGGCAACTAGGTAAGTGGAGACACCTTCTCTGGTGAGGATCATAGCCCGCTTGTTCGCGCAGACGTTGTCAAATCCCTCTTTGACATCCAGGAAGTCTTTCGAGGATTTTGGAGACAGTTTGGAGGAGGACAATCATGCCAAAGGAAGCAGGTGTACGGTATTCAGGTTTGCCTGGTTTATCCAGGACAATGCCGTTGGCCTTCTTCATGGCTAGGGGGTGGTAACCGTAGGTGAGGAGAGGAGAAAACAGAGATGGAAGGAGGCGCTTGTTGGCCGTATGGACTTACTTCCAGATAGAGTAAGGAATACCACTTGGGCGAGGGGCTTACATGTTGGAGGATTTTCGAAGTGCGGAGGACACTTCTGCTGGTAAAACGGGAGTGATGTTCTTAAACGCGGGAAGGATGAGGGGAGGAGGAGGGGAGGGTCTTGGAGGGAAAAAATGTTGAAGAAGTGTATCGTTAATTTCGGTGGGGGAGGAGGCGTTCTCGAGTGTGGGGAAACGATAAGGGGCTCTACCGGCCGCAATCTTTCTGGCATCCCAGACTGATGACGAGTCGACGTTGGCCAGAAACTACGACCAGTGGACTCTTTTGGCAGATTGGATAGCCTTGAAGTACGTGTTTCGAGCCACTCTGGCCAGGGCGGGTGAGGTCTGATTCATTCTCATGAGACGGGAGGTATGGTGCTGGATGCGTCGTAGCTGTGTGAGTTCTGGAGTCCACCACAGTTTAGAGTAGGAGGAAGGGCGTTTGGTCGGGGTGTTGGAGGTCATGAGGTGAGTGATTTTGGCAAGGCAGTCGTCGAACCATAGGTCAAGTGAGTGCGGAGTCGGGAGAAAGGGGGGAGCTTCAAGTGTAAGATCGGCGAGCAGCGGGGAGATGTGATCCCAATCAGTGTACTTCCAGTTAAGACCCTTGGGGGGGGGCTTCAGGAGCGGAGTGGCGAGAATGATTGTGAGGGCGGTGTGATCCGAACCGGTTGGCGGGAGGGAGGGGTTCCAGGAGGAGAAATACAGGAGCAAAGCAGTATTGGCAAAGGACAGGTCGAGAACTGCAGGGCATTGATTAGAGGTGAACGGGTACCTAGTGTAGACCCCGGGAGTATTGAGAAGAAAAAACAACTGCGCCGATGCTCTGTCAAAATAAGAAGAACTAATAAACTGATCATAGTTGGAAAGCAACCGAGTCGGGTCGGAAGCGGAGTGATGAATGTTGAGGTCCCCAAGAACAAGTGTAGGAAAATCATGCTGGGGAAATAAATCAACAGGAGAAACTGACCTAGTGTGACCACTAGGGATAGAGTAAGCATTGTACAAACGAAACAAATTATGAGAAGTATCAAAAAGTCCCTCAGGGGAGTGAAAATTCACTGCCATGAGGTCACCCCTTTCAAAAAACAATGGAAGAATAGAAATAACACTTAATCGCCTTTCGTGAACATAAGTTGCAATACGAGGCTTATAGCTGTCAGTTGCTGGAGGAAAGAAACATTTATAGTTGCGAAAAACAGGAGGACAATTCCTCCAGAGAGGAATATCCTGAAGAGCCACAATATGCAGAGAGCTTTCTCCCGAAGCAAAAAAACTAAAAAGAGTTTGAAAAACATTACTGCTACCGAGACAATTATGTTGAACAATGGAAAGATTTAAACAACTAGGATAATGGAATGATTGCGATGGTGAAGGACTCTGTGTTGGGGCTGGGCTTGTCGACATTTAAAGTTCCATGTTGTCGTCGGTCGGAGCGGGCTCGCTCCAGTCGGCACCGGTGCTAGCCCGGAAGAGGGTGGTGCCAGCACCAAAGAGATTCCTGCGGGGAAGGGGAGCGGCGAGGGTAGGCTGGGCAGATGCACTGCTAACGGGTTTGACTGTCTCAGGCTGGGTAGATTCACTAGAGGGAGGGAAACGGGGGCCGTATCGAGCCGGAGTGGCCGGTACGGTTGGGGGAGCAGTGGGATATTGAGCGGTTGTCTGAAGAAGGCCCGCCTCGGGGGTGGGGGCATCGGGTATGTGATGGTCCCTGGGCGGACGGAGAGAGGAGAGAATTTCGCGACGGACAGGACAGGTGCCATCGAAAGAGGCATGCTAACCGCCACAGTTAACGCAGAGAGGGGGGGAGGCATTGCAACATCCTACCACAGACTTCTCGAAGCCTCCTTTCGGACAGCACTGATTAGCACACCTGTGGGTGGAATGGTGGTGGAGGAGAGTGCAGATTGGGCAGGCTGGTGCCTCTTCTTTGCACAGGGGAGCAGAGTGACCAAAACGCCAGCACTTCCTGCATTGCCTAGACATGGAGGCGGAGTAGGCAGGAGCGACCGTGCGGGTACGGGAGAAAAGACGAATGGATTCGCCGAAACGGAAAACATGAAGTGGGTCGACTGCAACAACAACCGAAGATGTGCCCTTCTCCGCCCTCTTTGCCGGATCAGACTGCAGGAACCTAGCCCCAAAGATGGGGACGTCAATAGCATTACCGATTGATTCAAGGAGTGAAGGAAACAAGTCAGCAGGCTCGTCTGGAAGAATATAAAGCGGGAGGTTATGAATGAGGAGTTCGACAGTTGTAGGTGCCTCCCTAGAGACCAGGAATAGATTATTTCCAACCGGGAAACTCTGGTTGAGCTTCTTGGTCATAGCATCAAAAAACGGGGAGTCCGCAGAAGACGGGGTGTCGGGGTTTGCAGTAAGAGTGACAGCGCCATTGCGATTAACAGAGGTGGTGAGAGATAAAGGTAGGGAGCAGTTGGCCTCTTTAAGCACAGCAGCCATGATGTCTGGAAGGGTGGCAGTCATAATGAACGAATCGTTAGGGGGGGTAGGGGAAGTGCGAGGGGCAAAGAAATGAGGTTGAGCAGCTGGGAGCGGCGGGGGTCCTTTTGGGACACTACTCTTGCTTGACGCAGCGACTTGTGCTGCAGTGGCGTTTGTCTTGCACTTTCCGCCCTTCCTGGTAACCTGTGCCCAGGTTTGTTCTTGAGGCTGCCGGGGATCAGAGACTGTATAGCCGGGAGGGGGGCCAGTGTGAAAAAGTAAAGTGGCGGGGTATCGTTCGGAGTAGGGCTTGGCTTCCTCTGACTGAGGGTGACGAGAGGCAAAGAGTATAGCAGCTTGGGGTGAGTCAGGGTGGCGTTTAGCGTACGTATCCGGGTTACCATACCATTTCCCCTTGAAGAGGACAGGAAAGTCTGGGGCTGTGACCGTACGAGATGAAAGGCGGGTTGAGAGTTTCTTCTTCTGCTGAGCTGGTTTGGACTGGATAGCAGGGGCTGGTGGAGGGGGGGCTTGAGTCGGTGGGGGAGCCACCTGGGTGGCATAGTGGGAGGAGAGGGCAGCAACGCGAGAGGATAAATCCTTGAGGGATGCCTCAAGGTTGGATGTGGCTGGTGGTGAGGGGGTGGCTGAGCGCCCCGCCTGTAGGGAGGTGAGGGTCTCAACCTGCGAACTCAAGAAGGTAACAGAGGCACCAAGGTCATTAACTATGGCGATGAGTTGAGTGAGAAGGGGGGCCATAGCGAGCTGACTATCGGGGAAGGTAGCGGCAGAGGCATTGTAGACAGTGGGGAACGAAGCCGGGTTGAGACGAGCGAGCCTAGCAGCGTGTCCAAGAATATTGGCGACATTGTCATCCTCCCCGGAGAGAGAGGCATGACTGGACTGGGACGACGACGAATGGGATATAGGATCAGCCCTACGGTCCGGACGAGGGGAGGCAGAGCGAGCAGGGCCAACAGCCGAGGCTGGGCCTGCACCAGTGGAAGCGAGAGGAATAGACGACATCGGGACAAGGCCAACAGGCCAGATCAGAGGACCAGGAGGAGGGGGAGAGAGAAAGTAAAGTCAAACTACCAGCTTGACTTTCCAAGTATAAAAATCCTCTCAACAAAGGTGAAATATAGATTTCACTTGTGGATGAAGCCCAAGTGAAAAGCCAAAATAGATGTCTCGTGACGAAATAAAGACCAAACCCTGAGGTTTATGATGGCCGAAAGCGGAAAGTATTTTAAGTGAGAGGTAAATAGAGGACGCGGAGCGTGTTGTCTTTGAACCTTTTTTTCTTTTTTTTTTTTTTTCTTTTTGAATCATATGATTATTGTTTATGGGTACAAAATCCATCCTCCGTCTCCTCTACACACCCGGCGGTTGAAATCTCAACACCACGAGATTATCACTACTTTTCTTTTCTCCACCCCCCATCATGAGTTCGCTCTAGGGGGTGGAGTCATACCTCCTCTACACTCCCCTGCCCTTAGGTTTATCCCTTTGGGCTTTCTTCACTCTGGGTGATGGATTTCGTCTTCTTTGATGATGTTTCCTCTCCCTACCCTGCACTTGCTCTACCTCGCTTAGAGCATTTGCACGGTCGGCAACCCCGTCACCTCGTCAATGGGTCGGTCGCAGTCTCTGGCTATCGGTGAAGTAGTGGCCCCGGTGGCTCTGCTCTCTGGTATTGCACTATCAGCTGAGAGTCCTGTCCGGTACGGTCGGCATCGTTGAAAAGTCATGATCTCGCTTTAGTCGCCATCCCTCGCACTTCTCGGTTTGGGTCTACCCCTCCTTCTCCAATTCTCCTCCCGGTCGGATCGGCTGGCACCCTACTGCTTCGCTCTTTGGCTAGCACCCTACTGCTTCTACACCCTGGGCCTCGGTTCCCTTCTGATCTCTGGGCTTGGGTGATTGTCATGGCTGCGTGCGTGGCATTTGCCTGTGTTTGGGGTAGGGGCTTCATGCCTGCCGCCTCTGTTGCCTCCGGGTGACATGCACTCCCTTCCGGTCTCGTTTCCGGTGGGCCTACGGTCGCTTCTTCGCCCTACCACACACTTCCGTTTGTGTTGGTTTCGGTTACCGACCTTTCTCTTGGTGGTCTTGTCTGCCCTTAGGTCCGGGACGTAAGAGCCCCAGGTACGTATATATGTACCTCTTAGTGTATGGCTTTATGGCCTACGGCATTGTCCTGCTAGTTCCTTGGCCCCTCCCCTGCTGCGGTAGAATGGGGTCAGTTGTGGGCTATGCGTGGGTTGCTTATGGGTTCGGCTGGGATTTTTCTTCCTTGGGATTTGTGAGGTTTCTGTACTTTCATTGGTTGTTCACTGTTGGGGTGGGGAGTTTTCTTATGGGCGGCACATCTGGGGATGTTTTTTTTGGTTCGTGGTATTCAGGCCTGTACGCTCTTCTGTAGTTTCTACACATAGTACTTGGCGCTTTGGTGTCGGGCAGGGTCAGAGGGTTTTAGCACAAGGGATGCGGGATGGACTGTAGGTGGAGGTTTTTCCTGTCTTAGAGTGATCTGCATACGGGAGTTTGTACCTTAAACAATACTAAAATGATGCTAAAAAAAAGAAAAAAAAAAGAATATGGGTACAGAATCCTACATGCAGCTCACGCTATGGCATAGAAAAAACCCCCAACTACCCCTGGGAAAAAGCCAACCCCCCAAGTCCCTCTGGTATGGAACCAACCGCACATCTCACCGCCAAAAAGAAACCCTTGGCTAGCTAAGAAGATAGACGAAAGGAATCAAATCAAAGAACAAGCAGGAAGAATCTGGAAAACCCATGGAACGATCATCCGAACAAAGGAAAAACAAAAAGCAAACAAAGCGGAGAGCACATTAAAATTTCCGCACACTCAGCGCGGGTGGGGCCTGGCTCGGCATAATCAAAGTCCTGGGGAGGCCGGATGGGGCCAACTGTGTTGGCAAGCCCACAAAAAGAAGAAGGAGATAGTACAATACCATCCTCCCAGAGGCAAGCCGTGATGGCCCATGGTCATAGTCCGAAAAGTGAAGAAGTAGTTATGGGTACCAGCCAGGTAGTTGTGGGTACCAGCCAAAAAAGTGGAGAGGCAGAAGGGTGCCAGCCGATCCGACCGTGTGAGGAGGGGGAGAAAGAGGGATAGACCCAACTCCGTGCCGTAGAAACTATCGGAAAATGCGTTCGTGTCTTGACTAGGCAGCCTCTTAAAGAAAAAGAACGCAGAGAAATCGACCGTAGCCTGTTGAAATGTTTTCTCCTACTGCAAACCGTGTACCCGGCCGTCTGTAACATGGGCGTTGAGAAGAGTGTTGCCGACCGTGCAAATTCTCTAAGCGAGGCAGAGCAAAAGCGGGGTAGGGAGAGGAAACATCATCAAAATAAGACGAAATCCATCAACCCAGAGTGAAGAAAGCCCAAAGGGATAAACCTAAGAGCAGGAGAAGATGAGGGGAGATGCACTCCACCCCGTTGTCTTTGTACCTTCTTTTTTTTTCTTTTTTTTTTGAATCATGTGATTATTGATTTAGGTACAAAATCCTGCATGCAGCTCGCGCTATGCCATATAAAAAACCTTAATTCCAAAAACTAACAAAAGAAATAACAAAATTCAAACTACATGTGCATAAACTCTCCAAGCGGGATCATCAGAGCCCTGTTGCATCGCCAACCATGACTAACAAAAAAAAAGTAAAGTAAAGCCCTCCTTACAACTTATAAGAAAAACCTTCATAAGTACTAAAAACCTCCCCGCCCCAATCTGCCTACTGCCGCAAACAAACAGGAACAAAGGAAACTAATTAAAACTTATAGTGAATACCCTGAAGAGAACCTCAAGCAGGTGAGTTTCGAAAGTAACAATACCTAGAAGGCCAAGGCCAAGCGAGGGAGATATGAGTCAAGCACTTTCCAAGCCCGAACCCGGCTCAGGAGTAACTGTATCGGCTCGAATGCGCAACATGGCTGGAGGAAAGCCCGTGCGAGTAGCGTAGAGATACTCAGCTAACGCTCTAAGGAGGGGAACCGAGAGTCAGAGGGGACCGTCAGGGCCAATATCGTCCACACCGAGAGATGGGTGAGGCGAGGGGGAGCCTTAGCGGGGCAATGGAGAATCGGGTGATGGAAGGACTCATCGTCTTCCTCACAGAAAGGGCAAAGGGTGTGGGTGTCCCTGTTCCTCCAGGATATATGTGCGGCAAGGTAGCTGGCGCCTGAACGCCTCTGGTGTATACGGCCACATATAAATTGAGGAAGGCCGGTAAAGGCATGGGGAGTGAGGCAGGCATCATAAGGGTAGGAGGAGGGCACTGGTGGACTTATGTCCAGCCAGTCAGCGAGGAGTGACTGTATCAGAGGAGTTCTGAGAGCTTGGTAGGTGACGGAGGGTACCCTGGACAGCGGGAGCGCCACAAGATCGGTTGAGGCGAGCGGGAGGATAGAGATTTCTTCAATAAGGTCTGAGACCTCGTGACATAAGGAGTCTAGTGGTAGGTGCTTGGCGGAGTTCACTGCCGGACCTAGCCATGAAGTAAGATGAACGGGTTTGGAGGAGCCTTGGAGGAGGAAACGATGATCGTCCGCTGAACGACCCTGGTCCCAGGTGGGGACAGATTCGGGTATCCGGGCGGTAGCAGGGTTGAATTCCGAGGGGGCGCAGACCAAGTGCAGGGCAGCTGACCGACGGCGATGTTTGCAGATGGAGGAAATGGGTGGTAGCGAAGCATCCCGGTACAGAGCGCCGAGGGCAGTGGTGTGAAAACAGTTATTTGTCCACCGCAGCACCACATGCCAGACAGAGTTGAGTTTCTTAATAGTGGCCGCATCCAGAACAAAAGGCTCGCCGCCATAGGTGAGAATTGGAAGGATGGCGCCGAAGACTAGCTTCCTGTTGCACCAGGAGGAGAGGCCTTTGCCAGCTGCACTGAGCTGTTGGATTGAAGTGAAAGAGGATTTGCCAAGTGCCAGTCGTCTTAGGAAGTGAATGGAGGAGTGTATAGTAGGGGTGAGCCAGTAGCCAAGCCACCTCACGCTTCCGCTCCCTTCTTTCCCCCCCCCTACATTTTTCAACACCACGTCATTCTTCGCACGATCTCCTCTCCCATACTTTTCGTCCTCATTGTTGGGCCTCGGGTCCCCACCGTCACCTCCAAACATGGCCTCCCTTCAAGGCGGCCCATCGAGAATTGGTACACCAGCCCCTGTCTCTCCCCTTCCGACCACTGGAAATCTTGATCACGTAGTCTCGATGTTCCACCAGACTGCCGCTGACCTTGGGCTCCCCGCTGAAGGTTTTCCCCCCATTACTCCGGCGAACATCTCCACCCTCTCTATCGGAGAGCAGATGCTCCTCTCGCTACTTTGCACCTCGCTCCAATCCAGCGTACACATAGCAACTGCTCCCGAGAATCTCTCGACTGAGATCCACGACTTGTCCTCTCAGATTGCCAATCTGGACTTCTCCCCACAACCCCCGAACCTCGCCCCACTCCAGGCATCTCTCCGTGACATTGCCTCCCGTCTTCCGTCAGCCGCTCAGGCCCCTTTCCCCCCCCAACGCCCTGGTGTTCCACAACAGGCCACACCCTCCTGCAGTGGGTCTCGCCCCACCCACACCAGCCACACCAACCCCGCTCGCCAAGAGATAGGGAAAGAAAGAGCTCCTCCGGGTCCACCCCCACCACCTCCTAACACGGTTTGGCCCTCCCCCGCAGCTGACCCGGATCTTCCGAGATACGATATGTCAACTTCCCCTCCCACACTATATGGCAACCCTGAGGCATTTGCCAAAAAATACCCCCACACCTGGGAAGCGGAAGAATTCGCCAAAGGGAAATACCTCCCCGGCCCCACCTGGACCCCCGGTCATCTTGACGCCGACTGGCGTCCTCCCACCATCATGGCCCCCAAAGCCGCCCCCACCTACTCTCAAGCTGTCGCACCCCCTGCTAAGGGAAAGAAGGGTCGACAGGCGAAGGCCTCTGCCTCGGCTTCCTCCGTAGCGGTTGCGTCGGGTGAGGTTTTGACGAAATCTCCCCCTCCTCTCCCACAAGCCGTCCGCAGATCTTTCGCCTCCAGAACCACCTTCAAACCCCACCCTGAGGCGCTCAAGATAGTAGCCCACTTCCCGGACATTGCTGCTTCGGTCCTCAGAGAAGCCAACTGCTCCCTCCCTCTTTCCTTCACTTGCACGGTCAACGACAAGGGCTCATTGTCGCTGCTCGGTACCGACCTTCACACCCCCTCCTCCCCTTATACTCCTTACTTCGCTCCCCTTACCTCGAGCTTGAACAAAGCCTTTCCGGTAGGGAACTCCCCTTGGGATGTTTTCAAACCCGCTCCGAACGAAACACAACTTTTGATCCACTCCGTCCCTCTTGTATTCCTCCCCTCAGAGGATGCCCAACTCTTCCCCTCTCTTTACGAGTCCATCCGCAATGCCAGGGGAGTCTCCATTCTCTCAGCGCGTTACCTTGATCCCAGCCCAGAATCTCGCGACCAAAAATCAGCAACCTACGTGGTTGTCACAGTGGCCCCGCCCGACGCTTTCGCCATCCTCCCCTCCATCAACCTCTTCTCCCGAAATCGGAGAGTGGAGCAGATGTTCTCTTCCTCCAAGAACTCCCCGTGCAAGAAATGCTGGAAATTCGGCCACATCCCTACCCGCTACCCCAACACATTACCAGTCTGCCCTTTCTGCTCGCTCTCCCACACCAAAGCGGAGCATTACTGCCCTAACCCTTCCTGCCCTAAGGGTGGCAATCTCCGACCTATCCTTGCCTGCTGTCCATCCTCGGTGGCATGCTGTCCTAACTGCCAACAAGAGCACGCTGCGCGCAGCAGGGATTGCCCCTCCCGCCCAAAGACCACCCCAGAAACACCAGAGTTACGATCTCGACAGACGCAGGACAGCATGGATCTCGCTGAAGACCAGGCTGGCCCTTCGACGGTCATTCCCCCAGCACCAGGTGCCGTTCCCCGAACCCCGAGTGCCCCTGTATTCCCCCGCGATGCTCCTCCACCTAGGCAGAGAGCCCAACGGACTATCACCATCACCGATCTCGCCCCAAGAGAGAGCGGTGATGAATCCTTAGACTCCGACTCCTCTGAGGGCTCTGCCCACTAATGGAGAATTTTTTCACTCGTTACACCGACAGCAATGCTGTCTTCCCGTCCTTTCCAATCGTTCAACATAACTGCCTTAGGAGCTGGGATGTTTTTCTTTCACTTTTTCACAGCTTTACCATGCTGCCTGACCCTCCCTTGCTTGTTGCTATTCAAGACCCCCCATCCAGACGCTCGGTTCTACCGACCTTCCCGGGATTTATGTCCTTCGCCACCCCTCCTCCTGGCCGCCCACGAGTTGCCATTTATGTTTCGCGCACCTTGAACCAGCACTTGTCCTGCTCCACTGTTTTTTACGGCTCCTCAGAGATGCTTTCGGTTGATCTTGTTTCTTCGGAAGGCCTATTGGGTTCCCCCCACCGTTCCCTCAGGGTTACCTCGGTATACCTTCTTCATACGAATCATCCTCCTTACCGCTCCATATTGCCAGAGCGGATTTTTTCATTTCTTTCCCCCCCCACCTGGTACTTGGTGATTTTAACCTCCACCATCCATTAACGGATCCCTGCCGCTCCTTGTCCGAAAGGGAATTTACCTTCTCCAGACGCTACTTCGATGCTGCATTCGAAGTCCCCTACCATCTTCTCAACACCTCTGGGGTGTATACTAGGTTCCCATTTGACACCATTTCGCTACCCTCTGTCTTGGACCTGGCCTTCGCGAACACCGCCCTCTCCCCCCTCGTCTCCTCATGGGACACCCCTCTTCCCTCCACTGGTTCGGACCACGTTCCCTGTGTGATAACGCTGAAACCTCCAGCGGGAATGCTGCCCCCTCCCACCCCACATTGGGCCCTCCTTGATCTAGAAGCTGTAGGAAAGGCACTGGAATCCTTCACCACACTACCCTGCCCGCCGAAGCCCACACCTTACTCCCAGAGCAGATGGTTTGATATCTCATCTACCCGCCTCACCTCCCTTCTAACCTCCCATGCCCCGAGCAAATGCCCATGCCCCCGCTCGAAGCCATGGTGGTCCCCTCGCCTATCTTCTTCTAGGAGGGAATATCACAGGTTTGCAAAGATATCCCGCCTCGATCCATCCCCTCTCAACTGGAGCAATGTGAAAAGCTCGAGGAGAACTTCCTTTAAGGCCATTGCCTCGGCCAAGAAAACACACTGGTCGGACTTCCTATCCTCGGCCACTCCGCGCTCTGTCTGGACGGCCAAGAGATTTGCATTCGGCCGCCCACCGCAAAGGTTCCCGGACTTACCAGAGGCCTCCAACCCGGCCGAGATAGCGGAAACGCTCCTTGACCACTTCTTCCCCTCCAAAGCCCCACCTCCCCCCCTCCTCCGCCTCACACGTTACGAGGACTATACCCCCCTCACCCCTGAAGAGCTATCCAGGGCCCTCTCTAAATCCTCAAACACCTCCGCTCCTGGTCCGGACCACATCCCATACTCTGTGTGGAAATCTGTGCACCGCATCAAGCCCTCCCTTCTCCCCTCCCTCCTGGACCCCCTGTTGGCCCACTGTTTTCACCCTCCCTCCCTCAAGAAAGCGCTTGGTATTGTGCTTGACAAGCCGGGCAAACCCTCGTACGACTCACCCTCCTCCTTTAGGGTTATGGTCCTCCTCCGTACGCTCTCAAAGATCCTCGAAAGAGTGGTTGCTTCCCGCCTTTCGGCCCAAGCAGCGATATGCTCCCTCATCCATCCCCTTCAGTGCGGGTCCCTCCCTGCGAGGTCCACCGCCGCTGCCGCCCTCGTCCTACAACACAATGTTGAGTCCTTCCACCGCCTCCGATACAAGGTCTCCACTCTATTCCTTCACATGAAGGGAGGCTTTGACAACGTGGAGTCTCCCTCGCTGCTTTCTCTCCTCCGCAGGAAAGGGGTCAGCCCGTACCTCGTCCAATGGATCGGCTCCTTCCTAAGGGATCGTACCTGCCGCTTGACATTCCAAGGGTCCCCGCGCCGCTTCGCTCCTGTCTCGGTCGGGGTCCCTCAGGGATCCCCCATCTCCCCGCTTCTATTCGTCATATACGTCTCCTCCCTCCACCTGGTGGTCCCCAGGTCTCTTATTATCTCCTATGTCGACGACTTTGCCGTCACAGTGGCCTCACCCTCCTACAGGACCAACGTTCGCCTCCTTCAGAAGTCCTTCTCGTCGCTCAAGAGAAAGGCCTCCCCGATCAACATCTCCTTATCCGTTCCCAAAACCGAACTGATCCACTGGAGGACCACCAGAAGCAATGAGCCTCCGTGCTCCCTCCCGGTGCAGCTTGAGGGTCAGCTCTTCTATCCACAATCCCGCCTGAAATGGTTGGGCTTCATATTCACCCCCGCCTTTGACCCAAGGTCTCACTTCTCCAGGAGGTATACACTTGCAAATGCCGCCCTAGCCACCATCCAGCGCCTCTCCCCCCCCGGGATGGGGCTCCCGCCCTACCTCTGTCTCTCCCTGGTGCGCTCGCTCCTCGCTCCAATTCTTCTCTATGGGACCGCCGTCTGGACTCCTCCCCTGTCTATCATGGGCCCCATGTCTGTATTTTGGCATCGGGTCTGTAGGTGGATAACCAACTGCTTCTCCTCGACCAACATAACGTGTTTGCACAGGGAAGCCTGTCTCCCCCCGCTGCCTGTCCTGATACGCCACCAACGCCGCCTTGCGGGCCTAAGGCTCATCTGCTCCCCTCCGGAAGTGAACCCGGCCACAGCACGCCTCCCTAAATCTGTCCCCACCTTCTCACCCCACCGTACCGCCTTGTTAGCACGTGGCAAAATTACCTCCCAACCATATCTCTTCTTCAACCTCGACTGGCGTTCTACCCCTGAAAAGACCAAGAACCCAAGATACCGACACAACACCATCACAGCCTTGGCCAACGCGGCTGTCCCGGTCATATACGACGTCTCGACGCTGCCACCCATCTCCCTCCACTTAACAGACTACCTCCCCCCAATCCCGGGGGTCGTCCCCTCCTACACTCACCTCAAGTTGAGGGCCAAACAACTTCTCCTTACCGACTGGTCGGACACCCCGGCCCCCCCCTACTACCCCGTTCCGCCCTCGATGCGCCCCCATCCCTTCATGCGCTTGGGCAAGTTCGTTGCAGGCAGGATACACCACATGGGTTCTGGGAAAAGCTATCTCGCGGCTCACCCCTCACGGAGCGATCCTGATGCCGACACATCCTGCCCTTTGTGCTCTAAGGCCCCACAGACCTTCGAACATGCCATCCTATCCTGCCCCTCCTCCGCCCGCCAGAGATCCCGCCTCCTCCAAGGGGTCTCGGACTTGGCTCCTGAGGCCCCAATCTGGTCCGACCAGCAGCTGCTTATTGCCCTGGCTGAGTTCATTCACACCACCGCCACTGGTTTCCCTCCTGGGATGCCCCCGCCTGCCCCCTCCCTCCACGCCCCTCCTCCAAACCCCCTCCTTCAAGCTACTGCCCTACCCACCCCTGGCCCTCGAAACTAGCTTAGCGGTTTTTACTTTCCTTGATTTTAGCTACGGCTGCTGTGTGACGCTTATTGGTCACATTGGGGGAATTGGTTATGTTTGTTTCATTTGTTGATTGTTAGTTTGATTTTCGGTTTTGTTTTGGCCATATCGTTAAAGATGCATGTCATTTCTTGTACCGTAGAAACAATGAACATATAATTTAAAAAAAAGAAAAAAAAAAAGAAAAAAAGAAAAAACAGTAGCCAAGCCACCTCACAGCTTGGGAAGGAGGAAAAAGCATGTTGTTGATCACTATGGGGGCAAAGGAGATGTCAGAGCGGTCCTTTGGAGTCCTCCAGTGAATGAGTTCAGTTTTGGGGACAGAGAAAGCCACCCCCAGGTCGGCACCCCGCCTCTGGATGATGCGGAAAAAGTATTGAAGAGCGCGGATATTTGAACCAACAGAGTCCGAGCCGACTGTTATGGTGAGGTCGTCGATATAGGAAATCGCCAGGCCTTGGGGGATAGTGGGGTGGAGGCTGGCTATATAAAGCACAAAAAGAAGAGGAGAAATGGGCGAGCCTTGAGGGGTGCCAACCGCGACCGGGCAGAAAACCTTAGGCGCACCTTGGAAAATAAGTCGGCATTGGCGTTTGGAGAGGAAAGACTTGATCCAGGCAACCAGATAGGCGGAGACTCCCCCTTTGGTGAGGGTAATAGCCAGCTTGTTCACGCAGACATTGTCACAACCTCCTTGGACGTCCAGGAAAAGAGTTGATACTTTGAAGGAAGCAGCCTGAAGTAGGCGAACCTCATGGGTAAGAGTAGCGACAGCGTCAAAACAACCCAGACCAGCTAGGGATCCACACTGATTGGGGTGTAAGAGGCCCAGAGAGCGGGAGGCGGAGGTGAGTGGAAGAGCAGAAAGTCTTTCGAGGATCTTGGAAACAGTTTCGAGGAGGAAAATGATGCGGAAGGAAGAAGGTGTACGGTAATCAGGTTTGCCTGGTTTATGCAGGACAATGCCGTTGGCCTTCTTCATGGCTAGGGGGTGGTATCCGTGGGTAAGGAGGGGAGTTAAAAGGGCTGGAAGAACCTGCTCGTTGGCCTTATAAACCTGCTTCCAGATAGAGTAAGGAATACCACTTGGGCCAGGGGCCGACGTGTTGCAGGATTTCCGAAGTGCGGAGGACACTTCTGCTGGTGAAACCGGGGGGAAGTTCTTAAACGCAGGAAGGATGCGAGGAGGAGGAGGAGAGGGTCTAGGAGGGAAGAAATGTTGTAGAAGTGTATTGTTAATTTCGGTGGGAGAGGAGGCGTTCTCAAGCGTGGGGAAACGATCTGGGGCTCTGCCGGCTGCAATCCTTCGAGCATCCCAGACCGAATGGGAGTCGCCTTGGCCAGAAGGTGTGACCAGTGGACTCTCTTGGCGGTCTGGATTGCCTTGAAATACGTGTTCCGAGCAGCATGGGCCAGGGCGGGCGAGGCCTGATGTTTCCGTATGAGGCGGGTTGTATGGTGATGGAGGGGTCGTAGCTGTGTGAGTTCTGGAGTCCACCACGGCTTAGAGTAGGAGGACGGGCGTTTGGTTTGGGTGTTGGAGGTGATGAGGTGCGTGATTTTGGTGAGGGAGTCGTCACACCATAGGTCGGGTGAGTTTGGAGTGGGGAAAGCAGGGGGGGCTGCAAGTGAAAGATCGGTGAGCAGAGGGGAGATGTGATCCCAATCCGTAAATTTCCAATTGAGGCCCCTGGGCGGGGGCTTTAGGAGCGGAGTGGAGAGAATAATTGAGAGGGCGGTGTGATCCGAACGGGTTGGTGGGAGGGAGGGGTTCCAAGAGGAGCAATATGGAAGCAAAGCATTGTTGGCAAAGGACAAATCAAGTACTGCGGGGCGGTGATTAGAGGTGAACGGGAACCTGGTATAGCCTCTGGGAGTATTGAGGAGAGAAAACAACTGAGCTGACGCCCTGTCGAAACAAGGGGAACTTATGAACTGATCGTAGCCGGAGAGCAAACGAGTTGGGTCGGAAACTAAATGATGAATGTTGAGATCCCCAAGGACATGTGTAGGAAAATCATGCTGCGGAAACAAATCAACAGGACAAACTGACCTAGTGTGACCATTAGGAATAGAGTAGGCATTGTAGAAACGAAATAACTTATGAGAGGTATCAAAAAGTCCCTCAGGGGAGTGAAAATTCGCGGCCATGAGGGCGCCCGTTTCAAAAAACAATGGAAGAATAGAAATAACACTCAAAAGCCTTTCATGAACATAGGTTGCAACCCGAGGCTTATAGCTGTCAGTTGCGGGAGGAAAAAAACATTTATAGTTGCGAAAAACAGGAGGACAGTTCCTCCAAAGAGGAATGTCCTGAAGAGCCACGATATGAGGAGAACTTTCTACCGAACTAAAAAAACTAAAAAGAGTTTGAAAAACATTACTGCTACCGAGACAATTATGCTGAACAATGGAAAGATTTAAACAACCAGGATAATGGAATGATTGGGATGGTGAAGGACTCTGTGTTGGGGCTG
>Ga0307509_10002942_pt1 | contig 26804 bp, 14 predicted proteins | sample 10_EM_MG_FD_202245 | JGI IMG/M metagenome (GOLD analysis project Ga0307509, IMG submission 202245) | Populus trichocarpa ectomycorrhiza microbial communities from riparian zone in the Pacific Northwest, United States - 10_EM | ecosystem: Host-associated > Plants > Roots > Unclassified | place... | reverse complement strand
TACGGCAACCCGGTGTCCTTCGCCCACACCTTGGCCCACGCGTCGGGGTGGTCGTAGACCCAGTCCTGGGCGCGCCGCAGCCGCTCCAGGTAGTCCTTGATGGCCGCGGCCTTCTTGCTGTCGGCCAGCGCGGAGGGCGCCGCCACCTGGAAGTTGAGCCCGTTGACCAGACCCTGACCGGTCGTCAGGATGCGGCCCTGCTTCGCCTGGAGGACCTGCGAGGTGTACGGGTCCCAGACCGTCCACGCGTCCACCTTGCCGCTGGTGAACGCGGCCAGCGCGTCGGCCGGTTGGAGGTACTTGACCTTGACGTCGCTCAGGGTGAGGCCGGCCGCCTTGAGGGAGGCGATCAGCTGGAAGTGCGCGGACGAACCCTGCGCCACGGCAATGGACTTGCCCTTGAGCTGCTCGGGCGAGGTCAGTTCGGAGTCCTTCGGTACGAGGATGGCCTCGCCCTGGGAGTTGCCGTGCGAGGCGGCAACCACCTTGATCTTGGAGCCCGCGCCCGCCGCGAACACCGGCGGGGTGTTGCCGACGGCGCCGATGTCGACGGCCTTGGCATTGACGGCTTCCAGGAGAGGCGGACCGGAGGTGAACGTCGACCACTTGATCTTGTAGTCCAGGTTCTTGAGTTCACCGGCGGCCCGCAGCACCGCCTCCGAACCGCCTTTTTGGTCACCGACGTTGAGCGTGAGGGAGCCCTTGCCATCGGTGCCGGTCGAGGTCTCGGCGGCCGAGTTCCCGCCGCAGGCGGAGAGCAGGAGGGCGAAGGGGAGGAGCAGGGCGGCGGGGACGAGGCTTCGTCGCATGGGGGATCCGATCTCGGTAACTGGATTGAGGCGTGGGGGAGTTCAGGCGGCTTCGGCGGCGGTGTCGACGCCGAGGCGTTCCAGGAGCCCGGCGCGGAGCTCGGCGAACCGGGGGTCGGTGATGTCGCGGGGTCGGTCGAGGTCGATGCGCTGCTCGTGCGCGATGACGCCGTCGTCCATCACCAGGACCCGGTCGGCGAGCAGCACGGCCTCCTCGACGTAGTGGGTCACCAACAGGACGGCGCAGCCCCGCCGTTGCCACAACTCGCCCACCAACCGCTGGGCCTTGATGCGGGTGAGTGCGTCGAGCGCGCCGAACGGCTCGTCGAGCAGCAGCAGATCGGGCTCACGCACCAGCGCACGGGCCAGCGAGGCCCGCTGCGCCTCACCGCCGGACAGCGTCTTGGGCCACGCATCGGCATGATCCCCGAGCCCGACCTCCGCCAACGCCTTTTCCGCTACGGCCCGTTCGGGCTTCCCGGGCAGCCCCAGCAGGACGTTGCGCCACACCTTCTTCCACGGCATCAGCCGGGGCGCCTGGAACGCGACGGCCTTGCGGCGCGGCACGAGGACCGTGCCCTCGATGTCCCGGTCGAGCCCGGCGAGGATGCGCAGCAACGTGGACTTGCCGCACCCGCTGCGGCCCAGCAGCGCCACGAACTCGCCCTGGCGTACGTCGAGTTGGAGCTTGTCGATGACGGGACGGCCGTCGAAGGAGCGGGTCAGCCCCTCGACCCGTACCGCCTGCGTGGTCACCGGCGAGGAGGTCGCCGCCTGCGGGCTCACCGGCCCGTGAACGTCGGTCGCCATTGCAGCAGCAGCCTTTCGAGGGTGCGGACGACGAAGTCGGCCAGCAGGCCGAGGAAGGCGTAGACGATCAGGCAGACCACGATCACGTCGGTCTGAAGGAAGTCCCGGGCCTGCACCATGAGGAAGCCGATACCGGCGTCCGCGTTGATCTGCTCGGCGAAGACGAGCGCCAGCCAGGCGATACCGAGGGAGTAGCGCAGCCCGGTCATCGCGTTGGGCAGCGCGCCCGGCAGCACCACGTGCCGTACGAGCCCCCAGCGGGACAGCCCGAGCGACTCCCCGGCCTCGATCAACTGGCTGTCCACGCCCCGGATTCCGGCGTAGACGTTGAGGTAGAGCGGGAAGGTCACGCCGAGCGTGATGATGGCGACCTTCGGAGCCTCGCCGATGCCGAACCAGATGATGAACAGCGGGATCAGCCCGACGAAGGGGACGGTCCGCAGCATCTGCACAGGCGCGTCGACCAAATCCTCGCCGACCCTGAACAGGCCGGAGACGAGGGCGAGTCCGGTGCCGATGACGGTACCGAGCAGCAGCCCGATGGCGACTCGCTGGAGCGAGGTGGTCATGGCCGAGGCCAGCGAACCGCTGTCGATCAGATCCCAGCCGACCCGGGCGATCCGCCCGGGCGAGGCGAGCACGTCGGAGGTCAACACGCCTGTGCTGCTGAGGAGTTGCCAGAGCGCGAGCAGCGCGAGGGGGCCGGTGGTGCGACGCAGCCAGCGGGGGACGCGGGTGCGGCGGGTGGACGTGGGGACAAGGGGGACGAGATCGAGGGGAGAGCGTTCGCTCGTGTCGTCCTTCGAGGTGGATATAGGAGAAATGTCGACCCCGGAGGGATCGGGCGGGGCATGGCTGATGCTCATGGGTGCTCCACGGAGTGGGGGAGAGCGGCCGGTGAGGGAGGGGGTACGTCAGGGGTACGCCTCAACGCCGCCGCGTCAGGAGGAGGTGCACGGGCGCGGGGGAGCGTGGAAAGGAGAGGGTGAGGCGGAAGAAGGCGTCAGCAGCCGCGGCGACACGCGGCGGAAGCCACCCGCAGCAGGTCGATGTGACCGCGCGTGGTGAGCAGAACTGAACGCAACATGCGGCCGAAAATAGGTCAGATGGCGTGCCACGGTCAACGCTGTCTCGCGTACTGGACCCCTCGTATCACAGGCCGGGCGATCGACGGGGCGTGGAACCCGGCGGATGGGTCAGGATGAGAGGCATGTCAGCTGCCTTCACCACCCGCGTCCTGAACGTCGCCACCGGATCCAGGGAGCGGGTCATGGACCTGACCCGCGACTGCGAAGCCTTCCTCCAGGAGGCGGCGACCGGCCGGGACGGCCTCCTCAACATCTTCGTCCCCCACGCCACGGCGGGCGTAGCGATCCTGGAGACGGGCGCCGGCAGTGACGACGACCTCCTCGCCGCCCTGCACACCCTTCTCCCCGCCGACGACCGCTGGCAGCACCGCCACGGCAGCCCGGGGCACGGCCGCGACCACGTCCTCCCGGCGTTCGTACCGCCGCACGCGACGTTGCCGGTGGTGGGCGGGCGGTTGGAGTTGGGGACGTGGCAGTCGGTGTGTCTGGTGGATACGAACAGGGACAACCCTGAGCGAAAGGTGCGGCTCACCTTTCTTGCGGGGTCTTGATGCCGGCCCTGATCCTTGGCTGCAGCCCCGGCTGCCCGGCCGGTGACCGATCCGGGCAGCCGTACCGCCTTGATCAGGTGGTGAAGTGGTGGGTGCCCGAGCCGACCCGGTAGACCGCGCAGTCGTCCTCCTGGCGCAGGTACGTCCCGTGCGTGCGGGTCACCGCGTCCGGGGTGGACGCGGGGATCCACACCTCGGCGGTCGTGTTGGGCGGCACCGCGCAGGTCAGCGTGAACCGGCCGGACCGCTGTCGCCAACGGGTGGAGACAGGGCCGTAGACCGAGGTGAACGTGGCGCGGGCGGTGGTCACGGCTCCGCCGGGGCGGGGGCGGATGACGATCTCGCGGTAGCCGGGCCGGCCCGCCGAGATGCCGGCGATGTTCGTGTACATCCATTCGCCCACCGAGCCGTAGGCGTAGTGGTTGAAGGAGTTCATGCCCGGGTCCTGGAAGCTGCCGTCGGGGCGGATGGAGTCCCAGCGTTCCCACATCGTGGTGGAGCCCCGGTCGATCTGGTAGCCCCAACTGGGGAAGGAACGCTGTTGTAGGAGGCGGTAGGCGACGTCGGTGTGGCCCGTGTCGGTCAGGACGGGCAGGAGCCGGGGAGTGCCGAGGAATCCTGTCGACAGGTGCCAGTCCTTGGCCTCGATCAGGGCGACGAGCCGGTCGGCGGCGGCCTTCCGCGACGTGTCCGGCAGCAGGTTCATCGACAGTGCCAGGACATAGGCCGTCTGCGTATCGCCCTTGATCCTGCCCTCGGAGGTGACGTAGGCGTCCTGGAAGGCTGTCCGTATCCGTTCGAAGAGATCGAGGTAGGGCGCGGTGTCCGCGCCGAGTTCCCCGGCCATGCGGGCCGCGAGGTCGGCGCTGTGCGCGAAGTACGCGGTGGCGATGACGTCCTTGGGGGTCTCGTCCTCGACGTTCAGCCAGTCGCCGTATCCCTGGTCCGGGCGCAGCAGTCGGTCGCTGTTCTTCTCCAGGTACGCCAGCCAGGACTGGACGGACGGCCAGGCGTCCGCGAGGACTTGGCGGTCGCCGTACGCCTGGTAGAGGGACCAGGGGACCGTGACCCCCGCGTCGCCCCAGCCGGCCGTGCCGTTGCCGACCGTGCCGACCATCGGTGCCACGTCCGTGAACGCGCCCTCCCCGGTCCGGGAGTCCCGAAGATCTACGAGCCACTTGGACAGGAAGCGCGCCGACTCCATCGTGTACGCGGCCGTGGGCGCGAAGACGTTGATGTCTCCCGTCCAGCCCAGGCGCTCGTCGCGCGCCGGTGTGTCGGTGGGAACGGAGAGGAAGTTGCCGCGCTGGCCCCAAGTGATGTTGTGGTGCAGCTGGTTGAGCATCGGAACGTCGGTCTCGAAGTCGAGGGTGAAGGGGGCGGACGTATGCATGACGCGGCCGGTGACGGCTTTCGCCGAGGGCGTGCCGGGGAATCCGGTCACCTCGACGTACCGGAAACCGTGGAAGGTGAAGCGGGGCTCGTAGATCTCCTCCTTTCCGCCGCCCTTGAGGGTGTACGTGTCGGTCGCCGCCGCGGTCCGCAGGTTCGCGGTGTAGACGGTGCCGTCGGGGGTGAGCACCTCGGCGTGTCTGAGCCGGACGGTCGTCCCCGCGTCGCCCGACACGCGCAGTCGCACCGAGCCGACCATGTTCTGGCCCAGGTCCAACACGTAGACGCCGGGCTTGGGTTGAGTCACGCTCTTAGGTGTCAGCTCCCGCTCCACCCGCACCGGACCGTCCACCTGCGCGACGATCAGGTCGGGACCGATCTCGCCGACGCCCCCCATGCCTCGTACGTCGAGCCAGCCCGTGTCGTCGAAGCCGGGCGAGGTCCAGCCGGGGGTCTCCTTGCGTGCGTCGTACGTCTCGCCGTTGAGCAGATCGGCGGCGACGATCGGCCCTGCGGCGGCCCGCCAGTCGGCGCCCGACACCATGCGCTCGCTCGTCCCGTCCGCGTACTCCACCTCCAACTGGGCCAGAAGCGCCGGGACTTGGCCGTACTGACCGGGCCCGAACATGCCCACGTTGCCGGCGTACCAGCCGGGTGCCAGATACGCCCCGATGGCGTTGGCGCCGGGTCGTAGGAGTTCGGTGACGTCGTACGTCCGGTACTGGACGCGGGTGCGGTAGTCCGTCCAGCCGGGGGCGAGTTGGTCGAGACCCACCCGGCTGCCGTTGAGGTGGCTCTCGTACAGGCCGAGCGCCGTGGCGTACAGGCGCGCGCGGGAGACCTTCCGACGCGGCAGCCGGAATTCGTGCCGCAGTTGGGTGACGGCGTATGACACCGGGACGACGCGTCCCCACGGTCCGCTGCCCCAGGCCGCTGCCACCCGGACCGATGGCCAGCCCCCGTCGTCGAACTCCAACTCCCGCCATCCGTCGGCTGGTTGCTGATTGGCGGCCTTCCATGAGGCGTCGGTGAAAACCTTCTGCTCACCGGAGGCGGTCCGGACGACAAGCACCGCGACGAGCCCTGCCGGGCCTTCGGTCGCGTTGGTGGCGGCGACGGCGATAACGTTGTCGCCGGCCCGCACGCGCGCCAGCACGTCGATCACCGCCGGGCGTTTCCAGTCCTCGTTGTCCGTGTCGAGGTCGGTGTGGGCGACCTCGACCCCGTTCAGGGAGACGGCGTACACGTTGTCCGCGGTGATGGCGAGCGTGGCCGACGTGATTCCGTCGGGCAGTTGGGCGGTAAGGCGGAACCAACGGGTGGCCGCAGGAACGCTGTTGGTCGGATCGCCCTCGGGGAACCAGATCCAGGAACCGCCCTCGAAGGACGGCGCGTCCACGAGGCCTGCCGGTGCGGAGATCCAGTCGGCGCTCCACTGCCCGGCGTCCATCAGTCCGGTCTCCCACCACGAGGGAGCGCTCCAGTCGGAAACCTGCCCGTCGCCGTCCCACGCGCGCACGGACCAGTGATAGCGCGTCCGGGGCTTGAGTTCGGGACCTCCGTAGGACACCAGGACCGACTCGCCGGACGTGACCTTCCCGCTGTCCCAGACGTCCGGGCGGGACAGGCGTGACGCGGTGGTGGCAACGCGGATCTGATAGGCGCTCTGGCGCACACCGACTCTGTCGGAGGCCAACGGCCAGCTCAGCCGGGGCCGTTGTGCGTCGATCCCCAGCGGGTGTCGGACGTATTCCACGGTCGGCGCCGTGACGCGCAGTCCGTCGCGCATCGTCTGTGTCTCCGCCTGCGTCTGTCTGGATGCCGGCGCGGCCATCGCCGGTACGCCGTCGATGGTCGCTGCCGCGACCGTGGCGACGGCGCCCGCGAGCATGTTCCTCCTGCTGATCACTACGACTCCTCACTCGCACGGAATGGGATGAATCGATTCAGATATGAGAGGCGTGGGTAACGTAGAGCCTGGTGATGCCGGGGTCAATCGTCGTGCAACTGTTTTCGTGACAGGGCTACTTCGCCGTCACTCCGGGCGGAGTCGCTGCGCGGGGTGGATGCGAGGGCGTTGAACGGTTTCAATCACGGCCTGCAAACCCTTGTGCTGGGCAGGGCTCGGCACGTCGCGATCAGGGCTGCGCGCGACGCTTCCTCCTCGGCGGCCGGCCGGTGCGGAGGTTCCGCGCCAGAGTTCTGCTCAGGTCGCCTTTCGTGTCCTGGTGGTGGGCTCGCCTCTCCGTAGTCCGCCTCGGTCCGCCTCTCTCCAGGCCGGTGGCCGTGCTCTCCGAAGAGGGGGAGGGTTCTGCCTACTGGTGCGCTGTGTAGACGGTCGCGGTCATCGGTGCCGTCACGGGGCCGGTGCCGAGTTGGTCCGTCATCTTCTGTGTGACGGCGGCCCGGAGGGCCTGCGCGTCTTCGCGGGCCTGCACGGCGGCGCTCACCGGTGTGCCGGTGAGGAACCCGGTGGCGATGGAGGCTGCCGACTCCGCGACGCCTTCCAGCGTGATCTCCTCTGCGGTGGCCAGGGTCAGTCCGGCGGCCGCCAGGTCCGCGGTGACGACGGCCGGGTCGGAATAGCCGTGGGGCACGTCCTTCAGGAACGGGGGTGCTCCGTCGGGCATGGACTGTTCCAGGGCGGTTTGGAAGGCGGCCCCGAATCCGTGTGAGGCCAGCGGGCCCCAGCTGTTGAACAAGAACCGTCCCTGCGGAGCCAGGACCCGGCGCACCTCGGTGTAGGCGGCGGGCCTGTCGGGGAAGAACATCACCCCGAACTGGCACACGACGAGGTCGAAGCTGCCGTCCTCGAAGGGCAGGTGTTGGGCGTCCGCCTGCCGCCAGTCCGCACGGGGTTCCCGTGCCGATCCTGCGGCGACCATCGCTTCGTTGAGGTCGGTCGCCACCACCGTGGCCGTGGGTACCGCGGTGAGCAGGGCCGAGGTCAACGCCCCGGTTCCGGCGGCGAGTTCCAGGACCGTGCGGGGCCGTAGCGCTGCCGCCCTGGCGGCCAGGTCGACGGCGAAGGGCCGGAAGAAGACCGGCACCAGGTGGCGTTCGTAGGCCTCGGGCATGGACCGTGTCCAGCGCCGGTTCGCATCGTCTGTACTCACCCGACGGACATTAGCCGCGCGGGAGGTCCCAGGGCGGACCGCCGCAGCCACCGTGGCTTCGTGTCGATGTCGCTGCCCGGCCACAGGGCAGGGCCGACGGGAGAATCCTGGAGCCAGGAGGTGGTCATGGTGCGGTTGCACCGACCGCTCATGTTCCGAATGCGGGTGAAGTGGAGTCGCCCCAACGGAGTTTGGCGGATACGAATCGCGACAACCCCAACAGGACGGTCCGGTTGTCGTTCCTCGCGTGAGGCCGTCGCACGAGCCGGCGTCGGGGTCTCTTCCCGTCGGCCCCGAGCCGAGCGTCAGCCTTGCGCCCCCTGGGTAAAACGACGATGCAGACTTTGTGTGCTGAACAGGCCACGCGCTGCCGACCCGCATGAGACCTTGGCACACGCGTGGGCGTTTCGGAGGGGGGCCGAATGGGGCGGAACGTGCGACGGCTGACGTTGACCGAGGCCATCGAGTCGCTGCGGCAGGATCTGGAGGCCGCGCAGCGCCAAGGGGTGGGCAAGGCCATCGGGTTCAGTGTTCAGGACATCAGCGTCGAGCTGGATGTGGAGGCCGAGCGGAGCGGCAGCGTCGAGGGGGGTGTGAGCTGGTACGTGACGGCCAAGGCCGGCCGCTCGTGGACCCGGCGCACCGCGACCCGGCTGGTGGTCTCGCTCAAGCCGCGCGGCACACTCAACGTCACGGACGACGTAGGCCGGTCCCGTAACAGTGCGCCGCCCCCTACCGGCGACACGGTTGGGTGACGCGGTGTCCCCGGCCCTTCCGCCCGAGCCGCACCGTGGCGGTCCGGCGGAGGACGAACACCTCGGCGCCGCGCCGGGTGCCGACGGAACCCCGGACCGGCTGGTCGAGATCAGTCTGACGGACGCCGGGGGACAGGTGGTCGGGCACGGGTCCGGCTGGCTGCTCGACGAGGACCTGATCCTCACCGCGTCCCATGTGCTGTGGCCGACGGCGCGTCCCCACGTCGGGGAGGTGGTCATCGAGGTCCGGTGCGGAAACGCTCCGGGCTACTGGCCCTGGCATCGCTGCGAGGTCGTGTGGAGCGGGTCGCCCGCACTCCGCGACGAGGGTGGGGGCGAGCAGGCCGAGGCCGGCCTGGACGCCGCGCTCCTGGTGGTGACCGGCTCCGGGTGGCGGCCGCCCGATCCCCGGTCCCTGCCCCGACTGGGCTGGCCCGGCTCGGACATCGTCGAGTTCACGATCTTCGGTTTCCCGGCCTTTCTCCACACCGAGCGGCACGCCTACAACGTGCACCAGAGCGGCGGCCGGTTACGTCCGGCCAACCTGAGCCGCTCGGAGATGCGCCCGGTCGAGGTCACGGCCGAGGACGCCCCCGACGTCCCGGACGGCTGGCAGGGCATCTCCGGCGCCGCCGTGCTGGTCGACGGACAGCGTGCGGTGATCGGGGTCGTCGTCGGCAACGACCAGGGCAACGTCCGTAGACTCAGCGTCCTTCCGGCAGCCCGGCTGCTGGCGGACCCGGGGTTCCACGGGCACTGGCGGGACCGCGGGCAGGGGCAGGCCCACAGCCGACGCAAGGTGCTGTCCGCCATCCGCCGGTGGCTTGAGCGGGCCGAGCCGCTACAGGAGTGGGACGCCCGGCACGCGCTGTTCGCGCGGCTGCTGCCGGAGGCGGTCCAGGAACCGGAGATAACCTTCCTCGACCGCGAGTTCCTGCTCGCCGCGCTGGTCGACCGGCTCGCCCCGCGCCCCGAACGACTTGCCGCTCTGGTCGACGTCTACGCGGAGTCGTACGCCCACGACGAGTCCGGCATCGGTGAACTGCGTTACCTCGCCGAGGAGTTCCATGCCCTGGAGACCATGGGGTCCCCCGACTGGCTCGGACTCCGTGAAGCCCTGCGGAAACTGGTCCAGGACGACCTCAACGGCCACCGGGTGTCCGCTCTTTACGCCCGGTCCGTCACGAACGGTGCGGATCCGGCGATGCCCGCGCACTGCGACGAGCCGTGGAAGGCGTTCGTCCATCTGGTCTGCGAGGGCACGGACGGCGAGGAACTGCCCGCGGCCCTGCGGTTCCTGGGACTGCTGGCAAGCGCGGTGGGCGGTTTCACCGCGGACACCATCTGGCAGTACAGCCGGCGTTGGGCCGTACAACTGGACATCGCCAGAGGCCCGTTGGCCGAGACGGGGACGTCGACCGAGGCCCAGGACAGCGGCCGCGGCTACGCACTTCAGGTGGACCGCCTGCGGGCCGGTCTGGTCGGAGCCCCCGTGCGGCCCTCCACCTCGGCCCGGCTGCTGGTCGAACTGGCCCCGGATCCGAACAACGACCCCGACAGCTGGACCGTGTCGTTCTACTTCCAGTGCCGTCCTCAGCCCGCCGCCTGGCGGCGGCTGCCGATGCCGCTCGCCGAACGGGTCATCCGGCTCACCCGGTTGTCCGACCGGGTCGAGGCGTCCTTCCGCGCTCTGCGCGAGGTCTACGGGGTTCCCGAGGACCGGGTCGAGATCGAGTACATCCTGCCGCTCGACCTCATCGACCATCCCGACAAGCTGATCGCCTCCGGTGGGCTGCCCCAGGCGGCGGTGTCCTTCCCGCTGGTCGTGCACAGCCTGGACCGCCTGCACAACAGGACCTGGCGCGCGGTGTGGCAGGACCACTGGCAGCGGACCAACCGGGCCACGGGTCAACTGCTGTTCCAGGTCAGCTCGTTGGACCAGCCGGACACGGTCGCGGCCGAACCGGTCGCCGGAGTGCTGACCGGGAAACCCGACTCGGACGCCGGCCGCAGCGAGGTCAGCATGGCCCTCAGGCACGGCGTTCCGCTCGTGATGTGGCGCCACCACGAGCGCGCGGAGCCGGACTTCGCCGCCCTCCACCGGCGCATCATGGCCGAAGGACGTCTCGACGTACGCCAGTTCGGACAGGACGATGACGACGGTCCCGCGGACGGCGGATCTTCCTGGAACCGTCAGTTCGTCGTCATCTTCGACACACCGGACAATCTGCCCGTCCTCGTCTACGGCGACGCGTCATGACGTCGCGGACGGCTGGACCGCGTGGGCGGCGCACCGCCCGGCCGGGGAACGGCCCCGGGAACGGCATCGCCTCCGCCAGGGGCGAGCAACGGATCCGAGGGGGACCCCATGTCCAGCGTCGCTGAGCCGCCGCAGAGTTCGACCACGCCTTCGGCACGTCGTCGCCACTCCCAGGGACCGTCACCGGCGGTCTGGGAGAACGTCCCTCCGCGCAACCCCAACTTCACCGGCCGCGAACGGCTGCTCGACGAACTCGCCGAACGGCTGGCCGCCGAACGCCAGCCCACCGCGGTCCTCCCCGAGGCGATGTACGGGCTCGGCGGCATCGGCAAGTCCCAGCTCGCCATCGAGTACGTCTACGAGCACCAGGCCGACTACGACCTGGTGTGCTGGGTGCCCAGCGAGCACACTCCCGGCATCGTCAACGTCCTCTCCCACCTGGCCGGCCGGCTCGGCGTCGGTGTCGACGCCGACGGCGACGCGAGCTCCACCATGGCCCGGGCGCTGGACGCGCTGCGCCGCGGAGTGCCGTACACCCGCTGGCTGTTGGTCTTCGACAACGCGGAGAACGCGCAGACGCTCGCGCCCTATCTCCCGAACTCGCAGCACGGCGCGGTCCTGATCACCTCCCGCAACCCGCAGTGGGAGGACATCGCCGGCTGCCTCGAAGTGAACGTCTTCGAACGGGCGGAGAGCATCGCGCTCCTGAACAAACGCGGGCCCGAGCTGTCACCGCAGGACGCCGACCTGCTGGCCGAGGCCCTCGGCGACCTGCCCCTCGCGATCGAGCAGGCGGCTGCCTGGCGGGCCCAGACCGGCATGCCCGCGCAGGAATACCTGCGCCTGTTCAACGAGAAGCGCAGCGATCTGCTCTTCGAGGGCGCGCCGAACCTGTACCAGGAGTCCGTCGCGACCGCGTGGAACGTGTCCCTCGACCGGGTCGAGCACACCAACCCCGAGGCGCTGCACCTGCTCCAGGTGTGCTCGTACTTCGCGGCCGAGCCGATTCCCCGCTCGCTGTTCTCGGGTGTCCACCACGGCACGATCTCGCCGGAACTGGACGCCGCGCTGGCCGACCCGATGCGTTTGGGGCGGGCGATCCGCGAGATCAAGCGGTTCTCGCTGGCCCGCATCGACCCCCGCAACAACTCGCTGCACATGCACCGCCTCGTGCAGATCGTGCTGGCCCAGCGGATGACCCCGAGAGAACGGGAACGCATGCGGTTCGGCGCGCAGTCGCTGCTGGCCTCGGCCGATCCCCGCGACCCGGAGGCGAACGCGCACTGGGACCGCTACTCGGAGCTGTACCCCCATGTCGTGGCCTCCGACGCCATCCACTCGACCGACCCCTGGGTGCGCGACCTGGTGTTCAACACGGCGAAGTACCTCCAGCGCTTCGGCGACCACGAGAGTGCTCTGCAGTTCACCCGCGAGGCGCACCGAGCCGCCACCGAGCTGTTCGGCACCGATGACGAGAAGACTCTGCAACTCGCCTGGTGGCTCGGCTGGATCCTGTTCAGCATGGGGCGCTATGAGGAGGCCGCACAGATCAACGAGGCCACGCTGAACGCCCATGAGGTCCTCACTCCCTCGGCACCGACCCGCGCGGTCGACGCCCGGGAGAGCCAACTGGACGCCATCGGCGCGGTCGCCGCAGACCTGCGCGTCAAGGGCGACTTCCGCAAGGCGCTGGACCAGAGCCGCCGTGTCTTCGACACCGCGACCATCGCCTTCGGCGAGGACGACCCCTTCACCCTGAACGCGGCGCACAACCTCGGGGTGGCCCTGCGGCTGGTCGGCAGTTTCCGGGAGGCCTACGAACTGGACCGGACCACCTGGGAGTTGAAGCAGACACTGCTGGGCGCGGAGCACGAACAGACCCTGCTGACCCGGGTGGGCCTCACCATCGACGAGCGCGAACTGGGCCTGTACCAGCATGCGCGCAACCGCCAGGAGGAGGTCGTCAGCCAGTACGTGCGCCACCTGCGCGAGGACAACCCGGCCGTGCTGCACGCCAAGCGGGTGCTCGCGGTGGCCCGGCGGAAGGCGGGTGACCACGAAGCCGCCCTGGACCTGTCGGAGCAGGTACTGGTGATCATGGAAGCGCGGTTCGGGCCGGAACACCCGGACACGATCGCCGCCGCCCTGGGCCTGTCCGTGGACCTGCGCTACACCGGGCATCTGGACCGGGCCCGCGAACTGGCCGAGGCATCGCTGGAGCGGTACCGGCGCGTCTTCGGCGACGAACACCCGCACACGGTGTCGGCCCAGGCCAATCTGGCGATCACCTCCCGCATGGACGGACGGCTCGAAGCGGCCCACGAACTGGACCGCGCCGCCTACGCCACGATGTGCGACAAGCTCGGCGAACGGCACCCGCTGACCATGGTGGTGGCGACCAACCTGGCCAGCGACCTGGCGGGACTCGGGCGCCACCAGGAGGCCCTGGAACTGGGCACGGAGACCCTGGAGCACTCGACGGAGGTGCTCGGCGAGATGCATCCCTCGACGCTGACCTTGGCGGCCAACAGAGCACTGGACCTGCGCGAGCTGGCACGTGACGAGGAGGGAGAGGAACAGCACGGCCAGACCCTGGCCGCGATGCGTGAGCGGCTCGGCCTCGAACACCCGGCGACGAGCGACCTGGAGAGCTGGGCACGCGCCAACTGCTTCATCGACCCGCTGCCCCTGTGACCTGGGGGCGGTGCCGGAGACCCGTTTCGTTGCCTTGGTGACCCGGGGTCAGTGCCGGAACGCGGCGGCCAGCCGCACGGGATCCGTGTCGTGCCCGAGTGCACTGTGCACGGCCATCACGAACTCAGGCCGCCTCAGCAGGACTTCGGCCGCCGGATGGCCCTGCGCACGCAGCGCCAGACCGAGTCCGGACCAGGCGTCCGGGTCCGGTCCGCGCAGCACCCGCTCGGTGAAGCGGGCGCGAGCCGTGTCGTGGTCACCCGTCACCAGAGCGACATCCTCCGGACGCGCTCCCTCCACGGCCCGCCCGGCCGTGTCACCTTCGACGAGCGACCGCCGCAACAGCACCGCCCGGGTGTCCAGACCGCGACACGGTTTCCCCGGTACGACCACGCCCTCGTCCGGCGGCAGCACGAGCGGCGTGTTCCCGGCCGGGTTGTAGGCCCGGGCGATCCGGGCCACCGCATCGGATCCGGGCTGGACGTGATACGCCCGCCAGGTGGCCCGGTGATCGGCGGCCGCCAGGGCTGCGGCATCCCGGGCCCTGACTCCCACCGTCTCCTCCCGCCAGGCCGTCAGGCATGTCGTCAGCTCGTCGACGAGCTCCCGTCCCAGTGGGGTGAGCCGTCGCGCGGTGCGGATGCCGTCCAGCGCGGTGAGCGTCTGCTCCCGCCACAGCGTGTACTCGAACTCCGCCGCCGCCCCGCGCCGCCCCCGCCAGAAGCGGGTGACTCCGAAGAACGCGTAGACCCCCTGGAGGAGTCCGCCCAGTGGCCGGGGGTCGTCGCGCCAGGGCGCGTAGAAGCGTTCGGTGCCGCCGTCGTCGTACAGAGTGAACAGGTGCATGAAGGCGCCGAGTTTGTGGTGCTGGAACTCATGCACGAGCGTGCATGCGAACTGCTCGGCGTCGTCGGGTTCGGAAGCCAGTACGGATCCGAAGGCGTCCCCCGAAGAGGCGCTGCGCGGGCGGTACCGCTCGGACCGGGGCCGAGGTACCACCGAGCGCAGTCCGGCTGCCGCGCCCGCCGCGCCCTCGGGGTCGTCGCGGAGCAGCAACTCCCAGGCCCCGGCGAACAGTTCGGCCCATCGGTCGGCCGTGTCCACGGGCTCGGGCGCGCGCGGCTCGCGCAGCCCCCGATACGGGTCGATGTCGTCCAGCAGCAGGGTGCAGCCCTCGGCGCGCAACTCCCGCAGCCCGTGCCACCCCGCTGCCCCCACCGCCACCGGACCGACCCGCACGACACCGGCCGTCGACTCCACCTCTACGGCGGCCCACGGTCCGTCGGCCGCCGCGACCCGGGCGCCGCCGAGACGGGGGAGCACTGCCCAGCCCGCACGGACCGGCACCCGGGTGCGGAAGTCGAGCCCGGCCATGACGGCGGCGGACGCGGCGACCGCGTGCAGGTGGCCGGTCTCGGCCCACAGCGGGGATTCGCCCTGCACCGTGTCACGCACCCGGCGCAGCGTGTGCGCGGCCCAGGTGCCTACCGGCGGGTACAGCAGCAGCCGTTCCACCGCGCCGGGGGCGGTCGCCCAGGCGCGGGTCAGCAGGTGCCAGCCCTCCTGCAGCGCGGGCAACGGGCCGGTCGGCAGGTCGGCGGACGGGGCGGTGGCGTCCGCCAGGGCTCGCAACAGCAGCAGCCGCCAACTGCGTTCACCGGCGTTGAGCAGCGCGATCGCGTCCGGGCCGCCCTGTCCGCGCAGCAGTTGACGGTGGTCGGCAGCCGCGAGGCGATGTTGTTGGGTGTCGACACGCATGGCCAGGCACCCGGGCTATTCGTCGCGCTGCGGGTTGTATCCGCCCATGCTGCTCGCGGGATCGTCGATCCGTCTCAGCAGACGACGCATCGATGCCTTCAGGACTGGCGTGTCGACGGTGAGGATTTCCGCCGGACCGACGGCCCGGAGATCGACCAGCTCCGCTTCGACGCCGTTCTGCTCGCTCACACCGCACCCACATCTACGGGTCAGGAGGAACCTGGCCCGCCGCAGGGCCGGACAGTCCAGGGTGGACTGCCGGGTCAGAATAGCGTGACCCACGGCCGAACAGCGCCGATTATCCGCCCCCTGAAACGGACTTCGGTACGTTGCCGCCGGTGCCCCCCTCGCCGAGCGAGGTCGGCTCGTAGATCAGCTGATGAGCACCTCCGCCACGCCGTACACGAACCGACTCGCCTGCGGCATACGGGAGTTGTGAAGTCCGCCCGGTGATGGTGGAAGCTTCCGCATAGTGGTTCGAGCAGGCGTCGCCCCGCACGTCTGCGTCAGGGCACTCCATGCACATCAAGCAATACCCACACATCAGGGCACTACGTACAAGGGAAGATCCTTGCAGCAATCCTCGCGTAGAAGATCACCCCGGAAGATGCTGGCCGCGATCCTGGCCGGCGGCGCCGTCGCCGCGGGCTGTTTCGCCGTTCTGCCGTCGACGGCGCAGGCCGCGCAGACCCCGGGTGCCGACCGGCAGGCCTCCTTCGCCGACGCGGCCGAGGAGTTCGGCGTACCGCTGCCCGTGCTCCTGGCCGTGTCGTACCAGGAGTCGCAGTGGGACGACCACGACGGGCACTACAACACCTCGGGCGGATACGGCCCGATGAACCTGACGGACGTCACCGCCGCGATGGTGTCCGGGGGTTCGGCGGGTGCCGTCGGCCGAGGTGACCTCGCCGCGCTGACGGCGGACCCGGCCCTGCACACCCTCGACGCGGCGGCCGAGCTCACCGGCACCCCGGCGGCGAAGCTGCGTACCGACGACCGCGAGAACATCCGCGCCGGTGCCGCCCTACTCGCCTCGTACCAGAGGGAGTTGAAAGGGAAGAACTCCGCCGATCCGGCCGACTGGTACGGAGCGGTGGCCAAGTACAGCCAGTCGTCGGACCGGAAGGCCGCGCAGCTCTTCGCCGACCGTGTCTTCAAGACCGTGTCCTCGGGCGCCTCGCGCACCACCGTCGACGGACAGCGTGTTCAACTCGCGGCGCAGCGTGCGGTCCACCCCGAGACGCGGCAACTGTCCGAGCTGAAGCTGAAAGCCGCCGTGACGGCCACCGACACCGAGTGTCCGCCCACGGTCGACTGCACCTTCCTCGCCGCGGCCGCCTCCAACGGGCAGGTGGCGGGCCGGCCGGACGACGGCGTGCAGATCAAGTACATCGTCCTGCACGACACCGAGTCGTCGTACGACGCCGCGATCAAGACGTTCCAGACGGCGGGGTCCGGAGACTCGGCGCACTACGTCATGCGGGCCTCGGACGCGGCCGTCACGCAGATGACGCACGCCAAGGACATCGCGTTCCACGCCGGCAACTACTGGTTCAACATGCACTCCATCGGCATCGAGCACGAGGGCTACGCCGCGCACGGTGCCACCTGGTACTCGCAGGCGCAGTACCAGGCGACGGCCGACCTGGTGAAGTACCTCGCCGCGAGGTACGACATCCCGCTCGACCGCGAGCACATCATCGGCCACGACAACGTGCCCGGCCCGCAGGACAGTTACGTGCGGGGCATGCACTGGGACCCCGGCCCCTACTGGGACTGGACCGCGTTCATGGACATGGTCGCCCCGACGAAGACGGCCCACGCGGACAGTGCCGCCCGCCGTGTCCCGAGGGTGGGTTCGGCGGTCACCATCAGCCCCGAGTTCGCGACCAACGAACAGACCGTCCAGGTCTGCCCGGCCGACGACCCCACGGGCGCCACGACCGAGTGCACCGAGAGCACCGCACCTTCCAACTTCCTTCCCGTACGCACCGCTCCGAGCGCGGACGCGCCCCTGTTCGCCGACCCGGCCATCCACCCGGGCGCGAGCGCGGGCACCGACTCGATCCACGACTGGGGCAGCACCGTAGAGGCCGGCCAGCAGTTCGTGGTCGCCGACGTCGACGGCGACTGGACCGCCATCTGGTTCAGCGGCGCGAAGGTGTGGTTCTACAACCCACGCGGTGTCAACACCTGTGCCGCGCCCGGCGCCACGGTCCTCCACTCCGGCGACCAGGCCGCGAGCCTGTACGGCTCCGGCTACCCGCAGGCGTCGGAGTACCCTTCGGGCCTGTCCCCGTCCACCCAGAAGCCCCTGACCGTCTACGCCTTCCCGGCGGGCCAGGCCTACGTCGCCACCCAACCCCCGGTCAGCGCCGACGACTTCTTCGTCTCGGGCGACACCTACGTCACGGGCGCGGCCAAGTACTACACCGTCCAGTACAACCACCGCGTCGTCCTGGTCGACGCCTCGCAGGTCTCCTGAACCGGTGGGAGGTGGACCGGCCCGCTACCCGGTGACCCCGGCACGAGCCAGGCAGCGGGCCAGGTCCGAACGGGAGCGGACACCCAACTTCCGGTAGACCCGGGTGAGATGAGCCTCGATCGTCTTGCGGGAGAGGAAGAGCGACGCGGCCGCCTCCACATTGCTGAGGCCCTCACCTATGGCTCGCGCCACCTGCAGTTCCTGCGGCGTGAGCAGAGCCACCGCGGGCGGTTCGTTCCCGTGGACGGCGGAGCGGTGCCCGGCCGCCGCGACCTCCGCCTCGGCACGGACCGCCCACGGAACGGCGCCCAGCGCGGTGAACGCGCGCTGCGCGAGCAGCAGCGGTTCCCGTGCCGCGGACGGCCGTCTGAACCGGCGCAGCGCCTCTCCGCCGACGAGCCGGGTCCGAGCCGACTCGAAGGTCATCTCCTTGTCCGCATGGACGCGTTCCGCGACGGCCAGCCAGTCGGCGGCCTCCTCGGCGGACCGTGCGAGCATCACCCGGCAGCGGGCGTGCGCGGCGGCCGGCCACGCCAGACCGGTCGCCTCCTCGCGCTCCCGCAGCCAGTCCGCGACGGCGACGGCCCCTTCCCTCGCCCCCGTCCGCAGACAGGCCTCGGCGAGGTCGGCCACCCACGGCATGAGGCAGGGATTGACCAGCCCCGTCTCCTCCGCCAGGGCGAACGCCGCCTCCAGGTGCGTACGCGCCGCCTCCGGATCACCGGCGGCGAGCGCGGCCGTACCGAGCGCACCGCGGGCGAACAGGGCCAGGCCGCGCAGTCGGCCGCCGCACCAGCGCTCGTACTGCGCCACCCGCTGCTGGCAGTCCGCGAAGTCGCCGCGCAGGGCGTCCAGCCGCGCGAGCTGGACCAGCGCGTACCCCGTCATCGCGAGATGCCCGAACTCCTCGGCCCAGCGCAGCGCCTCGGTGGCGTCCGCGCGAGCCAGCGGCCAGCGCGACCACATCTCCACCTGGCCCCGCGCCAGCAGCGCGTACGGCAGGAGGGCAGGGGAGTGGTCGCGGCGCATCCCCTCGATCACCGTGTCCAGTACCCGGCGGGCGAGGTCTCCCTCGTCGGTCCAGGACAGGCCCTGCGCGATCTCCATCGTCACCTGACGTTCCTCGGGACCCGTCCGGCCGCGCGTCTCCTCCAGCAACGCGAGCAGAGTCGTACGGCCTTCGCGCACGTCGCCGCCCAGAACCTGCGCCCGGGCACGCATGACACCGGCCTGCCGGCGCCGGATGCCGCGGGTGCCGTCCGCCAGTTCCTCGCAGCGCGCGGCGATGTCGCACGCCTCGCGTATCCGCCCGTCCATCGTCGCGGGCACCACCGCGGCCCCGTACAGCTGGGAGGCACGTGCGGGGTCCACCGACTCAACCGTGCGGGCGGCGCCGACCAGCAACTGGTGCGCGCGGCCCGGATCTCCGAGCCAGGTGCAGGCCTGGCCGCGCAGGAACTCGATGTCCGCGGTGAGCAACGGGTCCCGGCTGTACGCAAGGGCCTGTTCGCACCACTTGGCGGCGTCGCGCGCCGTACCGCCGTAGAAGGCGTCGTGCGCGGCCTCGTACAGCCGGCGGGCCGCGTCCGCGGGATCCGGCGACAACTCGGCGGCACGCCGCCAGCCGGGCGCGGCGGCCGCCAACGCCCCGCGCTGCCGCGCCTGCCGGGCATCGGACACCAGACGCGCGGCGACCGACTCGTCCGGACCGGGCGCGGCGGCGGCCAGGTACCAGGTCTGCAGCTCGCCCGAACTCAGCGTGGCCAGCCTCCGGTAGACCTCCAGCCGCCGGACCGTGGCGCACTGCCCCAGGACCACCGGCCGCAGCACGGGATGCCGCAGCTCGCAGGCGCCGTCCCGCATCCGCACCAGCCCGGCCGCCTCGGCCGCGTCCAGATCGGCGGTCGTGAGTCCTTCCGACGCCAACGCCCGTTGCAGCAGGGGCCATTGCGGGGTCCGGCTGGCGGCGACGTACACCAGCGCCTCCCGACTGCGCGGCGGCAGCACGCGCAGCATTCCGCGCCACGCCCGCTCCACCAGCGGCCCGGGCGCCTCCCACGAGTCGTCCCACGGCGCCGCTCCGCACGCGCGGGTCCGGGCGAGCGCCGCCGCGTACTCCACCAGGACCAAGGGGTTGCCGTTCGCCAGCCGTACGATCCGGTCCGCCGCCCGATCCGCCCGGTCGAGCGCCTGCCGCCGTAACAGCGTCCAGCACTCATCGTCCGTCAGAGGCCTCAGCACGGTGTGCGGCACGCTCTCCCGGATCCCGTCCTCCTCCTGACCCCCGCGCGCCGCCATCACCAGGGCCACTTGCTCCGTGGCCAGCCGCCGGGCCACGAACTGCAGGACCTGGCGCGAGGAGGGATCGGCCCAGTGCACGTCGTCGACGAGGACCAGCAGCGGCCATTCCTCCCCGGCCGCCGCCAGCACGCCGAGGGCGCCCGCGCACACCGCGTACGGGTTCGACTCGGCCACGTCCGTGAGCGCGAGACAGCCCTCGACGGCTCTGCGCTGGGCCGGAGGCAACTCGTCGAAGTGGTGGCGGAGCGGCAGCAGCACATCGGCGATCACCGCGTACGGCAGCACGGCCTCCGACTCCACTCCGCAGGCCCACAGCACCCGGGCACCCTCACCGCGCGCGGCCGCGTGGCGCAGCACCATGGTCTTGCCGATCCCCGGTTCACCGCTCAGCAGCAGCGCGCCGCCCCGCTGCGGCAGGGTGTCCACCAGGCCGTTCACCAGGTCCTGTTCGGCGCGCCGGCCGACGAGGCGCACTGGCCCCGGGGCGGACTTCACCTCTTCGGGCCCGCCGGGAGGGACGACACAGTACGCTCCGTGCGCACCCGAGTCCTCCGGTACGCGGACCGGACCGTATGCCGCTCCGCCCGCCGACACGCTGGTCATCGTCGTTTCTTCCATGACGCCCCCGTACACCCGCCGCTCCATTGCGGCGTTCCGTCATGTCTCCAGAGTGCCCCCGGGAGGGCGATCGGCGTGAGGGGTAGGGACGGTCCTACGACGGCCTGCGTACGGTGCCGTCCGTGCGGTGGGTCCATGACGCGTAGGACCTGCCGGTGCATCCGGCGCCGCAGGCGGGGCAGGTGGCGTAGGTGTTACGGCGTGCGTGCTGCTCAAGCGGGCGGGAGCACATGTCCGAGGCGGAGGCAGGGAGTTCCCCGAAGCCGTGGTGCGAGCGTTCGGCAATGCTCGCGTGTTCCTAGACCTGGAAGGGACACGGGATGGCTGAGCAGGGACAGTTCCGGCGAGTGATCACGAACCTCACGCACGGCGGACACGCGATTCTCGACAGTGCGGACGAGGCGGAGAAGACCGCCCAGACCCAGGAGAGCCTCAGCACGCGCAGCACGGTGGTTCAGGAGTCCACCGACGACGCGGCGCACGTGGGCACCACTTCCTTCGACTACTTGTTCCCCGACCTCGCGAAGAAGTTCCCGGACAACCACCTGCCGAACGACGACGTCGCCAAGGTCGTCAAAGCCCTGCTCGCACTGGGCTCGGCGATCGTGGAGACCCCGGACGAGGTGGCCGACCCGGTGCTCAACTCGCCGATTCCGCCGATCTACACCTACTGGGGCCAGTTCATCGACCACGACCTGACGGCCGCGACCGACCGCGATCTGGTCATCAACATCACCGATGAGAACCTGCCGCCCGTGCCGCCGGACGAGGTGGTCGAGAAGCTGCAGAACCTGCGGGTCCCCACGCTGAACCTCGACTCGGTCTACGGCGACGGGCCGTTCGCGGCGCCGGTGGCGGGCCAGGACGCCGTTCCCTATGACGGGATCAAGTTCCGGCTGGGCCTGCTCGCGCCGGTTCCCGCCGCCGTGGGCGCGCTGATCCCGCCGGTCGACGACAACCAACGGGATCTGCCGCGCAAGGCCGACCGCACCCCGCTCGTCGGCGACACACGCAACGATGAGAACCTCGTGGTGGCCCAACTGCATGTCGGTTTCCTGCGGTTCCACAACGCGGCGGTCGACTGGGTGCGCGACAACGAGCCCGAGTTCGAGTCGGACGTCGAGATCTTCCGACGGGCCAGGGACCTCACCCGGTGGACCTACCAGTGGTTGAGCGTGCACGACTATCTGCGCACCGTTGCGCGCCCCGACGTCGTCGACCTCGTGGACACCGCGGAGGGGAACCTGCTCGACCTGGACCGGCGCGGCACCTACATGCCGATCGAGTTCTCGGTGGCGGCCTTCCGCTTCGGCCACAGCATGGTGCGCGGCGCCTACGACTGGAACCGCAACTTCGGCCGCCCGGGCGACAGGGCGCCCGTGTCCACCCTGAACCAGCTCTTCCAGTTCACCGGCAAAGGCGGTTTCGCCGGCGGCCTGCCGACGCTCCCGTCGAACTGGCCGGCGGAGTGGGACCGCATGGTGGACAAGAACAGTCCCTTCGCCAACCGCTTCGCGCGGCTCATCGACACCAGGCTCGCGCCGCCGCTCGGCGATCTGCGCAACGAGGGCAACGACCCGGGCCTGGCCGAGCGGATCAAGAAACTGCTCAAGCACCTCGCCCAGCGCAACCTCCTGCGCGGCTACCGGCTGGCCGCCCCCACCGGACAGTCGGTGGCCGAGGCGCTCGACGCCGCACCCCTCAGCCGTGCGGAACTCGAACAGGACAGCAGCGACGCGGTCAAGGAAGCCCTGGAGTCGGCCGGCCTGTTCGACAGGACCCCGCTCTGGTTCTACATCCTGAAGGAGGCCGAGGTACGGGAGCTGGGCCGCCGACTGGGCGAGGTCGGCAGCCGTATCGTCGCCGAGACCATCATCGGCCAGATCCGCAAGGACCCCGGTTCGTACGCCAACCGGACGAGCTGGAGCCCGGCACAGGGCGTCCTGCTCCCGAACGGCCGACCGGTGCGCACGATCGCGGACTTCCTCCGGTTCGCCGGCGTCCTCTGACCCGACGACATCCTTCGAGATCCTTCGAGCCGCGGCCCCGTGCCCCCGCCGACTTGCCTCGGCGGGGGCACGTTCCGCTGGGTAGGGAGTTCCCCGAAGCGCCGTACGGCCCGCTCCCCGGAGCATGCGCGCATGAACCTACGAGAACAGCAGCAACGGAACATGACGGAGCGGTACCGGGACACGGTGGACCAGCGCGAGGACATCCGGCGACGGCAGGTGGAGACCGGCACGCCCTTCGCCGCCGACAGCGAGGAACAGCTGCGGGCCCGTGTTGAGCGGCTGGTGGACAAGCGCGAGGTCGATCCGGGGGAACTGGCGCCTGTGCCGTCCGGCGCAGGTCCGGTGCGTCCCGCCGTCGTCTTCGAGCGGATCCTTGGCGCCGCGAACGAGTTGCAGAGCGTCAACTTCCTTGCCCGCGGGGCGCGTGCGGCACGCGCGGTCGCGCGCATCTCCGTTGTGGACGGCGACGGACGGCTGGCCTGGTTCGGCACCGGGTTTCTCGTGGGCGAGCGACTGCTGCTCACCAACAACCATGTGCTGCCCGACGTGGCGGCGGCGACCGGGTCCTTCGCGGAGTTCGACTACGAAGCCGACGTCGACGGTGTCAGCAAAGCGGGCGTTCCCTACGACCTGGCCCCCGACGAACTGTTCGCCACGGACCCCGCACTCGACTACACACTCGTCGCGGTCAAGGAGGGCTCCGACGGGAGGCGGCCCGGCACGACGTACGGCCGGCTGAGGCTGATCGCGCAACAGGGGAAGATCGTCATCGGCGAGCCGGTGAACATCGTCGGCCACCCCGACAAGCGGCCGAAGGAGGTCGCGGTCCGCGCCAACGAACTGCTGAACCAACTCCCGCAGTTCCTGCACTACCGCACGGACACCGAGCCCGGAAACTCCGGCTCGCCCGTGTTCAACGACCAGTGGGAGGTCGTCGCGCTGCACCACGCCAGCGTGCCCGATCCGGACGGGGCGGGCTGGATCGCCAACGAGGGAGTCCGGGTCAGCGCCATCCTGCGGCACCTCACGGAGGCCGGGCCACCACCGGAACAGGAGCCGCTGTTCGCCGAGTTGGGCCCACAGGCGGTACCGGTCGGGCCGGCGCCGACGGACGACCGCCGCGTCGGGACGGCCGCGGGGGCCACCCCGGCTCCGGGAGCCGCAGCCGCTCAGACGGTGTCGTCCCTCGTACGGGCCGCGGTCGAAGGCGCCCGGGAGCGGCACGGAGTCACCGGCCGGACCGACGCCGGGCGGCACATCGTGTTCCTGCACGGCCGCGGCCAGCAGGGCCACAACCCCGCCGGCCTGCGCGCCGGTTGGTGCGACGGCCTGGCCATCGGGCTGGCGGCGGCGGGCCTTCCGCCACTGGATCCAGCCGACGTCTGGTTCCCCTTCTACGGCGACGCGTTGGCCTCCGCGACGGCCGGCCGCGAGAGCGCCCCCGTCGATACGGCGACGACCACGGCCGAGGCGTACATGCCTGCCGACACCGGCGCTCTCGACGTGTACGCCGCGCTGCTCACCGATGCCGCCGACCGCACCGGGATGCCCGCGTCGGAGCAGGAGACCGCGGACGCGCAGGAGTCGAGCCTGCTCGGCGGGGCGGTCGCCGCGCTGCAACGGCCGTTGTCCTGGATCGCGGCGCGCAGCGGGCTCGACGACGTCGTGATCGCGATGGCGTTCCACGACGTCGCCGCCTACCTCGGCAGCAGGTCGGCACGTGACGCCGTGCTGGAGGCGGTGCTGGCCGGGCTGCCCGAGGGCGACGAGTTCGTGCTGGTCAGCCACAGTCTCGGTACCGTCGTCGCGCTCGACCTGTTCGACAGGCTGCCCGAGCACATCTCGGTACCCCTGTTGGTGACCGCGGGCAGCCCGCTCGGGCTCGACGCCGTGTACAGGCGGTTGCTCGCCGGTGGCCCGGTCCGGCCCGGTCAAGTGGACGTGTGGGTCAACGCGTGGGCGGCCGCGGACGCCGTCGCCATCGGCTGTCCGTTGGGAAAGAACTGGCCACGGGTGAGCGACCTGCTCTGCGCCAATCGGAAGGACAAGGCACACGACATCCAGCAGTACCTGTCGCACGCACAGGTCGCGGACGTAATCGGCCGCGCCGTCCGACAGTAGTCCGGAGAAGGAGGTCGGCGGCGCGCGGCGAGGGATCCGGCCGGGGTCTCTGGAAGGATCTCCGGCATGAGCGAAAACCCCCTGCGCCAAGTGACCGTCGACCGCACCGCCCCCGGCCGCTTCACCGCGACCAACGCCCGGGGCGGCACGATCGAATTCGGTACCGCTGTCGGTGGCGGTACCGAATTCACCCCCGTCGAGCTGCTGCTCGCCGCGATCGGCGGCTGCACCGCGGCCGACGTCGACGTCGCCACCACCCGGCACGCGGAGCCGGACGGGTTCACCGTCACCGTGACCGGCAACAAGGTCAGCGACGACCTCGGCAACCGGATGACCGACCTGGCGGTCACCTTCGCCGTGCGCTTCCCGGAGGGCGAGGCCGGGGACCGGGCCCGCGCGATTCTGCCCCGGGCGGTCACCGTCTCCCACGACCGGCTGTGCACGGTCAGCCGTACCGTCGAGACCGGCACGCCCGTCACCGCGACGATCAAGGACGCCTGAGTCCCCTCGTACTCTGCGGGCCGGTGACAAGGGCGTCGGCATGCGCTGCGTTCTTGTGAGCACCGCCTGATCCCGTGGCCTCGACCGTCCTACGGTCCGGCCATGAACACGAGTCGCAGCAAAGGAAGTTCGTGGCGCGGAGCCGCGAACGCAGGACGTACGTGGCGCGGTGCCGCGCTCGCGGCGCTGTTGACCGCGGGCGCGCTCACCGCCGCCGCTCCACAGGCCCAGGGAGAGAGCGCCCGCACCGAGACCCCGGTCGCGTCGACCCATCCCGCCGACGGTGTGGTCGAGTCGGTGGTGCGGGTCAAAGTGCCGTTACCGCAGTCGTTCGGCGCCCGTCCGGCGGCGTGCGACTGGCTGTCGTATCTGCGCTACCGCGCCGCCGACGGGCCGAGTGCGTCGGCCGACGCCGACCGGATCCTCGTGGCCCAGCCGGGCATTCTGGAGGGCGCCGGTGCGTTCGACAGCGTCGCCCGCGACACGGTCGCCCAAGCCGCCGTGCGGGGACGGCACATCGAGTTCTGGGCCCTGGACCGGCGCTCCAACTGCCTTGAGGATCCCACCGGTATCGCCTCCGGCGACCAGCACACGGCCGTCGACTACTACTACCGGGGCAAGGCCGTCGGCGGCCGGACCTTCGCGGGGTTCGTCGGCAACGACCAGCTCGGCTGGATGGCCAAGCTCGGCATCCAGCAGACGGTACGGGACGAATACGACCTGCTCACCGCCGAGTTGCCCGACCCGACCCTGCGCAAGAGCAAGGTGCTGTGCGGCGGACACTCGCTCGGCGGCGTCATCACCGGGTACTTCGCGGCGGCCGACTTCGACGGCAACCCCGCGACCACGGCGGACGCCGGGCAGAACCAGTGCGCGGGGTACTTCGCCCTCGACACGACGATCTCCACCGACCTCGGGGACCTCAACGGCAGCATCCCGGACGACACCAACTTGCCCGATATCGGGCTCGGTTACGCGGTTGTCCAGGCCGGGCTCGACAGCGGCGTACTGTCCCGCTCACTCTCCGCGCCCGTGCTGCTCAACCCCGAGACCATGACCCTGCTCGCCATCGCCGGCCTGGGCGCCGTACAGCACCCGGACGGCGAGGCGGACCTGCCGTCCTACCTCCCCTCCAACGTCAACATCGAGGCCACGAACCGCTTCCTGTTCTCCAAGGACACCGCCACCTTCCTCAGCGGCTCACCCGCGGTGAAGGACTTCCGGCTCACCAACGACGCGGTGCTCGGATCGCTCATGGACGACAACTCCGTACCGCTGGCCTTCCTGCAGAGCAGCGTCGGCTTCTTCGACGGCGGGCCGATCACCGACAAGAACTTCCCTGTCGCCAACGGGAGTTCGGACCAGTCGCAGCTCGTCGGCGTCGAGTACAAGGCGATTCCCGCCCAGCCCCACGGTCCGCTCTACACCTGGCGCGATTACGACCGTGTCGGCGCCGCCGACGACCCCGGGTACCGGTCGGCCGACGGCACTCCCTTCACCAACGCCTCCAAGGAGGTCACCGACATCCAGGAG
>Ga0307509_10002941_pt1 | contig 26804 bp, 29 predicted proteins | sample 10_EM_MG_FD_202245 | JGI IMG/M metagenome (GOLD analysis project Ga0307509, IMG submission 202245) | Populus trichocarpa ectomycorrhiza microbial communities from riparian zone in the Pacific Northwest, United States - 10_EM | ecosystem: Host-associated > Plants > Roots > Unclassified | place... | reverse complement strand
GACCACTATGCAATCCCCCCCCCCCCCCCGAAAATATACGAGTGACGCCACATGACCGCATCCCCTCATTAATAATTATTTACCCTCAAGTAATATTAGCGAAACGGCACCCCAGACATAACTATAGGATGCCAAGCATCTCACTTCACGAGCTTTTTAGACGCCAAGGGTAATGAAATTCGGGGTGCAGTTTCAGCCCCCACTCACACAGCTGATTCATAGCATTTAGTCACTCGTTGGCTCGGACTGTTACACGCGGGATGGGAAAGCAGTTTTGGTGGGGTATCGTAAGGCGAAGGTACCGTAGCAGGGCTTACCAAGGGAAAGAAGGAATCGTGGAAAATGTCAAATAAATTCAAATGTTTTTTTTTGACCACCTAAACTACAAAAGTTACGAATTTTGAAAAGAGGGGAAGAAGGAAAAAGTAAAAAAAACAAGCCAACCGACCCCGAGAAATCCCGAACGAAAGAAAGAGCGGAAGAAGGAAAGAAAGAAGGGAGGATGGAAAGAAAGAAAGAAAAGAAAGAAAGAAAGAAAGAGTAAGATAAAACAAGGCTTTTCCGCAACTACTCGAATAGGGCTCCAAGAGGGGCCCTTGAGAAGAGAGAAAAGGGAGGTGATTGTGGTGGTTGTGGTGGTGGTGGCAGCAATAATAAGAATAAATAGGGCCATGATGGCGCCGAGTTGCTGCGGTACCTCCATCCGGTGGTGAAAATCGCAAAAAGTGCAAGTGGGTGGTGGGTGGTGGTGGGTGGTGGTGTAAAGTGTGGTATGGAATTGTATGTGTGTAAAAGAACGAATTCCTCCGCGGAAATGGTGTGGGAAGGCATTCCTTCGGCTGCTCCTTACTGTACTTAATCAAAGCACCCTTTCCTTTCCCCCATCCCTCCCGTCTTCCTTCTGTTCGCCCTTCCCCACCGCGGCAACATAATCGGCAATCACGAAGGAGCTACTACTACAAATAAAAAGGAAAAGAACCGTTATAAAGCTTTCGTGCTTGTTTTCTTCTTCCTCCTTCTCAATCATCCCCATCTCGCCTACTCCTCCATCCAGCGGTTGCCGCCAGGAAATCTAGCTCTCCCCTTGTAACACCGGCAGCTTCGGCTCCTTGCATTCGGCTCCCCGGCATCCCGTTTGGAATCATGAAGAAGTCGAACGCGGAGCTAGTGGTGGACGTAGGCGTAGATGCATTCGTCGCAAGGGGATCATTAGGACCCGAATCCACGAACGGGAAACCCTGGTAGGCCCTCATGCTTGGAGAGGCGGAGCTGCTGTTTAGCCTTCTTCGCGAAGATGTACTCGACCCATCTGTCATTTCCCCGTCGTCATCAACTTCACTATCGTCATAGCCTGTTATAGGAGATGGGTGGCCGTCGCGCTCATTGTGTGTTGCATCCAGCCCGCGCCATTGCGGAGGGAGTATTGGTTCCGGGTGCGGTAGCTGAAGCGGCGGCGGCGGTATCGACGACGACGAAGGCGGGTTTAAACCTACACCCATTCCCAAACCAAAGTTCTCACCCGCTCCTACGGTCGAGGTGTACCCCGGCGCGGCGTTACCCAGCCCGCGCTTGCGGAACTGTTCCTGCTGCAGATACCCGGCCGAAGCGTCCAACACGCCTACGGCGTACTCCATGAATTCTGCTCCACGAGAGGAAACGCGGAGGGTCCAACGGTATTCGCTTAGCCTTGCTTTGTAGAATTCTGCCTCTTGCGTGTTTGGGCTTGTTGCCCAGAGAAGGGACCCGAATGTACCAATAAGGGCGAAATTCACTTTCGAGGCAAAATACCAGAACGATTGTAGGTGTTCCGGTTTCAAACGGTTTACAAAGTCCATGGCCGATATTAATCGGGTTTTGGCCGCGGATCGGCAAATATGGTGGATGTAAGATTCGGTGTTGGTCGGGGGGCTTAATGAGCGCAGTATTTGCCTGTGTAAGGTGATTTCTGTTGCAAAATATGCAAGGTGCAGGTAACCTAGTTATTGCTTGTTAGAAATTTTTATGTTTTTATGTTTGTTTGTTTTGATCTTTTCGCGGAGATGAACGAACAAATGAATGGACGTGATGGGGGTCTAACCGTTGGAAGATAGCTTTCTAACCTTGGTAGCATCCATCCTCAGGCATTCCGGCAACTTTGAGAACCATTCCTTCAGCCTAATCTGTATGGGTTTGGCCTTTTCGAGCACGCGATTAATTCCCCCTCTCCCCGCAAGGCTCTGCTGAGCTTCGAGCGTGAAAAATGTTTCCAAGACGTCTGCCATGATGCCGCTCAGGTTGATCATCTGCTCGAACAGCATCCTTCCCTTCTCCACCTCCGAGCTCCCCTCCTCCTCATCCTCGTCCGCCGCGTTCTCTGGGAAATCTTCCGCGGTTACCGCAGGAACTGCCCAATTCGACCGAGTTATGTGCGAGGGCCGACCATGCGTCAACGCCCCCCACTTATCCTGCATAAACAGCCCCCACGCCAACCGTTTCCTGAGCCCTCGTTCCCAAGGTGGGATCTTCCACCCCTCGCAGTTCAAGTGAAGTCCCAGCTCTTGCCCCACAGCGACAAGCTGACATGTGAGCGCCCACGATCCTCCCTTCAGATCCGAGTGCCGCTGCAGCAACAAGAGACCAGCTTGCACGGCGGCTAGTTTCGGCCGGTGCATCACGTCTGCGATGGTTTTGCTCGCCAATTTCTCCAGCGCTGCTACATCCGGCTTCTTCTGCGGGGACAAGTCTCGGTCGTACGACCACCAGTGCAACGCGAGTATGTATACGGCCGCCAGCAGCGGCGGTGAGAACTCGCGGTGTGTTCGCGAGTACTTTTCCAGAAACACTTTTTTGTGCAAGATCGGGAAGGACGGGTGCACGATTCTGAAGTAGAGGTTTATTAGCGATTGGCCGTGCGGGGCCACGATTCGTTCTATTGCGTCCAGGTCGTCGAAAATCTCGTTGTGGTTCTGTGTTGGGTGGTCTGGAAACATTAGGAAAGTGATTTCATCAGATGCTCTCCTGAAAGACCCGCCGGCGGAGGATAGCATGTATTCGTCCTTTTGGTCAAAGGGACAAAGGTCTATCAGACATGGCTCGTACTCGCTCGTTGGCCCTATTAATTGAGAGTGGCGGTGGCCTTGTAGCCCCAATGTTGTCTTAAGAAGGGAGGGCCCCCGCAGGTTTGCATAATCGTCAACTGGTATGTTTCCACGGATGGCGGTCTCTTGGGGGGATTCCGGTTCCGCAGACCTGCTTTTAAGGAGGAAGGTTCCAGAAGGTAAGCTTCACAGGTAATCAATCGCTAAAGTAAGAGAACGCAGACAATATATCACGACTCTCCCAAAGGAAAAAAAAGGAAAATGGTGGGGAGAATCGGAGTAAGGATATGGGGACTGCGCTAGTCGAAACATATGGGGCATAAGGAGATTAAGAGGTCCTCGCAAAACGTGGTAGAATGGAAGAACTAAAAAATCGAAAAAACAATAATAAAAAGCTGAATAAATAAAAGGTGCATACCGTTTCTTTATAACAACCTGATCCTCAGAGCTCACGTTGGACGAAGCAAGTCTCCGTTTCCGAGGCTGTGGGCTTTGCACGAATGTGCACTCCTGGCTGTGAAAGTTGCAAAGCACGCAAATCTCCGCACCCTCATTCATGACGCACCGGCTCTTCCGTCTCCTACAAGCATCACAAGGTCTATCACGCCGCCCCTTCGTCCCATTCGTTGCCGCCGCTGCCATTGCACCATCCCCATTCGCCGCAGAAGTATTCACCGATAATGTGGCCGGCTTCGGCTTTGTCCCATTTCCTATCGTAGAATTATTTGAAGACACAGCAGCGTTGCCGTCGACGTTACTACCGACATTGTTGCCGTTGGAACTGTTAATGTTGGTACCATTGGTAGTGGCGGCGGAAGTGGTTGTAGGTGGTGCCGTCGCAACATCACCGTTAGCACTCGCGCTGGTAGCTATTCCGTTACTAGCTCCCTTAGTCGCGGGGGTAGTCGGAGGGTTCTCGCTCCCTTTCATCGTGAAACTTGTTTTAGAGATAAGAAACTCGTAAGCTTGTAAACCCTCACTTTTTTTTTCTTTCTTTCCAATCCAATTCCGGAATCCTCAGAAATCCATTCCGAAATAGAGAAAGAAAAAGAAAAAGAAAAGAAAAGAAAAAATACACAAAAAAAGACTATCGTGAACTTCACCAAGTGTGTGTTGAAAGAAAAGGAAGAGGAAGAAAGAAGCTACCGAGGGTATGGACGGTGTGCAAGAGGAAGGAGAATAAAGAAGAGATAACCTCCGCCAACCAAAGCCAACTTTGAACCCCAGTAGCGGTAAAGGCTCAAGTGCTCGCCTTGCCTTATCGCTCCCCCCCCCCTAGTAAGACAGTAATATCATACCATAGCCATTCCACTTTTCTATTCACCTTAAGGAACTTTCCCTACCCACGTACCCATCCCAGAACAATTGGTAGAAAGATTACCGGTAGATTACGGGAAAAAATACACACCCCCGGTTCAGCTTTTTTTTTTGCTTCCTCTTTTTTTTCTTCTCTTTTACCTTTTTCTTTCCTTTTCCCTCCCTCCCTCGTTGCTCCCAAGACAACGGAATTTGAAACGGGACCTCTCCTGCGAGCGATGAGATAAGCCTTGTGGGGTTCAGACCTGGGAAATATTGGTAATGAGATGTAGATAAATGGTTTCCCCGTTCTCTCGGGTTGGTATAAGGTAATAGCTGGTAAGGATTACCGTATTGTATCGTCCGAAGATTACAGGTAGGAGTGCGTCAGAGTAGTAGGGGGGGGGAAGGGAAAGGGAGTTTTTATGAAGAAGAAGAGAAGGTGAAGGAAGAGATAGAGAGTATGGACGGGTTCAAGTTAGTGAGACGTGTATAACTACTCCTGTTATGATACTTTTTTTTCCTTCTTTTCTTTTCTTCTTGTTGTATGCACCCAAGCTCACTCACTCACTCACTCAATCACTTAATCATTCAAGCACTCACTCATTCATTCACTCACTCACTTGCTCACCCCGTGGGGAAAAAAGAAAAAAGCTGTATCGTATGTACGATCAGCATGATACCGCCGAGGGAAAGGGGGAGAGTGGGGAGAATGTGGTTATTCGCCTCTCGTTTTGACGCGAACTGTGCTGGGTTTCCCATCAACTGGGTTACATCGGGATGATTTTTTACCATGCGAACTGCGTGTAAGGATGTTAGAGAAAGGTCTTGTTTAAGATCGGGGGAGGGAGGGAGGGAGGGGAACACGAGTATTACGAGCACTGTGGATTCAGTGTGGAATCGATTGCAGTACCTGTCCAGTGCTCGAGTACAGACAGTATGGAATAAACCGGGGATGACGGGATGGAGCAGCCTCATTCACACTCCGCAATGTTGGTCTAACCCGTAAACTGATTGGTACCGCGGGAATCTACGACTGGGAGTGGTAGCTTTTTGTGGCTTAGATGGGCGATACAGTTTCAACACCAGCACTACCATTTTCTGGTCTCATAAAAAGAAATACTGTAAATACATTGTACCCTTAATAATCACACGATGTGCCGTATCGTGCTCATTATCCGTAAAGAGAAAGATGTCTTGCTAGACCGACTTTCTCCCACCATGCTTGGGCACATATATATCCAGGGCACTTTTGTAAGTGGAAAGAGCCTTTACCAAGCAGCACATGATAATCATTAAAAAAAAACAACCGAACCCAATTCTGAAGATCGAAACGAAACATAACGATAGCAAGTTTGGGGCTTTCACCTCACATCAGCTCCTTCCCTCCTCCGCCTCCTCCTCCAGCAGCTCCTCCCGACACTTCCTCCTCCTCCTCTGCGCTCCTCCATCGCCATTATCACCATTCAGCAATAATTTTTTTTTTCCCTCTGGCCAAACACCCCACACAGGACGATCAAAACGTGGGGTGATGAATACTTTATACGTAACCCCACCCACCCCAGTGCTTCTCAGTTACTTCACCCAAACCTAAAAAAAGCAGCGTGCGTGCGTGCGTGTGCAAAAAAAACAACAAAACGAAACCGCCAAAAACCTGGACACGAATCAATTATCTGGCGTGTAGATAGCGGAAGAGGGAGAAAGGACAGAATTGGGAAAAAAAAAGGGCGTTATTTCTCGGGTACCACGAGAGATAAGGAATATTTCCGAATGTGGTTTAGATTTCTGTTTTTCTTTTCTTTTTCCCCCTCCATTATTTTCTTTTTCCTTTTCCCTTTGCTTGTTGTGGAAGCCGCATTGGCATGGCATGGCATATTGTACGATAACATGGCAAGGATGGTGGGACAAACGAGTCTCATACAGCTTGCTTGTGATAGCCGTGGTGGGACTGACTTACTTTTATGATGCACGCCTGTATGCTCAGTATGCAGGTTTCTCTGGCGCTCGGGGGATGATGATGGTCGTTCAACTATTATCCTTTTGAGGATGGGGTGGGGGGGGGGGGAGGGAGAGTTGTGTTGCCAGTTAGCGAGTTACATAATGTTTAATATCGATGGGCTGAACTGTTTTTATGGGGTTAAAGGCGCTGCCTGGGTTGGGAACGGTACGGTAGCACTACAGTACGGTAGGAGATACTAGACTCCCCAGACTTCGGCCACTAAACGGTGCGGTGGTTTGGACGGGTTGTAAATTTCACGAATCGGTAGGGACGTCTATATATCGGTAGAATCTCAGCTCAGCCCAACACCGCCTATTAAGCCCCCTCCCCCCTCCCCCCTCCCCCAACCTCCAAGAATTGAAGCGGGAGGGGGGGAGAAAAAGATCTTGTTTCTAACAACCAATGCTGTAAGCATTTCGAATTTCTACACACCGTTTCGCTGAGCTTTTGTGAAAATCGCTCGCCCGCGTACATCGACCAGCTGTTGGCGGAGGGTTCCTATAAGTCAGAGTAGGACAAGCAATATGCGTACACAATTATATTTCTACCTACCGGTGCCTCCCCGTAGCAGGCAGGAGGTGCCCGAACACAGACAGGGGTTTACAGAAATATCTGGCGAAAAAGCTATGCCTGTCTGAGGTCCGGACGAACTCAACGCCTCCTTGTTCTCGGATACTTCTTGTCTGCTACGGGGTGCCTAACGGTAGGCTGGGGAATTCTGGTTACTGTAAGTCATGCTCCGAGGATGTGGTTTACCTAACTCGCAACGAATAAAACACAACTATCATATCCAGAGCGATGATACAAGTTGAACTGACAGTCTGGGTTAGTGTAATATCTTTTGTGTGAAAGGGTATTGTAATAGGACATTATCAAACCCTTCCCCGTGATAAGGGAGAAAAAGAAAAAGAAAAGAAAAAGGTAAAAAAAAGAAAAAGAAGGAAAATCTGCGCCGAACAAAGGAGAAAACCAAAAGGTGGAACTTGGAGTGGACCCTGATTTTTGTTTATCGGGAGGTACCGAATCAGAGGGTATCACTCTTGATAACAGATCTCCTTTCTTCTCTTTTTTTTTTTTCGTGACAATAATAATCACTTTCATGTGCCCTTAAGTTAGCTAAACCGTGCTGCACAGCTCTACGAGGGTGGATTCATGAGAGGAGAGAGAAAAAAATCTCTTTAAACCCCTGAGGGAATATCTTCAAGCCAGCAAACGCGTTATACGATAAAGCCAGAAAAGCTACATCGTGATCTAAAAATTCATTATCTTTTTACCCCTCCCCCGCAGCTTCTCCATGGAGATCATCCCCATGGAGATCTAACCGCTCGAATATCATACAAGTAAATACAACTGGCTGAAAAACTCTACCCTAAAACCTACATGCCCTACCGCAGGTACCACTAAAAGCCCTTCCGGAACCGTCCCTTACTGTCCAGTACTCGTGTCTCCTCCCCATCTCCCCTCCCCTCCCCCCCCCCCCGCCCACACACACACACCCGCCGAGAAAGCTATTATGCCATAGAGGCACCGTATCATATCGCACTCATAGTGAGTACCGAGTAATCCAACCCTCAAGGGGGGCACGGGGACATAACCCTGCATCAAGCAAAAACAAGGCTCTCTCGATGGTAAATCTGCCATTCCCGCCGATCTTCATCGACTTGGCTCATTCGCCAATACCTATAGCCGGAGCGGCATTTCGGCGATATTGGGGGCTCCTTCTCCTCCCCTTGCTTTAATTTTTTATTTTACTCTCCTTCACACACCAACCTTTCGTTCGTCGGGGGGCGACTGAAGGGGGGAGGGGAAGGTATATCAGCGACTGTTTAGGCGGAAAGCTGTTATTGCGGAGGTGGGTTGAACACGTCACGGTGTCTATTGGCTTGCAGTGCTCAACTGGATGGGAAGGAGTGAAGGAGGGGCATTAAAAAGGTATTATAGTATTCACGGAGGCTGTTCGCCGTGAGGGTCTTGGGCTAAGTCATGTTACTGTACCGTTAGATCGATGGATAGGAAGGGAAGCACTCAGGTAACAAGGGTCTATGGGCGGTAGGCCGGTGTTTACGGGCTGAGTCCATTTTGCTTGGAATTTGCATCAGAGGTTTGTGATTCAAGTCATATTCGACAGTCCCACGAGTGATTTTTTGTGAATAATGTTTTGTAGAGTGGGATTCAGTGGAATTAATTTGAAAAAAAAGAAGTCATCGATGCTAATTTCGGGGCTCGGTTGGGTCAGTTTAGGCTAATAAATGCGAAAGAATGTAGAGTGCAGTATGATAAGATACGGAATTCGTTATCGCCGGCGGGCTACTCCCCAGTCCTCCACGAAAATGAACACAAAAACTCGCATATCCATCTCCCTTATCAGGTCAGTCTGTGCTGCGATGTGTATACTACAAAAGCATTACCCCCTGGGCTTCTCAACCCTCCTACCCTTCCCCTGCGGCATCGCCGCTCCCCAAACCAACTTTCCGACAAACCCATCCCACTGTTTATACGTCTCCTCTGGCACCGTCTCACCACTCTTGATATCGGTAACCACCTGCGAGAGCACCGGGTCCGCATCATCTCTGATACTTAGACACTCCGCTGCCCCAGCAGCATTCAGCACCCTTGTAACCCCTTTCTTTATGCACCGGCCTTTACTGGCGCTAGCACCCATTCCCATGCGTGTCAGTCTGCCTACATAGTGTTTATTTGAAACTGACGCCAGTCTACTGGTCTCAGGGCAATCGATATACACGTCGACGGTGTATGATTCAGTGGTGCACTTTACGCCCTGGAACAGCACGTATGGAGTTTTCGAGCCCGCAGTGGGGCCCTCACGGCCGTAGAGCACCATCCTCGGCGGGCAGTCTTGATGCACGGGCGACGCGATGGAGTACCCTAGGGCCAGACTGGTCTTGGCCATATCCCCAATGGTGGTGTATATGTGCTTGCGCGGGTCTCCAAGGTTCATTTTGTCAGCGCGGGCGCCGGTGAATGGCTGTAGCGGGAATATGGAAGAGAAGGTAGCCTCCTGGTGGTCGTGGATGAACTGTTCGAAGATGCGGTCCACATTCGCGTGGTACGACCAGAAGATCGGGTCAAAAGCCGTGTACGAATTGTCCGCCATGTCCGGGCCGATCCACCCGTGGAAGTTATCGTGCGGCTGTTCGAAGAGCCCGTCAAAGTCTTCACGGTTGGGGTATTCGTCGTCGCTGGGTGGAGGGTCGAAGGATTGGATGTTTGCCCATGGGTAGCCGTATAATCCTTGCGGTTGGGAGAATATGGGCCAAGTAAGCGCGTTTAGGATCTGGTCTTGGTAGAGCTTGACCTTTGAGATCTTCTCACGGCGCTCTTCCTCGGTCCCCCCACCGGTCAGGAGCGGGTCGCGTTGAACGTATCTCTTTGATTTTGCGTCTTTGAACTCGCCCTGGTAGCTTGGGGATATGGCGGCTTTGGACATGCCGCTGTTGGCACATGCATATTTTAGAGGATTCGGGCGCATTAGACCCGTGAGAGGGTGCTTGTACTCCTCATCGAGGAAGGCTTGAGGGATCCCTGCGCTTGGATTGCCGTACTCGTCTGCACCTTTTGCGAAGAAGTTCCAGTATGGGATGGCACCGCTTATCAAACTTTCCATATACCTGTCCATGTGTTAATATAATTTTTTCACTTGGTTCATGTGGGGGAAGGCGAACAAGAGATGTGCCCTATGCCAAGGCAAGAAAGCTTCCTGGTAATGCAGACACCATTCCGTGTGGATACTTCCCAGTTTTTGCCACGGAGAGTTGCTGTCTGGATCGCCTGCACGGAGAACATCATCAAGTTGCATTCGATAGTAATCCAACTCATCTTGGGTGAGTTCAAGTATATCCTTCCTAACCCTCGGGATCTCCCATTCCGATTCATCGATATCCTCAATTTCTTCCTCCCTGAGCTCAATTTCGTCCTCAGTAGTCTTACGCATACCTTGGTTGATCCACAAACGAATTAGCTCGCAAGCCTCTCTGGGGAAGTACTCCTTCTCTCCAAGATCTCCCGGAAGAGGCATGGACCTGCCACGGAGATGATAGTAAGTAGTTACAGCCCACTGCTTGACAGATTCATAGCTCTCGAGATCCATCATGTAACCCTTCATAGCCCCGATCCAGCGCGCAGTGACTTTATCCCGCTCGGCACCCTCGGGAATCCAGAAAGGCTTGGTGAACAGCCCAGCGATATGATCGTCCCAAGTCGGCTGCTGAGTTCCAGGTCCCTGGACTCTCGTAGCCAGCTCCCGGGGATCCATGATCTTCTCGGCCTCCGGAGGAAGTATTCTCTGGTATGGTCAAATAGGTCGGAAAACCTTGGATGGCGAAACAAGGATTAGGAGCCTTGATCAATTGGGGGTCACGGAAAAGTAGGTGATGTTGCTGACTTGGAGTGGTTGCACTCTGGGTTTAGCTGCAATTCTAAATCTCTGAACTTGGTCAGAGAAACTGATCCTCGGTTTTTGAAGAGTTCAAATTGATGGAGGTCTGGTCGTGCGCAGGGACAACTGCCGCCGTACAAGCACCGCTAGGAGGCTACCGTGAGGCGAGCGTCGTGAGAAGAGACCCGGAACGTAGGTGATAGGAAAACCGAAGTGTGTTCGCTATTCGATGTGTGGAGTGATGATGATGGTTATCATACATAGAGAAGAGAACGCAGCTGAGACTAAATACAGTTTGTGGCAGCCAGTAGCACAGTGGGGTCTCACAAATTACTCAACACCCTTAGCGAGTCCAAAACATGCTCAGCAAATCACAAAGCTCGAATCATTCTGGGATGGGGTTTGGTGTGCGTGGGACGATATTTGACGGTTTCACAGCGTCCAAGGGATAAGGCTAAGCTGAGGCTAAAAGGAGAATGGGTCGGGCCTTTTGGAATGGCTAAGTTGATATTATCTCGTGATGTTATCTTTGATGAATCACGAGGGGAACTCGAAAAGGAACCCTCGCAAACAACTATAGGATGGATACGGGAAGAGCCTACCATATCACCAACTCTTTTAAGGGACTCATATAAATGAATAGATTGAATTGTGTATGGATACTTGAAGATACCTACTCTTTCAATGCAGATTTCTGGTGTCCCCCAAGCCGCCCACAATTTTTCCACTGATGAAAACTATCTTCCTACTACCCCACCTGACCCTGCCGATCTTTTTTCCGGCCTTTATGACCGTACCCGAGCACTGGCACTAGCACCACCAGATCAAACAAGCGATTTCGCCCCAGCCCACTTGGCATTGCCCGGTGCGCCAATAGGGTTCTTGGGATCCACCCACAATTTGGAGGTCTTCGGTTCGTTGTCCTTAATGCCGTTGAGAATTGGCATGTGGTATCCCGCGAAGGGGCACATGGAAGTTCTGAAAGCACCACATGGGCTCTGGACGTTCGCAAACCGCTGCAACTTATCTTCGCGTCGCTCGAGGATCTTTCTCATGTACAGTGCTTGGCCTTTCTCATGCATGACGACGACTTCACCTTGCTCAGTCATTTCCTGGAAGGGGGAGTTTGCTGGTAACCCAGTAGCGTAGGGTAGGGTCATTGGAAACTCAGAGAGCGGGTTGGTCTCTCCCCCGTAGCTGTCCGGGTGCGGTCTAAAAATTCTACGCCGGGACTCTGAGAGCAACATATACTGGTCTACGCCTCCCTGAGTAGCGAGCTTTTCTTTGATCTTGTTCAGGTAATCGATGACTCGCTGCGCAAAGATCTTGTCGTATGTATCGTCTGGGAGACTGATGTTCTGTATGAACTCGTGTTCTGGAGTTCCCGGGATCTTTGCTTCCTCTGTTAGGCTGATTGCTAGACGTAGGTCATCACTGAGGGTAAAGCCGTCACCAACACGGGTTGTTATCGAGGGAATATGTCGCATCAATTGATGTTTACGCCAGGAATAGATTGGGTTGCTATTTTACAGGGGTTCTTAGTGTTAGGGATCTCGAGTGACAGAGGATGACTTACTAAAAGTCTACCATCAATAATGAGGCCAGTGTTTTGTGATTCAATAGGCCTGTATCTCTGATATGTAAATAGCCTTGATAATCTTCTAAGCTTGGGACTAGAATAGTCCATGGAGACTGTTGTAATCGTAAGCTTTACTAGTGATAATGACAGGGGTGTACAGCACTGGTATTACGCACCTGCCCTTCGTGATTAAACGCCACGGTCTCCGGCTTCCAAGTAGCCAGCGTCTTTAGTGCGAAGTTAATGTTTTGGATAGTGGCGTTATAGTGCTTAGACGAAACGGCGCCTAATTGGGGTATCTGCTCGTAGCAATATTAGCTCGCGTCTCCCACACTACTAAATACCCAAAGGAGCACTACATACCTCGAAGCCGGTCGTGCCAAGGGAATCAACAACGTTTTCTAGAGCCTGGGAATCATAGAACATCCCCTGTGGGGTCCAGAAGTCACCCTCGTCTGCAATGACTACCTCTGAATTGACACCTGCGGCATTAATATTTATTGTGGTGGTATCGAGGATATGCTGGATCCAGCCCCGGACATGGGTAATTGTTGGTTCGGGCGCACTGATAGGGCCAAAGTCCTTTATCTCACGCACAGTAAACCTGTAATAAACTCCGAGTTAAAATAAGCTCTGGATTGTTTATTACCAAGAAGTTACCATTTATCTGCTGCTTTCTTGACAATTGGCTCCAAACGGTCTGCGCCGGCAAGAAAGTCGAAGCTGTTGGGATTATTCGAAGGGTTGAGTAATGGTTCCGTACGGAGAGGCGAATCTGGTGGGAATGTCTGGGAGAAATTGAACTTCATGCTGTTCCAATGGACCCATGGGGTGTTGAGCTCTTTCATGACAAGAGTTCCGTTGACGTGCCCGTCGAACGGTCCCTTCCCTCGTGTGTCTGGCTCGAACGCATCACTAGAGGAGCCTAGGTATAACCAACTGGGGTATTCCGGAGACTCGTTGGAGAATTTTATATCCCGCTGTACGCAATCACAACAATTTTAGTGTGGGCTCAGTGGCTACTGAGGGGAGGGAGCAGAAGGGGTTGATACCTGGTAGAAATTTAAGTTCCCGCTGGTCGGCTCCCAACTTGCCATCTGCAAGAATACCGTCTCGCTGTCGAATGCCGTGCTCCCAACTATGAACAACGTAGGCATACCCTTCTTAAACGCCTGTGGCTGAACGTGATTAACGTCCGCCACGATAGCATCTTCGGGCCACCCCCGTGGGTTAGTGGTGGACGGGCTCGTCGGAGTAGCCACAACCACAAACCTCAAATCTCGAGGAATATTGGCATTCTCAGGCTTATAATTGAGGTAAGTTCCATCGCCGACGGCGAACGGGACCCAAGTCTTGTGAGGGATAATGTCTGTAAGGAGACTTCTGAAGGTAGTAGGGTATTGAGAATTTTCGTGCTCGACAAGGTACTTTCCGAACCAATCTGTCAAGCCCGCTGCCACTGGGTCGTCGATGCGCGTGGGGACGAGGTCACGGCCCTCGATAAGAGAGTACAGTGTGGATGGCATGATGGCTTGAGGTATTGGTAGAGAGTTATGGAAATGGGGACGGCGAGAGCCCTGGAGATTGAGATTATGGAGTTGGAAATGCCCTTTAGATAAATGAAATCATTGGCTTTTGGCTGAGATCGGGAACTCAAGGCTGAAATTGTTGTAGTTGGGAATACGAGAGCTAGTGCCTTTTGTCCCCGTATTCACCCCTAGAAGGACATTGAAATGCGGTAAATAGTAGCAGTCCCCCAAAAGTGGATAGATATCCAGTAGATCACAACATATCTCTGTGCCCAAACAGGTTGGGCCGACCGCGTGATGGTCCACTTCCAATTATTTTGTGAATCCACGAGAGATTGTTAATGCCACCCCATCTTTGCCCTAGCTGGTTATGCGCTCATCTCAGGATCACAGGCATATTCTGCAGGAGTCTGGTATGTAGGCTAACTAGTATAATAGCATCTAAACTCAGCTGAGCTGCTTAGGCACCACACTCGTGCCGTCTGTTATTAAAGAGCTAGAACGTGGAGACAAAAAAAGAAAAAATATATCAATCACCCAATCATTCGACTTTTTGCGAACAAAGAGTCTTCCCCTCTCTGCGTAATAGATACTCGTAGTGTCAAAGACGTTTCGCGAAGGGCTGCTGTTGCACACTACCGAAATCTAGCCCTTTTGCTTGGCCCTAGTTAGTACTCGAGTATACGAGTATAGAATACAGTACTCGCGCGGCTGAGTTGCTGTTGGACACCTATATAGAGTAGTGATCGGGGGGCCAATATCAAGCGCATGCCCGATAATACAATTAATAATCAAATATGATACAAGAAAAACCATAGCCCCACATTGCCTATCGATCAGTAGGCGATAATCACATGCCCACACAATTCCCTCCAATGTATCAGATTGCATCACTCAACTTGGGACCATCGGGTTGCCCATTTATTAGCTCCCCGATTACTACTCTATGTGGGTGTCCAATAGCGACTCGGCCGCGCGAGTAGTGGTTCTTTTTTTTGGAAACTCTTCGAAACTTGTAGAATACAGTATGCGGATCCTGGCGGGCTCAGTTGAGAGAAAAGGGCTATTGAAGATCGAGACAAGAAAATCTGCAATGCAATTGACTGAAAGCAAAATAAAACAAAATTCGGATCAAGCTTAGATCAGACATGGGCATTCTCCTAGGGAATAAAATCAGATTTGAAAATAAAAGCTTTTGATTGGTCGTTGGGAGGGGCATCGAGGCATCGAGTCGATCGTTTTATTGGATCTGCACTCGTTTATCGTTAGGGCGGGCTGGGCGCGGTTGCGACTTGCATATTGTGCGAACACCACACTTGTATGAACTGGGGCGATTGAGCTTCACGTGTTCCGAAGGACGTTGCGGCTAACTCTCCCGGTAATGTCTCAGCGGAGGGCTGAAAGCGGGCGGGGTGATTCCATCCCGTTTTCCAAAGTGGGGAATTCTGGACGTCTTGCCGCGAGGTTCAACTATTCCGGTCACGTCACTGTAGCGTCCTGTGCTCCCTGTCTTGTAGGTTGCTCCGGATGACCGGTGTCACCCAACCACACGGATCCTTTGGACGCCATGCCGTGCAGATTCTCCCCCCCCTCACTTTCCTTCCCTTCGCCTCCCTCCCTCCTTCCTTAGAGTACCGTGGAATTGAGACGAGACATACAGAACTTAACTTTAGAAGCGGAACCTCGCTTGTAGGAGTGCGAGTAGTGGAGCTACCGTGCTTGGATACTTGCCGTGTGTGAGATCGACGGATTGAGTGTTCGGCGAGGAAAGAACCATAATTTACCCCACTTTCGGAGAATCAAGGTTGTTCCGTACCAGAAAGAGCCCTTCCAGCAATTGCATCTGCAGTGGTTTTACGCTTCCCCAATCATTTCCTTCTGCAATTGCAGTCGTGGTACGTTACATCTGGGTAAGTTATGGGCTAGTCGTCCCGACAAAGCAAGAAGGAAAGCAAGTGACCAAACTCTGAAGATATGGTGACGACGTGAAGTATGCAACCTGGCACCTCGTGTCCCTAGAACTGCACTTCTTTCCTAACTGGGGAACCATCCGGAAAGTTTATTCTGGGGGATATGCCGGGGGCATCTCCGCTTGCCCTTTTACCGTCAGTTCAGTGTTACAAAGTAGGTCTACGGAATCGGACATCCGCAAGGATACGAACGAGGAGCAGGAGGAGGAGGAGGGGGCAAAGAATGCGGGGGAGGGCCAGAGAGCTGCGGTGAAGACTTTGTTTGAGAAAACATGTTGTGAGAGGGTGCTTGCTTACGGGGTCTCGCTAGCCTCTCTCATAAGGCGTTTATGTAGCACTTCCGGAGACGGCATGTTTGTGTATTTTAGAATAGCACTTCTCAGCTGAGTGTGATTGAGGGCCCTCCGATGCATCGTGGGGTAATTTGTATTGCTCAGACTACGGGTAAGTGTTTGGTCCGCATTCGGCCATTGTATTTAAGTGTTGGGGTTCGATATAATGATTTTTTTCTCTTTCCCGTCTGCCGAACTCAAGAGGGAAAGGGCTGGTGGGGTAGACCAAGCTTTAGAATCCGTAGGATTTCATGCTCTAGTCCTCTTGGTGGCAGAGCTACCCCTCCCATATGCTCTCTCTTCGTTCTTCGCTGAACTTATGAACCAACGAGAATTTGGCTAGTCAGAATAATCGACCTGCTTGCTGGCGTTGAAGATTCTGCAAAGAATTGACGTTAATTCGGGGTAAGCTGCGTTACTTTGTGGATACAGTATCTCTTCAAACCGCAACTTATGCCGCTGTACTACCTCACTAGCAAAAGGGCTGTTTGCGAAAGCCTTACTGGGTCAAACCTGCATTCATGAAGGTCAGCCCAAGATCCCGCGTCTTGCAGGTAACAACTTGAATTCGTCTTCCCCTACACTAACTCTTTCTAAATACCCGTACAGAGCTGAGGTCCCCTTACCTTAATCGCATAGACAAGCCAAGCCGGGAAAAAGCAACCACTTCAGCAACCTAACCGAAGACAGCCTAGAACAGAAACGGTGCAGGAAAACGCCAAGACAGAGCTAAAAACCAACCATAATTGAACATCAACCATTTCCTTGAAGCCCGGCAGCTTTTGATCTGCTCCTTACCGTAAGATACTAGCCGTGCAGGAGCTGGCTTGCGCAGTGTATTTCTTTGTCATAGCGTTTACCGCACGTTATGGATTGTTTGGACGGTGAGGGGGGTCTTATGGTTTTTCACTCTTTGCTGATCCCTCCGAGGTTCAGCTGGCTTTCAGTCTTGTAAGGTGCTATTTTCATGCATGATTCTGTGAGCAGCATAAGAAATTCATCATGGGAGAGCGGGGAAGTTGTAGTGGGGTGCCGTTGTCTATCAGTTTTTTGTTGCCAGTCGAATAGTGAGATACTCGTACTCACGGGCCTACGGCGAATGATTCAATTGTGTATCTGAACTAATTGCCTCCTCGAATATCCGTTCCCGTCTACTAGTATAGATTGAATAATCGTGTAACAAACCCGAAAAACGCGGACTCTGGTAGGGCCGTATGAGTTCGGTAGAGCTCTGCATATCTTTGCCGAGCTCTGTGGACCTCCGTTTAAGCAATCCCGCCGCAAAACAGCACCTAGTGATGGCTATGTTGCATGAGTAGATTAACAGTCGTATCGCGCAATGCTCTATGGCATCCTGATTCGCCACTGTCATTTTCGGCATGGCTCTGACCCCACAGTCCCACCCTACCACTGTAGCCAGTCTATTGCACGGCATGTTGCCGGGCCGTCTCTTGGATGCACCGTACGCCTCGCGGTCTGGAGCCTTTCTTAATAGCTTTGCTTGCGGTAATCCGCGCTTCTGCAATCTGAAATTTAAATTCGAGCGAGGCGATTATCAATATCCCTGTAGGAGAAAGCAGGCTTGATGCATTCTTCGTGCCTACTGGATCCCGTTTCCTCCGTGGTGGGCTGAGAAAAATCCCTCGTAGATCTTGGTGATCCCGAGGAATAGTTGTCGTCAATGGTTTCTTGGCTGAGGCAAGCTGAAGAGTCCTGTCAAATGCACGAATGATATGTTCGTGACTGGGCCTGAAGGGACTGTTATTCCGACTGGTAGGAGGCTATCCGGAGGTAAGTAAGCTAGACTAGAGAACTTCCGGCCCAACCCAGCTTGGTGATGATGCAGATATTGAAGTCCTCTATAGATACCCTGTCCACGATATATAAACCCCAAGGTCTCCCGTCTGTTCCTTCTTGCCTTACTCAAGCCACAAGCTCAGGCACTTCTTCATAAAACCTTCCCATAGGGATATACGCTTTACCTTATCCCACTATCAAGGAAACCGCAAATCAGAAATTATGACTATCCTCCCGTACTTCAACCCCCCGGCCTACCTCACCGACTTCACCAAGGAGAATGCAGACAAGTGGTCAAAAGACTACATCAGCAAATGGATGAACAATAGCGCCTCGACTCCAGAAGTTACCCAATTCTACAACGCCACTGAGCACTCCACGGAGGGTGAAATAGCCAAGAAGTCAATTACCTGGACAGCGTTCCCAAACACTGTGAAGCACGACACCCCGGAGAAAGAAAGATGGAAGGTCGCGGACTCCAGTAGGAGCTTCCAAGATGAGTACTGCGAGTGGTCTGTTCTCCGGAATGACAAGGGGGAGATCACGAAAGTTGTCTTTACTTGTGAGGGTCCAGAGGTATATCTCATCTCACCCTCCCACTATCCTGGGTGATATAGGTATTAAAAAAATGGGTTAGTACTGGGAAGCATTGGCAACTCTCCAACCCGACACCCTCCTACAGCTTTACAAGGAAAACAACCCAGAATATGCCAGCCAGATCAAGAGAGAAGACCTCCTCTACAAGTCAGGCCGCTACAACCGCACGAACAAATGGAACAACAGCACAACCACGGGGTCAATAATGCACTTAATCCAGTCTGCGAACACCCTGCAAGCTGAAATTCAACTCGGCGCCGACGCAACAGTTCTCCGTGTTGATTCCTCGGGCACCCCTATTCACGATTACGATCGCTTGATCAGGTGCAGCCAATACGGCGGTATCTACAGGAATTCCGATCCAACCGTAACCCTCAACACCCTCAACTCACCTCTTGGCGCCTAAGCTAACTTTGCACAGATCGGCGGAAACGTAAACACCCTCGCCTGGCAAGGCCCCCTCATAACACTGGCGGATCCGGTAGGTCTGTACCTCGAAAGTTTCGACGGCAGTCAATTCGTGGCGCCAGACGACGAGGACGTCCAAACGTTCTGGAAATTCACTCGCGGCACACCGGAGAATGCCTCCATTGGCCGGCCGGCGCACTGGGTCCGCGCGGTCTTCGAAGTTCCAGAATCCTATGGGTACAATGTCTCCGCCATCAAGGATACCAATGGCAACAAGATCACCTGGGGTAGTCAGCTCACCGACGCTATTCAGATCAGGCTCACCGGGCAGGCGGCAGAGATCGGGAAGCATCTTGGCCAGACAAGGAGGTGTAAGCCGACCGCTTCAGTGGCTACCACGGAGGCTGCGGGTATGAGTATTGCTGCCGAGGTGGGCGGGGACGATACTCCTGCACATCTTCAGGGTACTCGGGCTCATGGGTTGGATATTGAGGCGCAAGGGTATGCGTGCTATTAGTGGGATGTCGCTTTTGGAAGTCTTCACGGGTTTTTGAATCGTTTTCTTTGCTTTTGTTGTCTTAAGGTGTCGGGCTTCTCCCGAACTGAATGTGTGTCTCGTAAAAAATTCTGCGGAAACCATCTTATCCAATACGCATGACCCCATGCAATATCTCTAAAAATGCTGGAATAAATCTCGGGTTTACCTCTATAGCATATCGCGTTCCTCGAAATGGCAATCGTTCCCTTTATAGTTTCCCTGCTCCCTCTACCACATCCTGTGCCGGACTTTCAGCTCAGGCCTCACTAGTAGCTAGCCCAAACTGGTCAGAAACATGGGTGTGCTGCAGCTCGAGTGACAGCCAGTGACCAATGCTTGAAATTATTCGATCTTTCTCTAAAAACGCGCATTATGCGTGGGCGGTGCATCTAAGCCGAATATTGAAGCCGGCAATTTTGCCGGCGTCTTTAGAGGATTGATCTAGTAAGACAATTCATCATCTGACAGAATCCCCGAAACACTTATCGTATATCAATGGGAAGTAAGCTAGTCCAATAAGGCCGACAGTGTCAGTATCGATGCAACGGGTTGATTTTCAACAAGCGATTTAAGTCTTCCCAGCCGAGATTTAAGAAGCTGGAGTGTATTCTCGATAACCCACCCATCTGCATGTGCTTGTACCCTACTGTACCATGCAAGGCGCTTAAAATGCGGACCAAGGTGCATTTTGTATGTAATATGATACCTCTATTGGATTTCACAGTGGGCAGGGGGATAGATGAGGGAGATGTATTTTGAAGCTTTCGAGTTCAATTCCTGACCGTGTTGATTCTTTTCCCAACTCTCAGTATGGTGTCGGGGGTGATGGGGGAAGCGGGTAGCCCCCCTGGTCACGGGGTGGCTTGCGTACAAATATTTAGTCTATCCTGGCTCTAAACTTTAAAAGGGTCTCGGCGAGTGCCTTGTGCCAATTGAAAGAGTCGAAGTGGGGGGGGGTTACACTTCCCTCCACCCTTTCTGGTACCATACTACCGGTACTCTGTAATACTTGACGAACCTAAAACGTTCATGGCTAGGAAAAAGGAAACACCAGGGATGGAATAAAGCAACACAACCTCAATTCGATATAAAAATTTTATACTGACTGTGCCTAGCCGTACTGGCTGTACCTAGCCGGTGTCCTCCGTAACGAAAACGGATGAGATGCAAAACATTGCAGATACTGCCTTTAAATTCCCCACAAGAAGTAGATGTGACAGTAGAATTAAATAGGAAGAAGTGTAATAGAGAGCTAGAGACAGCAACCGAAAAAAAACGATAGAGTCGATAGATAGCATATTATGGAGCATACAATCCAGCCACATATTTTAAGGTGGGTGACTCTCAGGCCAATTCTACTGGTGTTGCAAGTCTTATGATATAGTCTCAATCATCAAGGCCGTCAGTAAATACTGTCATGGCATAGGGGTTGCCACAATCGTGCAGAAATGTTATTCACACCGGTGTCCTTTGTGGTTACCGATATTTCCATCTCTTACAGTTTTGCCGTCACTTTACGATTTTGTTTCTTCTCATCTCTGTTTGCCCTTGGATGAAATCAGCTACTCTATTGAATCCTTCGAGAAACTTTGAATGTATGATAGGTCACCTTGAATAATGGAGGCTTAGTCGTAACGTCTGTGTTTCTTGCCACTTGTTGCCAGCGCTATGCTCCTGACCTCATGTGGTTGGCACCGGGTAATTACTTGTCTTTGTATCGTGGTCTACAACAAATGCCTCGGCTAACTATGTCGTTGACAGGTCGGTGGGATCTATAAATTTACCTTCTGCTTATGGCTTCTCACTCTCAGCTGAAGCATAAACAATATTCATTGAATATCCACTTTGCTGGATACCCCAGAAAATGGCTCTGGTACTAGTTGTTTTAATGATTCAAGGTTACACTCACAGTTACACCGGTCTAAGATTGGGGATTGCACGGAGACGGAGAATTGAACACCCACCCTTCATAATTTTTTTGTATATTCATAACCCTCCACCCCTTGGAGGTCGGGGCATTACGGAATGCACCTACCTACCTTGGTACTGTACACGCTTTAGGCGCTTTGGGTCCTGGTAAAATAAAGAAAAGAAGGGGTTTAAAGCTCTTCCGGTCATATCTCCAGGTTATGCCTCCACCCATCTTGCACATCACGCAACGGGGGGATAGGGACAGCCCGCACTCGAGGTGGCGGCATAAATAAATACTCTAGTGCGACCTCTTCTCTTGCTTGCTATCCCGGCTATAGATCACATTCGGTCTACCCTGCACCCCTCCAGGCATCAAGGAAAATATTCGGTCCAACTAGCCTTCCACGTATCCTCCGGGTTGAAAACAAAAGCATAAAAGAAGAGCAACCCTCCAGCATATGTCAAAGACGAACTACCGAAAGTCAACAATGGTTCGAGACGCTTCATGGTCCGGCATCCCTCCCGCCTCCCTGCCCCTTCCTCCCCACGCCGACATAGAAGATATGCATAAAAGATCGTGATGAAAGAAACGAATGGAAGGTGAGCTGCTCCGACAATCCAACTGGTATAGAACATGGAGGTGATGATGGAAACATAGGCAATGGCCATGGACAGACCGATAAGATCGGAGACTTTTCTCGAATCCCTGTGGCCTGAGACATAGAATCCGGACATGAGCGAGATTCCAACAAAGAGAGGCATGCTATCTACCAAAGACATGAGCGATACCGAAATAATCAGAAACACGGCGGAGCGGATATCGAAGCTTGCTGTTTCTCCTTGCTTTGGCACAAATTTGAACTTACTCTGTGCTTTCAAGAGCAACATTGATATTACAACGAGGATCGCGATACTCTGGAGAAAGAATACCCCTCTCCCGACTGAAACCGAAATAGTCGGTAAGGAGCTCGAATCTGAGCTTGAGAGAGCGGCTTGGCCCTCAGCGAATAGTAGTATCATTTCCATGATGATCCACGAAGCAAAATATCCAGTCGCCAAGGAGAAAGACATGGGAATGCCATGGAAGCCCCAAAGCTTGCCATACTGTAATATCAACACCGCGGAGAACAGGTGCCTAATCGGGGTGTTATAGAAACATTTCTCAAAGCGACGGAGCAGGGTCGCAGTCTGCGGACTGCCTTGTGGGTTGCTGCCATTGTCCTGTTCTATCGCCCAACGGCTGTCCAGTCGCCCTTTTACAACCTTCCGTGTAGCATTGTGAATCCTGCGGAGTATGCTGCCACCACCTCCTGTACTTCTATAGCGGTGGTATATCTCGTGCAATAGGTGCAGAGTGTCAAACAGGGACATAAGTGGCCCAATCCGAATTCCATGACGATAGGTACCTGTAACTTTGAAGCCACAGGCAGAACCGATCGGATGAGTCATGCATGCCACTGACAAGGGCATTATGACCCAAAAAATGCTTATACCGCTGATTCCTGGGGTGGCGTCGGGTGGCGGCTCCGGTAGATCTGTTGGCGTAGAGGCATTGAGGGCCGTAAGGGGACGTCCCAGCGTCGTGGAGTTGATGGGTATGACGGGGCTGGAGGACACAGGGCACGGCAAAAGCACTGCGCATAGAAGCAAGCTTGTCGTGAGTAAGGCTCTGGTGTGAACTTGGCGCATTGGAAGTCGCATCGGCAGTACCGGTAGGTCTTTGGCCGGGTAGTCTGGTGAAGGGCTTCCAGGTGGGCCGAAACAAGTGAGGGCAGCAGAGTTGTTTTATGCCAACAATTGTGGCTCTCAGCCTTGCAGTGAGGCTTTCTCTGGTGCAATGCCGGGGGGGGGGGGGCAAGATCATATTGCCCCTGAGCATAGCCCACAGAAAGAAATTTATAACGTGAGTATAGTGCACTTAATGACCGGGGCTAGTATGAATCCACTCGTATTACAAATTAGAAGAGTAGGTATAGAGGTTATTATCAATCCCCCTCTCGTGTTTAAGGGCACCACCGCGGTACGTTTTCTTCGTCTGTTCTCCCCTATGCATTCGAACCTAGAGACAATATTCACATCTCAAGATACCCTACGAGTATAGTAATATGAAGAGATCCCTTCCTTGAGATCATCTCGTTATTAGGGGTTGGTCTCTAGAATTGAAGCGTAAAGAATAAGAGGGAGAACCGAATATGAATACGAGGGGGACTAGGAGCCTTGCCTTGCACACATGTTCAGCCTGATGAAAAGGAATCACAGTTATCATGGGATATACAGGTAGAGAGTTCCACCCAGAGCTTCTTGGGGTCACCCTAGCTATAGAAAACAGTCTTATTATCAGTGTAGGAGGCGAAGCTCCAAGACTCTGACCTTCGGTCAGAGAGAACACGAAGGGATGGGCATAGAAGCAGAACCTGGGAAAGCTTTAAGAGAGTTCTTCAGGTTACAGCATGCCTTCACTGAAACGTATCATTACTTTCGTCTATGAGGTCAATGGACATATTCCTCATGGATTCAACCGAGAAAAGACCATAGGACCAGCAAAGACTAGTGACCCACCAGAGTCGCTGTTATGAGAGCGAGGTCACATAGAGGAGCACAGAGGTGAGGGCTTCCCATCGATGAATCTCTATCCCTCCCCTGATCTACTAGTCATTCTGGAAACTTCCGTGCTTGCTAATAAGTGTGTGTCAGCGGTTTTGCAAATTGTATCGTATTACCACAGGATCTACTGCACCTCGGGTGGGAATCTTATGGAACTCGTGTGTGAGAACAGCGGGGTCTCCCTTCGTGGGGGAGGCTGTGCTGTTCACGAAACCTCGTGGGAAAAAGAGAGAAGTACCGGTAATGAACACTACCATATGCCCACCTACGTCAGCGATTAGTGTGCAGCAGCAAGCGGAAGAATACACTTCCGCTGCGGCTGCACTCTTGTTACGGTTGGAGCTGTGATGGTTGGGAATCTCGCTATAGTGCCAGAAGCCGTAGAGGGGAAGTGCCTAACTCCTCACCTTGATATTTTTAATCGGTGGAAGGCACTAACCAGGCTGCCGGTATTCTAAAATTCACAAGCGATTGACTGGATATTTGCACCCAAGCTGCGTCGGCTATGGGGTTTATACACTTTCCCCCTATCTCATCTCGTACCACAGGAAACTAGAGTTGCCTCTCCCAGTGAGGTCTGTTGTATATTCCTCTCTACCTGTCTCGGTCGAAGACTGAGGGAGAATACCGGTAGCTTACTCTCGGTGTGCTTTCTCCCCTTGATCCAAAGCAGAAATTCTGTATGTTCTACAGTAGCTTTGTTCTCAATTATTCTAGTTTTTGCGGTATTTATCCGCTAGGTTCGCACTCCTACGGCCCTCCCAATCGGGGGAATATGGAAGAGGGGACAAAAGGCAAAGACGCACGGAAACCGATATCTTCTCGTGGGTCGTAGCGCCGGAGATTGCCTTGGAATTAGATCCGAAGAATAACCATACAATTTATTCATATCCCAGGTGCAGCAAATGATCTTCCCATCACTTTAGAACTATACTTCGAGAACGGCTATGTAGGAAGTGGCGGGTTGATTGGGGTGCACGAGTATATTTTCCTCCTGGGGCGGCTCTCTTGTCTCGAAAATTGAAACCTCAAACGCTTTCTTGCACTGTATGAATCGAAGTAAAAAATCATATGTAAGCTACTTTACCCTGCTTTGTTGTGGTTTAGGATGGTTGAGTAATTCCGGCCCCAAGACTCCGACCTTGGGACCGTTTTGCATGGCACTGCCTGCTATCTCCTCCTCGGCGTTCCTCAGTGGCCGGCCACCGATACCTGTGACACTCATCAGAGATTCGTAGCCTTCAACCCCTAGATCTTCAAGGCAAGCGGATATATGGTCCCGGTCCCGGAGGCTCTCTTTGCGTTTCTGGATTTGGGAAACTAACGACGCGCCATTGCCGATATTATACGGTTTCTGTGATAACGACGTCGGAGGTAGCGGTAGTGGAGGAGGTCAAGCAAAAACGAGGCTAAGGATAACGCTATGATACATGGAGTTTTTCCGTGAGCATAGCTCTAAGTGCTTAATCTCATCGGCTCGAGGGGTGCCGTGTGCGCATGGATGGGTCGTCTGAGATAGCCCCGTTCGACTTGTGTGCTTGTGGAGTGATACAATAGGGCCACCATCAATAGTTCGCTACTCCAAACCTGTAGCCCTATCGTCAAGTTACCCCACAGCGGGGTTGTCCCGGTGCCGGCTTCGGTCCCCGGTCGGGATCCAGCCCACTCTTATGCTGCCATTCTAGCCTAGCCCATGCCAAAGCGCAAGGGATCAGAATAGTCTCACATCTTTATTCTTAATCCTCACGATCAACAGAATTGCGAGATGCGGGTTCCCAACAGCACAAGAAACTGCCTGGTCATATACGGGGCATCACACGAGTGGCTGGGCGAGCAGAAATGCATGGCTTACCCGTCAAAGCCACAGCCCCTTTGTGATATGAGAAATTGTGCAACAGTGCCGCACAGCTGAGCAAGCACTGTACTTAACCTAGCATGCCGCCTCAAGGTGTATCGCAGCCTCGCCCGACAACTTCGAAAGTGCGAAGGATATCGCTGGATAGGCGGGAAATTCACTATCGGAAGAATTACTCATGGGAACGGCAGATGATCAGGGAAAGAAGTAAAAAAAGCCACACAAGTTAGCCGGCCCATCCGGGCCCAGAAATCACGGTTATCTATAGGATAGCGAGAGCGAGAGGGCTGTGTTAGACTTTTCACAAACTCTATCAACTCTTGACCCGCCTCCGTAACTCGAAAAGGAGACATGAGTATCCTCCACTCTACCCCGAAAGTCAGCCAAATAGCTCATCCTCGTACATTGAAACTTCTCGGTGAGATACCTCCCCATAGGAGTCAGGCAAGGTATGTAGGGGGCGGGTAGATAGCTGAATCTAGCTAATACTACCCCTACCCCTCATTCTAGGACTCTTGGGCTTTGTATTTGTATGCTATTTGGGTTTCTACTTAGGGATCAATGAGCATTAATAAAGGGTGAGATTCGTGCTCGGTGGCGGTGGTGGCGGTGGGTAGGAGCGATACTAAGGGGTGGGTTAGGAGCCCAAGCTCAGGGGATTACTATTCTACTTGAGGCAAGCCTTCCAATGGGTTAACCCGGGTTCAAAAAAGGCCGACCCGACCCGGCCCAAACCCAGCGAATGTTGGGCCCAACCCGGCCCAACCCAACAAAGGATAACCCGGGTTGACCCAACGAACCCAACGAACCCATTGGGCTGAACACCGGAGAAGTAGGGTGACCAGAATCAATCTGAATATATTAATGCTAAACAATTACAATACAGAATGAATAATGAGAAATTAGAATGACTGAA
>Ga0307509_10002940_pt1 | contig 26806 bp, 25 predicted proteins | sample 10_EM_MG_FD_202245 | JGI IMG/M metagenome (GOLD analysis project Ga0307509, IMG submission 202245) | Populus trichocarpa ectomycorrhiza microbial communities from riparian zone in the Pacific Northwest, United States - 10_EM | ecosystem: Host-associated > Plants > Roots > Unclassified | place... | reverse complement strand
CCCCGCAGCGAGTAAGGTTAAGGTTAGCAATGGATACAGTGAGTTTTCGCCCACCCCCCCCCCCCCCCGATATTACCGTAAAAACTCCTGCAATCGGTCGGTGAGCTATGTTATTGGAGTTGCCTCTGGTAGCACACTGACCGATTATTTGAGTTTTTACGGTACTGGTAATTTTCTGACATTTGTAAATACGACTGCTATTGCATGACACCAAAATTCTGAGGCTCTTATCGATTTTTTGCCTGTATGCAATAGCGGTTGTGTTTAAAAACGTCAGAAAATTATGAGTAGTAATTGAAGTAATTAACTAACTGGTGTTTCTAGATTGGTCCTTGAAAAACCAAACCCTCGCATTGGGAGGTTTGATGTTCATGGCAACCACGACTTGTACCGCCATCGCCATGTTCGGTTACAGACTAGGCGTTCATGACATCAAGGATGACGCCGCAGTCACTCGTCGCCATTTCGACGGAAAATTCGCCGAACTCGGGGAAAAGCTTGCAAAGGTCTAAGAAAAGGTTGCAAAGGTCGAAGAAAAGGTTGCAAAGGTCGAAGAGGCGAACATGCAAACTCAAAGGATTGTCTGGACTTGCGCGGCAGCCACCTGGAAAGGTTTCAAAGGGGACACGACGGCGATTGAGAATTTCGTTCAGAGCGTCGATACTTTCGACAAGATTATCGATTGCGTTAAGAAGGGAGAATGTTGATTGTGATACCATTACAAGTGGGGGACAACAAAAAAAAAAGAAGAAAAAAGAAAAAAGGCCGGAATGTATCTAATGTCCCCTGTTTTCAATTGAATTTGTTAATAGTTTACCCCACCCCCCCACCGTGTTGACTATCTCCGCGCGGGGTTCCGATCTCCGCATGAGGGGGCTATGGCCTCCTCTTGTGGGGATTTGGGGCCTTGCCCGGGGGTGGTCGGTAGGGCGGGGGAGTGCGGTAAACCAAAAAAAAGAAAAAAGAAATTCTTTGCAGTGACTGTAGGAAAAAACGAGTAGGAAGCTCTGAAAATTGCCCCACCATCAGTAAATTTCGTCGAAGTCAGCCAACCTACCCCGCAGCTACCCCCCCTCCATAATTGTTACCCACTAATCCGCGTTGCCCAGCATGGCCGACAATGATTCATAAATCCATCTCGCTCGACCGCTTACTGTCATCAGTGTTCCACCGGCCCAGGCCACTATCTCACCTTTGCGTGTTATTAATGCTTAGGCTCCTTTCTCTATCTTGGACCATTCGTTAAGGAGGAATGTATCAGGAGAGGGTTATTGGAACGCTTTTGGGGGTGAGGAGTGAGGATAGGGCTGGAGATGAGATTAGAAATTGTTTTGCGGTCGGGCATAATGGGAGTCAAGAACATGTAGGACTCCAGAAATCGCCATTTTATGGAAATTACACTGATTGATGATGTGGCGAAGGTTGAGGTAGATATGGACTACCACAAGACCATGTTAGGGGTGCATCTGAAGGTGAATCCCAAGCAGGTTCTCATTGGATAGTATGTTTGAGCAGGATAGAGGCTCCTAGGTGTTAGGTACCTTTCGATATAGCTAATTAATATACTCAGGTATGCGACCTCACCAGAGCCCAATCATTTCAGCCCTCTTATCCAGAACTTTTATGCCTCTAATGGTGTTGGAACCTTCCCCCACCCCTGCGTTCATCTTCCCATGTCTACCGTCCCCCGTCGGGACATTGCTATTGGGACTTATATATCGTCCGCTTTCGGTGTTCATCCACGCACTTGAGAAGCCGCTTGAGGAGTTTTGGAAATGTTGGATAGAGTTAGGGCCTGTTTGGATGCAACGGTTCCGTTCCGTTCCCCCATACAAATCGACCTTTTCCTTCCGTTTCAAAACGGAAGAAAGCCAATTTTCACAGCAGAAACGGTCGCCCAACGGAACGGTCCCATTTTTGCCAAACAGGCCCTTAGTGAATATGTGGCTAGAGTCACCGTATGCCTCCTGCCCTTAGGGTAGAAGTGAGGGACAGGTCAAGGAAGAACCTCGATTAGCAGTGAAAATCGACCAAAGAAGTACGTTTTTCCTATCAATCAACTCTAATATATGATTGCACGACCTCTCTTTGCTATTGGGGACCGCAACCTCAGCAGACCCAGACACCCGCTTCAACTATTTCACAAAAGCAGTTCTACCCTCACTCCCGCGATACACTTCCACAAGTACATTAATCTCCATACCGAGTTACTTTGACTTCGTCCGAATGCGGAACCACCTCCACAACACCCCTATCTCCGTTGGTACCATCTCGGAAGAAACGCTGGTTTCCTTCGTCGCGCGCGCACGGTCACATTTTTCACGGGCCGTCACTCGGATCTTTTTTAGTGGGCGAGCGCACTACTTCTACCGCTACGACATCTGCGCAGTCACAAGCGTGGAATTCTACGGGCTGCCAGATAAGTCTCTTTTCTACCGCGAGATCTCCAGTGGCTTTATTGGGCTGAGCAACGGGAGGGTTACGGAGCAGCCGAAGGTGTGTGATATTCTCCAAGTTGGATGCTATAAGCTGGAGAGGGTCGTTGGTGGCAAGAGGGTCAGTGTTATGTGTACGGGTGTACGGATATAGGTGACATGCTTGAGTTTGTTTGATGGGCTACAGTGATTGTGTGATGGATATTTAAAAGCGCTGTATATGATATTGTAACCTGATAATAAAGTACGGTTGGTCGGAAGGTCCTACAATTTGGGACTCTTGGCGAAGTGTTGAATAATCCACCCAAGTAGAACTAGATTCACGAGTCTTAGGCTCCCTTTCCTATCTTCCAATCCTCAACCGTAATTATTCGGAACTAGCACACGGATAATTCCAGCAGTGCCCTCCTCACTCGGTGAATCAAAAGGCCAAAAGAAATCCCCATGAATGCTATAGCGCGCCCATATCTTATTTATTTCATAAAAGCAAATAATCCTACTCGCACTTTTAAGAAACAAAAGTAACAACCTAGAACCACCATCCCCCCTCCCAATTAGTCCCATTCACCGATCTCCATTCACTCAGCAAAACAGGAATCAATCCACTCACTGCCCTAATCACACAGCAAATACCAACGTTCGGGGACAGTTGCTGCCCAATACACGCGAACTTCCAGAACATACGGAAGAAGCTCTTTTGGGCAAAGGTCAGATGGACAGGCTGGAGAAGGGAAAAGGAAGGGAGAAGGGAAACAGACACATTCTTATCCTTCCTCGAATCAACACTTGCAACCGGGGATGCGGGAGCCCATCGGGCATTCTTTTTACTACTATCATCCCCTTCTGTGTCACTGGGGAGTCCGAATCTAGCTGCAGTCAAGGTACGCTTCGTCCAGCGAGGCCCGATGGAGGCGAAGTGTCATTCTACCGGTCGGGTGGGAAGTACCAATCTAATTGTGTGCGCGGAGGGGAAGTCTAGGACTGGCGCACGGAGCAAGGCTGTGCGTCGGCGGCGGTTATCACCCAGGCCTTGGGCGGGGGCTCATTCCAGGTTCGATCTTCCCCGTCGATGATTTTTGCGGCCGCATTAGGTTGGGTGGCGGAGAAGATGTGCGGCGCGAAGTTTTCGGTGTAATGGGAGGGGTTGGTATAGAGAAAACCTAGGCATCATTAGTTGGTGATTGTGAGGGACAGAAGGGTGAAGCGAGGGAATTACCTTCCGAGGAACGGTAAATGAAGATTCTTGGATATGGGCTTACGACCTTTAAGCTTGGGTGCGAGCTATCTCCTAGATCAATGGTAAGTAAACGTTTCTCGCACCGTTGTTCTCAAGACTGCACCCCAGAGTCTTGTTCGCGGCGCTGCCCTTCACTAGTTCTACTGGCGCATTGCACAGCACGACTCCGCTCCCTCAGCCACTACTGTCGTTGATATCATATAAACTATCACTCGTGACTAAGTGCACCTCAACTTTACCCAGTAGATGCCCCCTGGCCGTCGCAATCCTGAACAACATAACCCCGGCGGAGAGCGGAATAGTAACGTAGATACCATTTTCAATAGACGTAACTACAGTCACGATGGCAGCCTCGAATAAGGTGATCACTTTCAGCTGGAGATGAACTAGAATTTGCACACCAGGTTGAGAGGGGTGATTAGATCGCCTAGGGCATGGATGATGACAGCGGAGAGACTGGAGTTGGAGATGTAAAAGAACACCGAGGCCAAGAGGTAAATAGCCAGCAGGACGACAATACCAGTGATTGCCCCAGCAAGAGTTGTGCCCATGCCGGCTTTAGCTGTACGAGGAAATGATTAAGCGGCTAGGTATCTGCCGAAAAATGAGCCAAAAATATTAGTGATCCCGATGGCGATGAATTCCTGGGATGGGTTAATCGGATAGAATAGCTGTTTATTCTGCCAAACAACTTCGGAATCGCTTGACATTATTCTTAGTTAGCGTGAAGTCTAGGAACTAGTTTTAGGATGGCGCAGAACATACAATATGTTCAATCAACCACAATAACTGCCGCCAGCAAATCGCCTACGAAAAAATTAAATATCTTGGCGTCCGCCTTGGGAACGCCCATGTGCTTGAACCCACTAGGGAAAGTTCCAAGGATCTTGAAAAGTGATTTCTTGCGGCGTCCCCGATTCACCAGCCAGGTGATTAGAGTATACGGCCGGATCGGGAACACCGTTCTCAGCGTGGACAGGAAAATCAGGGTCTTCTAATGATGAGGGTATCTCTTTGGTAGGAAAGTGCCGGTGATCCAAAGGATGAGGCACAATAGGAACACGGCGGTTAATCCCATAGCTGCATCCAAATTTGCTGTGCCAAGGTGCTTTAGGATATTGATGAAGACTTTGTACGTAGCATCACGAGTGATGAAGCCGGAGAGAGCGAGGTGGAAGCTGGCCTGGCCTGTTCCAATACTAATGGTAGAGCCGGTCATGAATGCGGCGATCGCTTTGAGGGGGATGTCCCGAGAGTATAAGGTTTGGCTAAGGCCGCAATCCTTTCTGAACAGCCTGTATTCCGTGTCAGTCCCTACACGATATAACTCTCCTGAATAATGGACTACACATACCTCTTCCACAGCCTGCACTACATTATGGGGGTTCGGTGGGAGCACTAATTCGATATTGAGACCCCTAACTCACCAAGCTTTGTTTTTACGACCGGAACACCACCTATGCCTTTAGCATGAGCAAAAATGTTGTTCCGTCCATTAGACCGAGCTTCCTGGCCTTTGGTAAAAGGATTCAAGTGAGGTCCCCAAGCCAAAATGGCAGCTGTTGGAAATATCTCAAACGGGGATACCGAGCTGTGAGTACTGCTATGGTGGGGGAGCTTGCTAAAAAACCATGAGAAGAGTCAGATATACTCTGTGAGGGGTATGTTATAGTCTACCCTCCACCTCACCGTAGTCTCTCTGCTCGGGCCAGAGACATCTGTCTACAGTACTGGTGGAACTACCATTAGAACACCTTAGCCCTACTTTAAGCTAGGTATTCCTCTAAATTTCCTGCTAAAATTCCGTGAAATTCAGTACAAGAACAAAAGGGGCAATGAAGAACTTAAATGGAGACAGGGGAGCCGATGAACGAGTGCTATGTTTTTCCTTGTTCAGAGAGGCGATATCATCAGCCATACCGTAAAAACTTTAATAATTGGACGGTGTGCTATGTCGTTGGACTTTCCTCTCCTAGTAAGGTCGAGAAATTTTTGTTTTTTTTCCTGTCTCGGAGGGGGGAAAGGGGCCGTGTTTTTGCTGTGTTTTTGCCCCCTTTCCAGAGAAGGGAATTCTGGACTTCATAGCACACCGTCCAATTATTAAAGTTTTTACGGTACTGTAGAGCACATGGAGTAGCACGAAGTTGTCTCGGTTTTCATACTAACCGTGAATACCCAACCGCTGTTAGATTCCGGCTTCTATGCAACAAACCTTTCTTCCGGATGCCCCGTCGTTCCAACCACTACTTTGTATCTTGGCGCTCCCAGTTCGCGGGAGACCTCGCAGAAATATTATGGCTATTCTTATTGTATAATATAATATACCATGCTTGCTGACAAATACCCGTCTTGGCATTACAGCCTCTCACTCGGAGACATCGCAAATTCAGCCATCCAATAGCTTTTCCGTGCATTTTTACTAGCTAATTATCAGCGCCAAAGCGAGAAAATAGGCAGGAAAAAACCCTCCAAAAACTCAAAAACTTATGACTGGCAACAACCAGCACCACCTTACCTTCTCTTGCACCCCACCACAACTTTCCATCCACTATCTACCGCCGATACCACCACTAATGCCCATAGCATAAACTTATCCATATACTTATACGTAGCTGTCCGGAAATCCTTCACGTTCTCCACCAGTGAGTCCGGAGATTGATGGCGACACAAAGCCCATTACTGGGATCGCATTCGCGAATACTACAAGTTCTATTGCTTATGCTACTCCTGTTTGTGCTTGTTTTTCTGCTTTTGGGGGTTGGACTGACGACGCGTAGGATGGCAAAATAGAGGCTATCGCGAATGAAGAAGGAGGATCGATTGTTACGGGTGAATGGTTGTTGATGAGAAGCTGATGGAAGCCACTACATCGTCGAATTCTTTCAGTGCTATCGTGGGTCGGTCCGGAAGAGTACCCCACGGAACACTGGCGAAGTCGCATCTGGTTTGGAATGCAAAGAACACAGTAGCTTACTGTACTTTGGGGACTTACTTGGGAAGAAGTACTCTAAGATTGATTCTACAAATAGCCATAACTCTGTTGGCCCAATGGACATCGATGGCGTGCCATCATTCAATCTCCATCAAGCAGATGAACAAGACTGTTTCCACCGTTAGCACCAATGAGATCGCCACAGGACACCTTATCCGGCTTAGAGGCTTCGTGTCGAGATTATGGGACGAAGGTTACAGGTTCCGTGATCACTATTGCCACCAACCTCTTTGATACAGAGAAGGAAGCACTTGTTGCAGCGGCTAAGGCTGGGGGGCTAGAGACTTTGCAGATTATTCACGAACCGGTGTCAGCTCTCCTTGCGTATGCTGCTGAGCAGAACCCCGAGGAGCGGGCAGTCAACAAGAATATTTTGGTGGTTGATCTCGGAGGTGCCGGGTGTGATCCTGTGGTTGTCACATCTATGGGTGGGATGTAGATCGTTCCTGCCACGGCTCAGGATTATGGACTTGGCGAACTCAAGCCTCATGAGGCACTTGTGGATGACTTTTTGAAAGGGTTGATCAAGAACCGTAAAGTTGATTCGGGAAATGAGAGGTCACTTGCCAAACTGAGGCTAGAAGCTGAGGGGACAAAGAGGACTTTGTCTCTGGGTGCCTGGGCCACCATTCCTATCGAGTCGCTTGCTGACGGATATGATTTGCACTCTACCGTTAACAGACTGCGGTACGAGCTCTCTGCAAATGTGTTCGACCAGATTGTGTCACTCGTGGAGAACGTCGTGACGAAAGAGAAGCTGGACCCGTTAGACATTGGCGAGGTTGGTCCCTTCATTCTATAGCCAGCCATGTAATTCTAACTATGATCTAGGTAATCCTCTCAGGTGGGACGCCCCACGCCCCTAAAATCACCTCTCGCATTGCCGCCCTCTTCCCGGAATCGGTGCCCGGAAATGCCCCGGCAACACTCACAATAGCACCCAATCTATCAGAACTCCCAGATCGCGGCGCGGCTGTCCAGCTTCGCTAATTGCTAAATTCGCCAACGAAGACATCAAGCAATCCACCCACCTGTCACTAACCGTAGCGCCCCACCTCTTACATTCAACTGGTGTCGTAATAGGGGAAGACAACAGCTTCCAGACAATACTCGAAGCCCAGACCGGAGCTCCTGCTCGGAGGATCACTAAATTCGACCTTGAATCTGACGGTGACGTGATCATTAGAACCAGCGAGAATATTAGAAAAATTGTGGTTGAGAAGGTTGAGCGACAAGCCAATAGTGAGAAGGGCGAGGATGATAGCGAAGAAGGAGTAGATAATGAAGAGGAGGAAGAAGAGCGCAATCACGTACTAAAGGTGCACGAAGTCATTGCTGAAGCAGTTAAAATATATGTATACAACTCAACCTTCAGTAACATCCTCTAGATTGCCAATCACCCGCAAGCTTTTAGTAAATTCATCAGTTTTAGGAAATTAAAGCCTGGGAATATAAAGAGAACCTCAAGAAAGTTTTTCCTGCTCGGGGTAATTATTACAAGGGGCTTAGTCAGCTCAACATACTAATTCCCGAGGAGGCTTCACCTTACCTATTCCTAATCCGAGAAGTATGGGTGGATACACCTTTTTTCCTGTCAACAAACTCTTCGCTTCTTAACAGCCATTCTCCTGTCCCTTCTTGCCTGTTATCTTGGTTCCTTTCCTTAAAATCAGCAGAGTGAAGCCATTTAAATTTAGGGACCTCCCGACGGTTTTTTTCTGGATTGTTGTGCTTAGTTAGTTAGTTTCAGTTTTGCGGTGCTAGATCTGTTTCCTGCCCGCCTCACGATGTTCCAGTGAATCGGTAATTTCTACAGTAGCATCATGTATTTGTGAAAAGTTAGAATCCACCTTCGGAGCCAATTGAACTTTGTGCGATTCATTCCTTTACTAACGGTACACCAGTCTCTCATCCACTATAGGCTAGCGCTCTCCACAGCTCCCCCCCCCCAGCCCCCGAACTACCCGTCAATACGGGGAAAAAAAGACAGACTCTACCGTACTCGAGTACGATACTCAACCACGGAATGCAGCGCCAAGCCACTATCCTGGTTAGTCATCGCTGTGTAGAGGACACTACCGGTGTGGGATGGGTTTCCCTGAGTTGAATGGTGGTCTGACCGAGACTACTTGTGAAGGTAAAATGCGTTCGTGACCTACCCACTATACCGGGAGATGGAACATGTCAACTTGACCCCGGATAGCTACGGTGTAACGTAGTCGATACTCGAGTACCGTACTTGAGTAGATCGGTAGGGAAACGCAAAGGAAGCTAAGCCCAATAGAGTGGAGGTGAGGAACCAATTATCGTGTGTTGTTGCACTTGTCTAAACGAAGCCAAGAGAAGAGAGGCTTACTCGAGTACTGTATGTGCAGAAAATTCTGCACGCCAAGCTATCCACAAACATAGGGTTCTAGTGCGTACTCAAACACTCTCCTGACTGCTAAAACTACCCTATGAGCGCCCTAACCCATACCGGTACTGTCGGATGCTTCCGGTCAAGGTCCTCCGGTGGGGAATAGGAACTTCTGAAGGGAGGCAAATACGCTTTCCTATCACGATTTCACAGTAAGGGTCAAGCGAGATAAAAATCAAAGAAAAAGAATGATGATGGTTTGTGAAAAAAGGGGATGCGAATGGATGTGCTCTCTCCTCCGCTTTTCCTCCTTAAATACCCCTTGTTCTATGGAGCTAAGCTAACAAAGTAACGGTATCTGAACATTCACTACGTTTTCTGTATCCCAGCGTATCATACTTTTCCCCATGGTCATCCATGTGACCGGCAGTACCCAAAGGCCATACTATGGCCAAAATGCGGCTAGATCTTCTGGGGCCGGGAATTAATGAGCCCCTATTCCACTAACAAAACGTCAACCCCACCACATACCCACCAACTAGCCAATACCTGCAAACATCGCTACACCACCCACAACCCACCTTGTGCACCTTCCATCACATGGATCAAATACAAGTGCTTGATATCTCAGTTATGAGGGCTGAAGGTATATTTCATGAGGTTTTGCAGGCAATCGAGACCCGTCATCCCAACCTCTTTGTCCGTGATGACCTCGATCAAAAAGGCTTTGAGCACATCGTCAAATGCCTTCGCAATCGCATGACTCAACTTGAGACATATTCCTTCCGGTAAGCTAATACTTTCACCTGTTTTTTCTCATTTTTAACAAACTAACCTGCATAGCATCCATTGGTTTTCCACTGAGAATAGATTGAAGGTTGTCATGCCTACAATGATGCACCAGTGTGTTGGAGCCTGGATTAGGAAGGTAATCGGGAGTGCTTGTATGGATGGGCTCTTTCCCAGTGCCTGGAATGGTACAATGGATATCATGGGTGCTCCCGGTAGGTTGCTAATTGGCTTGCCCTCTCCGATCAATTCTAGCTAATCTAGTTTCCCAGGATATGATAATTTCATCAACCAACATAAAGGCTCATTCAAGCAGCCAGATATGGCTTTTATACCCCATACCGGTCCTGATAGGAAAAAATGTGCCCCCATTCCCCTCAGTTGTTATGGAGTCTGGCTGGCAAGAGTCGCCTACACGACATTTTGACGACGCAAGGCTTTGGCTAGAAGGTTCACAAAATGCGCTTGCGGTCGTTCTGCAGGCCAAGTTTCATAACATAGATCAAAGTGGCCGTATCCAGCTCGTCTTGTCTGTCTCGCGTGCTTGCCCCGATGCACTCGGACTCACCATTTCCCCCACCTATTATGCAAGTTTCTCTCACATACCCCATGTCAAGTCTGCAGTTTTCGTTGCTAATCTGCAAATCCTGAATATAGAACATCTTCCCAATCCCGCAGCTTCCCGCACAAAGCCCTAGGATCTCGCTGCATGAATTCTACGCCGGAAATTGCCCCCATATAATGAATGCAGAGACCCAAATTACACTCGACCTCGAAGAGATTCGTGACATAGCCGAAATCTACATCAGAGGGGATGGCTATCTACCTGCCTAGGGATATTTAACTGGGGGCCCTGGGGTTTGTCTTGACAGTTTTTCAATGCTTTTTCAATAAATATTTTTAGAATGTGTTTTTGTTCGCGATCAGATCAAATAAAATAACTAAATGACAAATTCTCAATTGTGGTTTTGAACAGTACCACAACTCCAGCCAATTTTCATTAAACCAGTGTTCCCAACGGAAGAATACCGTACGTGTAATTCATCCAATGGATATAAAGAAAAGATACTTTCAGACATCCAGCGCCGCGAACCATAGCTCCTTTTCTAGTATCATAGTTGCACGCCAGCACAACGACCCGGGACCAGCGGCGAGCAAGCCAAGGCGGACAGCGGATAAACCAAGGGCAGGAAGAAGGGGGGGCCGTAAGCAGGAATAAAACGCTGTTCTCGGGCGCTTAGAACCACCATCCAACCAGACTAGACAGAATTCCCTAGGCATGATAGACCATACCGACCCAATATCACAACCTCTCACTCATATGGTGAGGGAACTCTGTAGCCGGAGAGAGCTTCGCTAAGAAAATATGGTCGGTCTTCAACCACCAAAGCATTTTCAACCCGCGGTCTAATGAGAATTGTAGCCCTATTAGGTGATAAATTAGGTGGTTCTATATACACTAATAGAAAGAAAATAGAATTATCTCTGGTTTTCATAGAGATATTAGCGTTTAAAATGTTTCAAATTTTGGTGGAAAAAAGATAAATGTCGGCAATAGGTTAATTACAATTAACCTCCATAGAGAGGACAGTTAATTGATATTTGCCAATACATTAATCTGCAAGAGAAGCCAGTCTTAGTAAATTTACCTACTGTAAATAGCCAAGAATGAATGTCCGCCCGTTCCGACTGCAGAATTCCCTCACCATACCACAGCTTCACGACACCTAAATCACAAAGACAGCTCTCATTAATTCCCCCTCACAGAAGCAATCCCTAATTATGGTTATCCATTTACTTCCCGGCAATGCTTTGTTAAGCTACAGAGTGTAATTTAGCCACAGCCTGATGTAGAGTCACAAAGGTACATTGAGCCATAAAGTTATGGTAAAGCTGTGGGGCACTTCGTAGGGGTGCGCTAATCCTGACTAGCCTACGGAGGGGCCATCTGCCCACCTTGGTCGGGGACATTTGGGTTGATATCTCCCAGACTCAATAGTAGGTTTACTATTCCATCAAACCCATTCTTCAAGGCCCACGAGAGCGGTGTTGTACCATCATTGTCTGCAATAGTGGGGTTGACATCTTCCCTTCTCAACAGTAGCTCCACTAATTCATAACGCCTGCACTGGACAGCCATGAAAAGCGGTGTTTGACCACGATAGTCCGCGATATTGGGGTTGACGTCTTCCCGTTCCAACAGTAGCTTCACTACTGCATAACACCTACAATGGACAGCTATGAAAAGCGGTGTTTGACCCTCAATGTCCGCGGTATTGGGGTTGACATCTCCCCGTTGCAATAGTCGCTTTACCAATGGTTCGAACAGATGTCGGGCAGCGTACCAGAGTGGTGTTCGTCCGAATTTATCAGCAATATTGGGGTTGACGTCCTCCCGTTTCAACAGTAGCTCGATTACTCCATCGTATCCGCTCTCAGCAGCCCATGAGAGTGGCGTCCGGCCAACATTATTTGCCACAGCAAGATGGACGTCTTCCCGTCCCGACAAAAGTTCCACTACTCTCGCACGCCCCATCTTTGCAGCCCACGAGAGCGGTGTTGTGCCTTCATTTTGTGCGATATTGGGGTCGACATCTTCCCTTCTCAACAGTAGTTTCACTACTGCATAACACCAAAGCTGAACAGCCATGAAAAGCGGTGTTTGACCACGATAGTCTGCGATATTGGGGTTGACGTCCTCCCGTTCCAACAGTAGCTTTACCAATGACTCGAACCGATGTTGGGCAGCGTACCAGAGCGGGGTTCGTCCCAATTTATCAGTAATATTGGGGTTGACGTCCTCCCGTTGCAACAGTAGCTCCATTACTCTATCGCACCCGCTCTCAGCAGCCCATGAGAGTGGCGTTCGGCCAGCATTATCTGCCACGGCGGGGTGGACATCTTCCCGTCCCAACAAAAGTTCTACTACTCTCCCACGCCCCATCTTTGCAGCCCACGAGAGCGGCGTTCCAGTACAGCCCCCCTTCCTATCTGGCCTGATGGCTTTCAGTCCCAGCAGTAGCTTCACTATTCTATCATGCCCCTCCTCGGCAGCCCACGAGAGCGGTGTTCGACCGTAATGATCCAACTTATTTGGAGTATTGTCTTCCAGTCCCAGCAGTAGCTTTACTACTCCAACATGTCCTCCACTGGCAGCCCACGAGAGTGGTGTTCGACCGCAAGTGTCCACCATTTTTGGATTGATGTCCGTACGCCGCAGAAGTAGCTCGACTACCCTATCATTCCCTTCCTTGGCAGCCCACAAGAGCGGCATCCCAGCGCAATTGCCCGCCATATTGGTGTTGGTGCTTTCCTCCATTCCAACCATAGCTTCCACACTGAGAGGACGAAATGGGACCTAGAAACACTAGAGAAAGGACTGCGGAGTCTCACCGGGTCAGAGGAAAGGTAGACAATCAACGCCTGAGGGTAAAAAATAAAATAAAAACCAACTACCTGCAGGATTAGTGATCGTGGACCTTTGATCCTTTCCACAGATGGAAGCAGAAGAAGATAAAAGGAGGAATAGAGAAGGTATTCGGTTGCTGTGGAACTATATTCTTGAGGGTGTCCGTCGTTGCTGTGGTCTTCACTTTCAAAGAGGTGTGATTAATGAAGCCAGGAAGGGAGGCGAGAGAGGCCTATATAAGTTTTCAGGACAGGTGTTCTTAACACCTAAGCGGAGAGGAATGTGGAAGATGGACGCGCTAATCCTAAGTGAGTGCTTTTGGGCACTGGCGAGGGAAAAAGTGGTGTAATGATTTCTGCTTTTTTTTGTCCTCTTTTTAGTTATTATCGAGATTTTGCACTGGCTGCACGCACTCCGCGGGAGCGAATTGTAAAAAGAGCGAGGTTTTGCAGCTGTTGCCTCCCGCACTTCAATTTCTTAGCAAACTTCAATTTCTTAGCAAGCATGATTATTCTCCATCATAGTGAGAGATTGTTCGGTGTATTCTTATTTATTTATTTTATATTTATTTTAAACACTTTTTCCATTTCGGGATTTTGACTATCTAGGGTACTACATTGTTCGGTGTGTTTGAGTAGGGTTTTGGTTACGACATTGAAATCCTCAAATCATATCATTTGTTTACCCTCCAAAGTCAAAGCGAAGTGTGTGCAGAAGGCTGCACTCCAGGAGTGCGTGCGAGCCCCCGCACTTCCTGTCTGCACTCCAGTAACCCTTACCCACGTTGTTACTGTGGCAACTGGAGTGCGTTCGGCCGTGCAAAATCTCGATATTGTCGTACTTATGTTCTCACCATGTTTCAGCGGAATTATATTATTAAAGAGGCAATTTACCAAGCATAATAGTATGTCATGTTAGGGCATAGACCGGGTGTACCCCCTCAGCGATGCGACACCCAAAGATTTGTTAGCAATTTGGTTTGGTGCGTATGATACTAAAATTTGGTGTCGAGCCACGCCAAGACTCGTTGCGGGCATCGCCTCGCTGAGGGCACACCTAGTATAGGTTTCCGGCATTGCGCGATAGTGCCTATTTATTCCTATTGTGCTCAACAGTATTTACCATCCCTTTTCAAAAATGATATAATTACATCATAAGGGCTCTATCTCCCCTTGACCGTTCCCTGGCCCATCAGCATGGATGATGGGGCTTATCTGGCCGTTGAAACCTGGCCCCTACGTAATTACTACAACTTGCCTGCCCGGCTGCTGAGAAGGAGCTAGTTTAACCGAATAAGAATGCATTCTCACCATATCCCGCCGTACCATGTTTGAGTAACCTGTATTAGAGGGATCGAGCAGCAGGGCGAGACCCCTGCCAACTCTGCCAAGAGTCCACAATGAGCAGGCATGTGAGGAAAGCAAGAGAAGCGGAAAAGTAAGGGGGTGTTTGGCGCGCCATGATTCTGATTTGAAATCACGATTTGACTTGAAATCATGATTTGAAATCAGGTGGTGTTTGGCGCGCCCATTTTGAAATCTGATTGGATACGTGATTCTGATTTGAAATTTTTGTACATGATTTGGGGTTATATTATATCATAATATCTTAAGCACTAGGTTAGGGTAAAATAAGATATATTTGATGATTATTATGAGACACTGTTTCTTAACGTAGTGTTCATAAAATTGACTAAGTACAATTGAGCCTTTGGAAGATCTGAAGCTCGATTCATAGGCATTTTTTTATATGTAATGAATCCTATAAGCTTAATAACTCATCTGTATATTGTTGGCCAGGACTAGGAGCAATTCCTTGGAAAAATCTCTCCTTATTAGTCTCTATCACCGATTTGACAACTGCCATTGTGGCAGATGTTGATGCCCTTGTAGCTGAGGATATTATTTCCAATAATGCAGGCAGTGAGAGTGAGTTCTCCATAGGACCTTTTTTCAAAATAGTCCTGCTAGTGCTTTATCTAAATTAGTAGCATAAAGTTAGTACCATAAAGAAACCTTGCTTTCAATAGGTACAATGAATAAATAATATCAAATATCTAACATCTTGGAAGGATCTTTCAGCTCGAAAAAATAATATAGTATGATAGGATCATACTTGATTCGACTGCCAGTGGTAACGAGAGGGATATGAATGCTATTTATTATTGTTACTTGTATTATGAAAGGTATATTAAATAGAAATAATTTATGCATAGGTATGAACAAAGAGGTATGAATGTTTAAGAGAATCTACAATTGGGTTTGCTATACAACTTTAATTATATCCTTTACAGATTCTATTTTATTTGTTAAATACATTGTTAAAAATTATTTAGTATTAGGTTATAAAAGTAAAAAATATTAGTCGGGATCATAATCAAATCACAGAGTGTTTGGCGCGTCCCAATCTCAAATCACAATTTTGGGTCAGTCTGATTTAGGTTCTGAAAATCTGATTTGAAAACGCCAAGACCTGATCTCAAATCAGAATCAGGGACCCACCAAACACCCCCTAAGGTTCCAGCAAGTAAGTGCAGGGATGATAACGCGCTTGTAAATAGTCAGTTAGTTCAGATGCCAAGATAAATGTAAACATTATCGCGAATCATGACCTAGGAAAACCCAACAATAATGCTTGCGGACGAATTCTCAAGATCCGATACTTGAAATCTGCCTCCTTTTGTTAGGCATATGAGAAAAGCATAGCTTTTCCACCTATTTTTGTGTACCCTGGGGTTACCCTACCTTCACCCTGTGAAGCTAACACCCCCCTCTGGCGCCGGCGTTGGGACGGCGCAACAACACCTGACGGCGTCGCAGTTGCGTCCCAACACCAGAGGACACTAGCATTGGAACCTATCTCATAACAGCGTATAGGTCGCGGCCGTCCGTCCGACCGGATGCTGTCCGCAGGATATATGGGAGGGGACCTTTGGCGAGCTTATGCAAGTGTTCTGGGCGAAATCGGTCGACGTCGCATAGAGTTACAGACATAGCGGTATGGCACAGGAAACTATGTCACTAAAGTAACGGGACGTTTTCGTCGTGTCTACTCTAAAATGAAATACGTGTATGACCACACCCACACCAATGGTATAGTACCATATAGGATCATTCGGTAAGGAAAGACTATGAGGGAATTGTACCATTGGTACGATCCCGACTGAGAGTCTGACCGAAGCCTAAGCGCAGGAAGCAAGAGTGATATCTGCTACTGTGATAGGTCCGATTACGAAGTTGGCCACTTCGTTCGTCCGATGATGAGGACACTGTCTAGCATGCAGACAAGTTTCAGTTCCTCCTGACGGAAGAAGGATTGTGAACTCTGACTGGAACGTGGTGCCACACGAGAGAAATCAAGAGCTCTCCAGTCCGGAAGTCAATGGTGGGGCGATATTATTCAGGGTCAAAAGGTGTTCGCACTATAGGAAATGTTCGCAATGGTTAGCAGGTACTTACTTAGTATGCTAGTTGCTTGTAGGCCGCACACTCTATCGACGCGGGATATAAATATCGAAGTGCCTCCTGAGCTTTACTGAAATCATCACGCTACGGAGAAGAGACCTTATCAATATAATAAGTTATTTATCAGAAAAATCTTTATCATTATTCTACGCACGTTTATATTGAGCCTTCCTAGACACATCTCCGTCTACGATAAAGTACCCTGGTCTTACCTATCTCGCTTGTTCTTAGAGATCTGGTACCACCTAACACCTTTCTCGCAGCCTCCAGGATGACTTCTTCAAATTCTGAAGAACAGCTTCCTGAAGTTTGTCTGTAAAATTTTCTCTGCACTCATATAAATTCGTTTTACCTATTTTCTCCCTGTCTAACAAACTAACCTTTCCTCTCTTATTCTAGTGGCCTATTTTAAGTACTATTTACATCTTGGCAGTGGTTTTTATCTTGTTCTTATCCTTGCGCTCCACCACTGGAAAGCAGGGATGAGGAAAACCCCTACATCTTTTGCCCCCGAGTGCTATGTGAAACACATCCCTTGAGAGTCTAAACTAATTTAGGTCCTGTTGCTCTGGTTACCGGTGGAGGTGGAAGGAGGACGTATTCTGCTCGATCCCTCTATTAGTTAAATTGCATGCATCGTCCTCAAGTAGCATCTACGGGTTACCATACTAGGGTGTGAGCAAAAGTCTGTCGAAGTCGACCGCAGCTGGTGTGTGTAATGCGGATTATGCAGCTGAATAGCCCATAGACGCTAATTTTTGGTGAAGGATTCAATGACGCCAAAATCTCTGCCCTGCGGAATAGGATTACAGGGATGGGGGTGGTTTAAGATAAATTGGCTGGGAAGAACCCTGAGCTGATGCAAGGGTGAAGTGAAAATGCCGGAAAACTAGCACAAACACAGGTACTCTTGGCCCGCGTTTACCATTTCCATAATAAGAGAGCCTACTCTAAAACTGCATGAACTCTAGGATAAACTCAAACGCCGGACATTGATATCTCAAGTGTAGCAAGCTACTGCCGACCAAGTTCCCCCACTGTGGAATTTGAATACAAGGAGGGACAGGAGGAGCGGAAGGGGGGTGGAAGAGGGTGTGGTTGTGATGAGAATGCAAATGGGGTGAAGGGACGAGAGGAAGCACTCATAATGCGTAGAATTAGGAGAGCTACCTGTTAGTTGACGGCTTGGTGTAAAGTTACGAACAATGATTTCAAAATGACTAGCACCAAACAGTCCAAAATTTTGAAAAACACTGCGGAGAAAAAAACGTAAAAGTACCAAGATTGCGAACCATAGTTTGAAATTCTTTCTAAACCATGTTTGGAAATTTTATGTTAACGAAATAGTACAACGGTTACAATCTAGGGTTTGCCTTGTAAATACGGTTGGAACCTAAAGTATGTCGCACCAAACGGCCGCTGATTTATTGCTTTTGTTTATTCGACAGAGGTTTTAAGTAGTTAAATAGGCCAGAAACCCAACCAGGATAGCACGCCACTTACAAGAAGAAAGCGACGACAGCAGTACCGACAGCCAAGATAGTGAAGCTCCAAATAGAAGCCGAACCGGTAGAGGTTGGGCTGTTGCTTCTAAAGAGGAAATCGAAAAATAATATTGTGAAAACAAAAAAAAAGCAGCCACTCCGTGAATGATGCAAAGCTTTCAAGTTCCACAAGCAGAAGGAGGTAGAAAGAAACAAGGAGTGATTTCCACAAGAAACAAACCAGACCAATTGTGGGGCCCCTTAAAGCCTCTATGCTGTGACTGCTGGTTGGTTGACAGTTCCGTCTATTGCAGGCTCAAACCGCCAGAGGCGATGCTTCCACTGGGCAAGATCGAGAGGGGTGAAGACGATGTCAATTTCGCTCTCGTTCAGTGGTACACGATCGAAGAGTTTTGCGAAATTCAATTTTATAGCTTCGCTGACAGTGCCGGGTTCGGCTGGGGCCACGGCGGCGGGTTGAAGGGGGTCGACAGGAGCCACGGTGGCAGGTTGAAGGAGGTCGACAGGAGCCAAAGCGGCTGGTTCAGGGGGGGGGATGACCTGGGGAATGCGGGAGGTTTCGGAGAGGTTGAAGGGACCGATGTCAAAAAGGCCGGTGCGTATAGGGGTCACAGTGGGATTATTGGACTGAGAGCGGGTAGTGACCGCTGGGCGGGAACCTTCCCATTGCTCAATTAAAATTTCCCGATTTTCTTCATCAATCGAAAAAAGAAGCACGATGTTAACATTGCCCCACGAGTTGCAGAGCCACCAGTTTGCGGCCACTCGCAATTGACTGAGTGATTGCGATACACCGGTTTCCACGACGAGGGTCGGCCAATGTGCTCTTGTGGGGCGGGATGATTCTGGCCTGAAGGCGGAATCCGCCTCTTTTCTGCCCAAGTTTGCAACGTAGGTCGTCCCTCTCATATCAATCAGATCTTGGGCCAGTCCGGGCCGAATCCTCGCTACTTTCTCCTTAAACATTTCAGCAAATCGGCTCATCGCTTGCTCGTGGAGACCACCGATCGTCATGGGTTTGACTATCAAAGTTTTCGGCTCGTTGAGGTAGAAGAAGCGGAGGCTCTTGTAGCGGGTGTCCCTTAGTTGTTGAATTTTGTCGAGTTGTGACTCGGTTACCGATGAAAATATAAGGTACTGTCCACCACGCACCCCCAATCCATTCCTTTGCACCTTGATCGCTTCCACAAATGTGCGGTTATCAACAAACTTTCTATGCACTGCCCCGGCTAATCCCACGGTAAGATAATAGTGCATGTCGCGTGGTCCCCCAGGCGATGGAACTTGTAAGGAAAATTGGGAGATGGGGGGAGTTGGTGGGACACCAGGTTGGGAGGTGGAATGAGATAGGTGGAGGCCGATTTGTGAAGTGGCGGGAGATTGGTCAGTATCAACCTGCTGGTCAGACATGGCGGAAATTCTTTTGCAGACCTGGTAGTAGATATAGAAGGCGGTGATGTCCCTTGGAGGCTTTGAGTATCCAAGGTGGTTGGGGTGGTCGGCTGTGAAAGTGAGAAGGAGGAGTTGCTTGTTGGCCGATCGATTTATATGTTACAATTCGAGAGTTGATATTTTTCGGTAATACAACGTCACGTGCGATCGCGAATAACCGTAAACTTCCCTTTCCCCACCCTCAACAGCAGAACTTCTCCATCCACTAACGACCCCTCCTCCACTGTCGCCATCCCATTGGAAATCTTCTCATTTTTCAATCAATCATACATCCCGCCACCTTTGACAATATTCTCCACAGCACCCCTCGTCTTGACAGCTCCTTCCCGCCTGGCAAGCCTGGCGATCATCTCTCCAAAAACCCCTCCTCTAGGTACCTTGACGACCCGATCGCCCCACACCGAGAAGATTTCTGCTGCGGAAAATGCCGCTTCTCCTTCTACCGGAAAGAGCAAATTGTGTTACGAATCCCGCCTCCGAGGCCATCTGTACGCCGTGGACAAGGGTGACGGCTCCTTTTGCCAGAAGGCATCGAACGGTTCGGGATCCAGGGTTTGCAAAATGAGCCTGAGTGACCGTGGCAATTTCGAGGAGAGGGAGCAAAGTGAACATTCGGAGGTAATTTTGGACGGGGTATCAGGAAGAGTTGCGAAGAACTTGGGGTTGTTAGCTTAAGGGTTCCTTTCACTACCGCAAAGAGGGTGGATATACCTGGTAGAGCTCGAAGGGTGTAGTTAGATTCTCGTCGAGCCAGATGGCATTGCTGGCAGATTTGCCAAATTTCGCGCCAGACTCAGTGGTTAGGGGAGAAGATGTTAGACTGTAGGCTTCCGCGGCACTAGAGGCGTCTTCGCCAGGTATCTAGAAATTAAGTCGACCCCTGCTGTGATGTTCCCGCATTGATCGGTGCCCGCTATCTAGTCTATTGTAAGTACTCCCCAACCCCCCCATAAATTCAGACGTACCTGTAGACGGCAGTTGGCAGTTCGGTATAAGTGCCAAAAGTCAGAGGACCGCAGTAATTGGTAAGTGAACCCGGAAAAGTTAATTCCATTCCCAGAACTCATCCTGTCCTTAACGCTTTGCATTAAAATTAGTAATAGGAGGTACCACATGGGTGGGCATTTAACCAACCTGTCTCGAGCAAGCATACTACTGACTCGGATATGCCGACCCACCGTGGCGAGAAATTCCTCCAACCCCAGTCCATCTAACCACTCTGCATTGGTTCTCAACTCCCTCTTTCCAAAGTTTACCTCGTTATACCCTTTTGAAATCGCATACTCCCGGCCCCTCTCAAAGAATTTCTCAATCTGAGCCCATAAGCCGTCAAAGGATTCATCAAGTCTCCGTGATGCAATTGAGTCGCGCTCTACAACTCTGCCGGAAGGATCCCCAACAGAAGCTGTAGATTTACCAACCTTGATAAACTGTCAGTTTTGACCCTTGCGATATCGGGAAGAGTGTCTATACCAACGCTATAACGTGGTGGCGATGGAAATAAAAATGCAGTAGATTTATGAGTGGAAGCAGATGTCCGACGTGTAATGAGGGGGCAGTAGCATCAACCCCAGCATAGGCTACTATAGGACCTGATTCCACAAGCTTGTCGAGTTGGCCGGCAGAGCTATGAATCCCAAAGCAGATGTCAGAAACATTACTTCCCGAGAAACAAAAGCTAGCAGAGCTGCGCCCTAAGCGCATGAGCACCCTGAACGGGATTCCCATATAATGTTTCCCTAGGTAGCGAGCCTTAAGAACGGCAGGCAGCCATCAAGTATCGGCCATTCTTTGGCGGGCTATATTGCATGGCTTTAAACCATAGTTTAGGAAATTTCGTAAGGCAGTGATAATCTGGTTACGAAACTTCTTTACGGGAATGTAGGGTAAGTCGTTTAGCGCTCAGAATGCTTACCTACCCTGTCACCTCTGGACGAGACCTTGTTCCTCTAAATTCTTTACTAAAGATGAAGCGGATGAGTGGCTTGGTTGTATCAATCTCTCGAAAGAATATGGCAAGAGGGGATGCAGTATCTCTCTTCTTGCACCTCCTTAGCGCAGAATTCCCGACAATTCTCAAATTCCTAACAGCTAACAGAGACGAAGCTGGGTGGGGCCGCTTAAATTGTATGAATCCTCGATCTCTTTTCAAAGGCGCTCCCCAGGATCGTAGAGCGACCAAAGAGACTCTTGATCCTCGCTCCTGGTGAGTCTTGGTTGTTTGGAGTTGTGAACCGTTGGTGTAGCTTAGGTGTCGGGGGAGGCGGTATCTGAGTACAAGGCTGCAAGATTCACACCATAGAAAGAACAGAAAGAATGAACGGAGAGCGTCCTCGCGACTGCGCCCGCGCTTCCTAGTCCTCCTCGCCCAGGTGGATGTCTCCTTCTGATACTACAAACACCCGCGACAGCCACTTAATATATGTCAGTACACACCTGTACGGCAGGTCAAACGTACGCGAGGTGCAAATAGGAATTTTACTCCAACGAAAACTCACAGCGCAACACCCAAACCACAAAGGCCGGGTAACTATGCCCCAAATAAGCGAACTTTTAGAGTATGCAAATGAAGTGAGAAATTTGTGAGCTAAGAAATGGTACTACACATGGTATCATAACTTGAGAAAGTGAAACTATCTAAGTAGCTAAAAAAGTGAAATTCCCGGCAGCTGGCAACATTTTAGTCACTTTAAGAACTCAAATAAAGAATCCTTGTGCTATGTAGTTTAAAATTTCCTCCGCATAGAAAGGGATAAAAAACATATAAAAAATCTGCCCCTCGAGATAAATAAAAAAGAATGAAAATAGTAGCTTTTATTTGCTGAAAATCACAGGCCATCCCGATACTTACATATTCCAAAAGTATTGGGACACCTCAGCTCTAAGCTTCGCAGTGTCAGGTGAAAACCAAGGGGGTGTTTGGCACGCCATAATTATAATTTGAAATCATGATTTGACTTGAAATCATGATTTGAAATCAGGGGGTACTTGGTGTGCCCACTTTGAAATCTGATTGGATACTCGATTTGATTTGAAATTTATGTACATGATTTGGGGTTTTATTATATCATAATATCTTAAACACTTTGTTAGGGTAAAATAAGATAAATTGGATGATTATTATAAGACACTTTTTCTTAACATAGTGTTAATAAAATTGACTAAGTACATTTGAGCTTTTGGAAGATAGGAAGCTTGATCTATAGGGATTGTTTTATGTGTAATGAATTCAGCGAGCTTAATAGCTTATCCGTATATTGTTGGCCAGGTCCAGGGGCAGTTCCTTGGAAAAATCTCTTCTTATTAGTCTTGATTACATGTTTGATGACTGCCATTATCACAAGTGTTGATACACTCGCCACTGAGAATATTATTTTCAATTACATGTGAGAGTGAGTTCTACATAGGACCTTTTTTCAAAATAGTGCTGCTAGGCCTTTATTTAAATTAGTAGCTTGAAGTTAGTATATTAAATAAACCTTGCTTTCAATAGATACAAAGAATGAATAACTTGAATATCAAATATCGAAAGCCTTGGAAACAGCATTCAGCTGTTAAAAAATAGGGTAGTATGAAAGGATTGGTAACAGGAGCACTCTATAGGAAGACAGATCATCCTAAGATTGCGACCACACCAAAAACTCAAAGTAGAAGTAAGGATCAAAATAAAGATAAAATAAGTCAAAGTAGAATCAAGTGGTAAAACATAATATCGTTAAGCCTGAAAGATTCACTCAATAAGTTCTCTCGAAGATCGTTGGTTATCAGAATAGGGTATCTGTAACAATCCTATTGTTGAGCAGGTATGCAACAGGCAACAACAGTCGTCTCCTGCGTGAGCGAGTCTCGCTTTTCTGCACCAAGGCGTAGGGAAATACTATCTCTTCAGATAGTACGGAACTGGCTTGCTTGTCTTGTGTGATCCGTCGAAGGATACTATCACTTCAGATAGTAAGATGGGTGGATCGTCGTGCTTGGTAGAACTATCGCAATAGTCCTATGTTCGAGCGGCCCGTCGAGACTATCACAATAGTCTCCGGGTTCTTTAGAGCGTAGGCTCTCGTGGAGGAGGAGTGTATGTAAAGAGAGTAAAGCGTAATTGTATTGCAATATCTTGAGTATAGAAAAGTACTTAGATGGTTGCGTGAAGATCCTATCTCTTGGTTGGTTTTTTTTTTTTTTTTTTTTTTATTAATGCGTTCATTGTTTTTAGGTACAAAAAGCCTCATGCAGCGCTAGCTATGGAGAGAACAAAACCTATAAATCAAAAACATAAACAAAAGAAAGTTACGGCACCAGTAAATATCCACTAACGCGCAGGGTTCTTCTTCGCCAGGCCATTGGCCACATATAACATGGAAAGTACAAACTAACAATTTAGTCGTTTCAAAAAGGAAAACCTATATAAAAAGAAGGAAAGAAAACTACGGCGACCCTATACCTCAGCCAACGAAAAAACACGGAAGACCGGGGGGGGCACCCTGGGGGGGGAGAGTGAGAACGGGGGGAGGAGGGGGGGGTGGTGGGTGGGAACATCGTGGGGGGAAATCCCGTGGAGGTGACACCTATGAAGGTGGCGAGTCTTTTTAGCAGTGGGAGGGATGACCAAAGTGGGGCTTCGGGACCGACATCAGTGACGCGGTGGAGGAGGCGCGACCTGCTGTGTTGTCTCGAGGGGCAGGAGAGGATGGCGTGTTCGAAGGTTTCAGGCACCAAGCCACAGCGGGGGCAGGAGGTGTGGGCGTCGGGGGACCTCCAGGTCGGGTGGGCGGCCAGATAGCTTTTTCCGGCTCTCATCTGGTGGATTCTCCCGGCGACGGACCTGCCTAACCCCATGAAGGGCCTCGGAGACAGGGCGGGAGGATGCAGGTAGTACTCCGGGGTCGGGAAAAGGGAGGCCCACTCCACGAGAAGTGTCTCTCTTACCCGCTTCTTCAGGGCGGAATAGGTGTTGTCCATCAGGGACTGGGGCGGGAGGGTTGGGGTCCGGCAGACAAGGTGTGAATTGATCATGGGCACTCTAGACAGCCCGGTGGTGAAAGGGATCGTTCGGTGGGCCACCCCGTCCACCGGCAGGTGGTTCCTCATCGGGGGGACAGGGCGGGGTGTTTTCCAGTGTAGGGGGAGGTAGACGGACGATCGGCCTCTGGTTATGGCCCGCGAGGAGTCAGGCGCCCGGTACACCGAGAGCAAAGGGAAGAAGAGGTGAAGGCGGGCCGTTGCCGGGTTCACACTAGGGGGGGAGCAGACAACCCTGAGCGCCGCCAGCCTTTGTCGGTGAGCGATCAGGAGGGAGACAGGTGGGAGGCATGACTCCACCGAAAGTATTCCGGTAGGCGTAGCCGAGATGCAGTTTGTGGTCCACCTCTGGACCTTGCGCCAAAATGTATCGAGGTGGGTTGTTGTGCCCACGCTAGGTGTAAACAGGTCTGCGCCGTAGAGTAAGATAGGGGCAATCAATGCTGTCGCCAACCTGTGGCATAGGTAGGGGGGGAGGCCCGCTCCAGGCGGACTGAGGCGACGAATGAGGGTGAATGCACCCTGGGCAAGGGCCAAGCGACGCGAGAAGTGTGCAGCAGGGTCAAGGGCCGGAGTGAACCAGTGCCCGAGCCATCGACCGGAGTTGCTAGGGTGAAACATTTCCCCTTTAATTTGTATTGGTGAGACACACTTCGGTGAGTGCCTCTGGCTGGGGGTCCTCCAGTGTATCAGCTCCGTTTTTGCGACCGAAAAGGAGACGCCCAGGTGGGACGCCTCTCTTTCAAGCCTCTCGAAGAGTTCCTGGAGCCGGCGGATGTTGCCACGGTAGGAGAGGGAGGCTACTGTGAGGGCGAAGTCTTCCACATACGAGATCATCAGGCCCCGAGGGATCCTGAAGTGCAGTGGGGCCACGTAGAGAAGAAAGAGGAGTGGGGAGATTGGTGAGCCTTGGGGGGCGCCGACGTTGACAGGGGCTGGGGTTCCTGGGGCCCCTTAGAAGATTAGGGTGAAGCTTCATTCCCCTAGGAAAGACGCAACCCAGGAGACCAGGTATGGGGGTATCCCGCCTTCCCTCAGGATTCGGGCTAAAGTGTTGTTGTCGACATTGTCGAACCCTGCTTTTATATCCAGAAACAGGGAGGAGACCTTGAGACAGGGCCTCTGCAGGGTCTTGACGTCATTGGTGAGGGTGAGGCACGCATCATAGGTGCTGTGCCCAGGGAGCGAACCGTATTGGTTTGGGTGCAACAGCCCTCTAAGCCGGGCTGCCGTGAGTAGGCGGGCGGCTATAATCCTTTTGAGGATCTTTGAGAACTTGCGGATCAGGACGATTATCCTGAAAGAGGAGGGTGATTCGTAGGAAGGCTTCCCCGGCTTATCAAGTACCACGCCGTTTGAGCTTTTTAGTGATCCAGGGTGATACCCCAGGAGGACCAGTGGGGCAAGTATTTGGAGGAGGATTGACGGATTGATTTTGTTGACCTGTTTCCAGGTAGAGTAGGGTATCCGGTCTGGGCCCAGGGCCGAAGTCGGGGAACACTTGGAGAGAGCGGTAGCCATCTCTTCTGTCGTCAGGGGTCGTACCGAGTTGTGTGGCCTAAGCCTAGGCGGTGGGGAGATGGGTTCCTTTGGGGGGAAGAAGTGTTCCAGAAGGACATTGTGCATTTGTAGTGGGGTCTCGAGCCCTGGGAGGGAGGGGAAGCGAGGCTGAGCACGCCCATATGTGAACCTCTTAGCCGTCCAAAGGCTCTGGGGGGTAGCGGTCAGCAGAAAGGAGGACCAGTGTTTGTTCTTGGCGGCCTTGATTGGCTTGAAATACCCCGCCTTGGAGGTGCCGGCAACTTCCCACATGTGTGGGGTGTCGTGTTTTTTTGCCACTCTAGCGGCCTTGTGATATTCACGACGGAGGATAGTCAGGTGGGGGGTCCACCACGGTTTGGAGTGATGGGAAGGTCTGGACACTGGCGTGTGTTCCTTGAGGAGAGCCACTAGACGGTTCAGCGATTCTGACATCCACTCGTCTAGTTTTGGGGGGGTGGGGCATGATGGCGCGGCCGGGACCTTCATCAGCAAAAGTACACATTTGCCCCCTATACCTCATGAGGCATGTGAGGGATGGGGGGCAAAATTATCAAACTCCAGTTGATGTATGGGTCATCCATACCCTCATAAACCTCGGTTAAATCC
>Ga0307509_10002939_pt1 | contig 26813 bp, 16 predicted proteins | sample 10_EM_MG_FD_202245 | JGI IMG/M metagenome (GOLD analysis project Ga0307509, IMG submission 202245) | Populus trichocarpa ectomycorrhiza microbial communities from riparian zone in the Pacific Northwest, United States - 10_EM | ecosystem: Host-associated > Plants > Roots > Unclassified | place... | reverse complement strand
TTGATCTTGTCGGCATTGATGCCGTACTTCTTGATCGCCTCGGCGACCTTGGCCATGGTCACCGTGCCCTCGTCGGCGAGCGCCTTCAAGGCCGCGACGACGATGTAGTGGCGGTTCACCTCGAAGTGCTCGCGCAGCTTGCTGCGGAAGTCGCTGCGGCCGAAGCCGTCGGTGCCGAGCACGCGGTAGGTGCGCCCCTTCGGCATGAAGGCGCGGATCTGCTCGGCGTAGTTCTTCATGTAGTCGGTCGACGCGATCACCGGCCCAGCGAACTTCTCGAGCTGCGTGGCGACGAAGGGCACGCGCTGCGCTTTCTCGGTCGGATGCAGCAGGTTCCAGCGGTCGCAGTCCTGGCCGTCGCGCGCGAGCTGGTTGAAGCTCGGGCAGCTCCACACGTTCGCGCCCACGCCCCAGTCCTTCTCGAGCAGCTCTTTCGCGGCCTGCGACTCGCGCAGGATCGTGCCGCTGCCCAGCAGGTTGACGCGCGGTGTCTTCTTGGCGCCCTCTTCGAGCAGGTACATGCCTTTGATGATCTGCTCTTCGGTGCCGGCTTTGAGGCCGGGCTGCGGGTAGTTCTCGTTCAGCAGCGTCAGGTAGAAGTAGACGTTGTCCTGGTTCTCGACCATGCGCTTCAGGCCGTGGTGCAGGATCACGCCGACCTCGTGCGCGAAGGTCGGGTCGTAGCTGACGCAGTTCGGGATCGTGCTCGCGAGGATGTGGCTGTGGCCGTCTTCGTGCTGCAAGCCTTCGCCGTTCAGCGTCGTGCGGCCCGAGGTGCCGCCGAGCAGGAAGCCTCTGGCCTGCATGTCGCCCGCGGCCCACGCGAGGTCGCCGATGCGCTGGAAGCCGAACATCGAGTAGTACACGTAGAACGGCACCATGATGCGGTTGTTCGTCGAGTACGAGGTCGCCGCGGCGATCCAGCTGCTCATGCCGCCGGGTTCGTTGATGCCCTCTTGCAAGACCTGGCCGGCCTTGTCCTCGCGGTAGTACATGACCTGGTCCTTGTCGACCGGCGTGTAGTTCTGCCCCGCGGGGTTGTAGATGCCGATCTGGCGGAACAAGCCTTCCATGCCGAAGGTGCGCGCCTCGTCGACGAGGATGGGCACGGCGCGCGGGCCGAGATCCTTGTCGCGCAGCAGCTGCGTCAGGAAGCGCACGAAGGCCTGCGTGGTCGAGATCTCGCGGCCTTCGGCGGTCGGGTCGAGCACGGCCTTGAAGGTGTCGAGCGGCGGCACGGCGAGCTTCTCGTCGGCCTTGGTGCGGCGGTGCGGCAGGTAGCCGCCGAGCGCCTTGCGCTTCTCGTGCAGGTAGCGCATCTCGGGCGTGTCGTCGGCCGGCTTGTAGAACGGGATGTCGGCGAGCTTGCTGTCGGGGATCGGGATGTCGAAGCGGTCGCGGAAGGCACGCACATCCTCGTCGATCAGCTTCTTGGTCTGGTGCGCGGTGTTCTTGCCCTCGCCGCTCTTGCCCATGCCGTAGCCCTTGACCGTCTTGATCAGCAGCACGGTGGGCTGGTCTTTGTGGTTCACGGCGCGGTGGAACGCGGCGTAGACCTTCTGCGGATCATGGCCGCCGCGGTTCAGGCGCCAGATGTCGTCGTCGCTCATCTTCGCGACCATCTCGAGCAGCTTGGGGTGGCGGCCGAAGAAGTTCTTGCGCACGAAGGCGCCATCGTTGGCCTTGAAGGCCTGGAAGTCGCCGTCGACGGTGTCCATCATGACCTTGCGCAGGATCTCGTCCTTGTCGCGGGCGAGCAGCGGGTCCCAGTAGCTGCCCCACAGCAGCTTGATGACATTCCAGCCCGAACCGCGGAACTCGCCTTCGAGTTCTTGAATGATCTTGCCGTTGCCGCGCACCGGGCCGTCCAGGCGCTGCAGATTGCAGTTGACGATGAAGATCAGGTTGTCGAGCTTCTCGCGTGCCGCGAGGCCGATGGCGCCGAGCGACTCGGGCTCGTCCATCTCGCCGTCGCCGCAGAACACCCAGACCTTGCGGTTGCTGGTGTCGGCGATGCCGCGCGCGTGCAGGTACTTCAGGAAGCGCGCCTGGTAGATCGCCATCAGCGGCCCCAGGCCCATCGACACGGTCGGGAACTGCCAGAACTCGGGCATCAGCTTCGGGTGCGGGTAGCTCGAGATGCCCTTGCCGTCGACCTCCTGGCGGAAGTTCAGCAGCTGCTCTTCGCTCAGCCGGCCTTCCATGAAGGCGCGCGCATAGACGCCGGGCGCCGAGTGGCCCTGGATGTAGAGCAGGTCGCCGCCGTGGCCTTCGCTCTCGGCGTGCCAGAAATGGTTGAAGCCGGTGCCGAACATTGTCGCGAGCGACGCGAAGCTGGAGATGTGGCCGCCGAGATCGCCGCCGTCTTCGGGGTGCAGGCGGTTCGCCTTCACGACCATCGCCATCGCGTTCCAGCGCATGTAGGTGCGCAGGCGCTCCTCGATGTCGATGTTGCCGGGCGAGCGCTCTTCCTGGTCGGGCGGGATCGTGTTGATGTAGGCCGTCGTGGCCGAGAACGGCACGTCGATGCCGGCCTGGCGCGCATGGTCGATCAGGGTCTCGAGCAGGAAGTGCGCGCGGTCGCCGCCTTCGGCGCCGATGACCGCCGAAAGCGCATCCAGCCACTCACGGGTTTCCTGTGAATCGGCATCGTTGGCCGCGGCGCCGAGGAACGAATCAGGCTGTGCTGACATGCTTGTCTCCATGGGTGAATTTGTGAGCCGAGCGGGAGTGTCGCACAAGTCTTTTGTAATTCCAAATTGTGCGAGTTGATTTCATATCGTGAATACACGTAGGCCGAATGATTAGCGAGTGATGTCTGACGCACTCTCTCTGCTTCGCAAATCATGGCTGTTTCGGCGCACCCTTGATAATCCGGCCATGCAATCCGCCAACGAGGCCGCTGCGCTTCCTCGACCCGCCCGCACCTGGCCCGAAAGACTGTTCGGCCGCTGGTGGCGGCGCCAGTCCGCCGCGCGCCAGGATCGCTTCGCCACGCTCGGCCCCTTGGTGTCGGTGATGCTCTTCCTCGCGGCGATCATCTTGGCGTTTTGGTACTTGCGCAATGAGGAATTCGAGCGGGAGCAGGAATCGGTCAAGCGCGACAGCGAAGTCGCGCAGCAGCAGATCCGCCTGCGCCTGATCGAGAACCAGGAGCAGCTCGTGCGCATTGCGCGCGAGATCGTCACGCGCACCATCGACCGCGATCAGTTCCTGCAGCAAGCCGCGAGCTTCACGCGCGAGCGGCCCGAGATCACCAACCTCGCGTGGATCAACTCGGCGCGCCTGCCGCGTGCGAGCTACTCGGCGACGAGCTTCCCGCCCGACGCCGGAGTCACCGGCGACGACACGCCGGCCTCGCTGCCGGTCGAAGGCAAGGACAGCGCTGCAGAAGCCGCGTTCCTCAGCGCGCGGGCGCAGCGCCAGCCGGCCTACTCCAAGCCCTTCGTCGACGCCTTCGGCAACCCGGTGCTGCAGGTGCAGGTGCCGCTGCTCGAACGCAGCGCGTTCGCCGGCGTGCTGATCGCCGAATACTCGATCGAAGGCCTGATGCGGCGCCACGTGCCGCGTGAGGTCTCGGCACGCCACGCGATCTCGTTGATCGATGCGAACGACCATGTGCTCGCGAGCACCGTCGCGACCATGCCCGGCACCAAGGCCGCGCGCCCGTCCATCGTCTACCAGGTGCCGGTGACGCCGGCGGGCAACGGCCTGTTCCTGCGCGGCCAGGGCTACCGCACCTCGATCGGCCTGATCGGCAACACCTTGTTCTGGATGGTCGCGGCGCTCTCGGTGCTAACGGTCTGGATGCTGCTCGGCACCTGGCGCCACATGCGCCGGCGCCTGCAGATGCAGAGCGCGCTCGTGACGGAGACGAACTTCCGCCGCGCGATGGAAAACTCCATGCTCACCGGCATGCGCGCGATGGACATGCACGGCCGCATCACCTACGTGAACCCGGCCTTCAGCGCGATGACCGGCTTCTCCGAGGCCGAGCTGGTGGGCCGCACGCCGCCGCTGCCCTACTGGCCGCCGGATCGCCTCGAAGAGAACGGCCGCCTGCTGCAGCAAGAGCTGCAAGGCCGCAGCCCGGCCGGCGGCATCGAGGTGCGGGTGATGCGCAAGGACGGCTCGCTGTTCGACTCGCGCATGTATGTCTCGCCGCTGATCGACCCGAAGGGCGTGCAGACCGGCTGGATGACCTCGATGACCAACATCACCGAGGCCAAGCGCATCCGCGACCAGCTCTCGGCCTCGCACGAGCGCTTCACGACCGTGCTCGAAGGCCTGGACGCGGCCGTGTCGGTGCTGTCGGTCCAGCAAGGCGAGCTGCTGTTCGCGAACCGCTCGTATCGACTGTGGTTCGGTGCCGAGTCGCAAGGGCACGCGCTGCTCGCCGGCGCCGAGGCCGGCATCCCGTTCCTGGCCGAGCTCGACGACTCGGTCGACAACTTCGGCGGCCTGCCGACCGAAGCGCTGACCGAAGCCGGCTCCGATTCACGCGAGGTCTTCATCGAGCCGCTGCAGAAGTGGTTCGACGTGCGCGCGCGCTACCTGCAATGGACCGACGGCCGCCTCGCGCAGATGCTGATCGCCACCGACATCACCGCGCGCCGCAGCGCCGAGACGCTGGCCGCGAACCAGGCCGAAAAAGCCCAGGTGACGAGCCGGCTCGTGACGATGGGCGAGATGGCCTCGTCGGTCGCGCACGAGTTGAACCAGCCGCTGACCGCCATCACCAACTACTGCAACGGCATCATCTCGCGCGTCAACAACAACGCGATCGCGAAGGAAGACCTGATCGCCGCGCTCGAGAAGACCTCGCGCCAGGCGCAGCGCGCCGGCCAGATCATTCACCGCATCCGCGCGTTCGTGAAGCGCAGCGAGCCGCAGCGCGTGCCGTCGCAGGCGCACAGCATCGTCGAGGACGCGGTCGAGCTCGCCGGCATCGAGTTGCGCCGGCGCAATGTCGCGATCCACACCTATGTGGCGCAGCGCTTGCCGATGCTGATGGCCGACCCGATCCTGATCGAGCAGGTCGTGCTCAATCTGCTGAAGAACGCGGCCGAGGCGATCGACAACGCCAAGCTGCCGCCGGCGCGCCGCAACATCGAGCTGCGCGTGGTGCCGCGTCACAGCGGCGAAGAAGGCGACGTGATCGAGTTCAGCGTCACCGACATGGGGCCGGGACTGCAGCCCGAAATGCTCAACCGCCTGTACGAGGCCTTCTTCTCGACCAAGGCCGACGGCCTGGGCATCGGCCTGAGTCTGTGCCGCACCATCATCGAGAGCCACCGCGGCCGAATCAAGGCGCAGAACCTCTACAATGGCGAGACCGCAGTGGGCTGCCGTTTCTCGTTCACACTGCCCGTCACCAATGCGTCCGGAGCACCGTCCGCGCTGCTTCCCAACCCGAAAGCGACTGCCATTCCATGAGCCTGATTCCGAAGAAAGGCACGGTCTACGTTGTCGATGACGATGAAGCCGTGCGCGACTCGCTGCAATGGTTGCTCGAGGGCAAGGACTACCGCGTCAAGTGCTTCGACTCTGCCGAGTCGTTCCTGTCGCGCTTCGACCCGCGCGAGGTCGCCTGTCTGATCGCCGACATCCGCATGGACGGCATGAGCGGCCTCGAACTGCAAGACCGCCTGCTCGAGCGCCGCTCGCCCTTGCCGGTGACCTTCATCACCGGCCACGGCGACGTGCCGATGGCGGTCACCACGATGAAGAAAGGCGCCGAAGACTTCATCGAGAAGCCCTTCAAGGAAGACGAGCTCGTCGCGCTGGTCGAGAAGATGCTCGACCGCGCCCGCGTCGATTTCTCCAAGCACCAGGAGGCCGCGAGCCGCGACGCGCTGCTGTCGCGCCTGACCACGCGCGAGGCGCAGGTGCTCGAGCGCATCGTCGCCGGCCGGCTCAACAAGCAGATCGCCGATGACCTCGGCATCAGCATCAAGACGGTCGAGGCGCACCGCGCCAACATCATGGAAAAGCTCAACGCCAACACGGTGGCCGACCTGTTGAAGATCGCGCTGGGAGCTCAGGCCAAAGCCTGACCGCACGCATCAGCTGAAAGGCCGCCTGACCAGCGGCCTTTTTTGTTCAAGGACCAGTCCATGCCCGCACAACTCATCGACGGCAACGCACTCGCCAAGACCATTCGCGCCGAGGTCGCGGCGCGCGCCGCCGCCCTCACCGCCCGCGGCCACACGCCAGGCCTGGCGGTGATCCTGGTCGGCGACGACCCGGCCTCGCAGGTCTACGTCAAGCACAAGGTCGCCGATTGCGAGGCCAGCGGCGTGCGCTCGGTGCTCGAGCGCTACGACGCCGCCCTGCCCGAGGCCGAGCTGCTGGCGCGCGTCGGCGCGCTCAACGCCGACCCGACGATCCACGGCATCCTGGTGCAGATGCCGCTGCCCAAGCACATCGACCCGCACAAGGTGATCGAGACGATTTCGCCGCTGAAAGACGTCGACGGTTTCCACGTGCAAAGCGCCGGTGCGCTGATGGTCGGCCAGCCCGGCTTCAAGGCCTGCACGCCCTACGGCTGCATGAAGCTGATCGAGACCACCGGCGTCAATCTGCGCGGCAAGAACGCGGTCGTCATCGGCCGCAGCAACACGGTCGGCAAGCCGATGGCGATGCTGCTCTTGCAAGCCAACGCGACCGTCACCATTTGCCACAGTGCAACAACCGACATCGGGCTATACACGCGCCAGGCCGATGTGGTGGTCGCGGCGGTCGGCCGGCGCAACGTGCTGACCGCCGAGATGGTCAAGCCGGGCGCGATCGTGATCGATGTCGGCATGAACCGCAACGACGAAGGCAAGCTCTGCGGCGATGTCGACTTCGCCGGGGTGTCGCAGGTCGCGGGCTGGATCACGCCCGTGCCCGGCGGCGTCGGCCCGATGACGCGCGCGATGCTGTTGGTGAACACGATCGAAGCGGCCGAACGCAGCGCCCGCTGAAGCGAAAAGCCCGAAGGACGAATCCATGACGACCGCGACCCCGAACCCCCTGCTCGACACCAGCGGCCTGCCGCGCTTCGACACCATCCGCCCCGAGCACATCACGCCGGCGCTCGATGCGCTGCTGGCCGATGCCGACGCCGCGCTGGCCCGCGCCACCAGCGATGCCGTGCCAGCCGAGTACGAGGCACTCTCGGCGGTGCTCGATGTCGCCACCGAACGGCTGTCGCGCGCCTGGGCTGCGGTGAGCCACCTCAACGCGGTCGCCGACTCGCCCGAGCTGCGCGCCGCCTACACCGACAACATGCCACGCGTCGTCGACTTCTACACCCGCGTCGGCGCCGACGAGCGCCTGTTCGCGAAGTACAAGGCGGTGCTCGCCGACCCGCGCTCGGCGCGCTTGAGCCCGCCGCGCCAGCGCGCGCTGAACAACGCGATCCGCGATTTCAAGCTCTCGGGCGCCGAGCTCGAAGGCGCCGCGAAGACGCGCCACGCGCAGCTGCAGGACCTGCAGGCCGAGCTCGGCCAGAAGTTCTCGGAGCACGTGCTCGACGCGACCGACGGCTACGCCTACTACGCCAGTGCCGACGAGATGACCGGCGTGCCCGACGACGTGAAGCAGGCCGCGCGCAACGCGGCCGGCGACCAGCCCGGCCACAAGCTGACGCTGCACATCCCGTGCTTCCTGCCAGTCATGCAGTACGCCCAGGACCGCGCGCTGCGCGAGAAGCTCTACACCGCCTACGCCACGCGCGCGAGCGAGTTCGGTGCGGCCGAGCTCGACAACACCGCACTGATCCGCGAGCTGCTCGCGCTGCGCCAGGAAGAGGCGCAGCTGCTGGGCTACGCGAACCACGCCGAGCAGTCGCTCGTGCCCAAGATGGCGGGCTCGCCCGCGCAGGTCATCGAGTTCCTGAAAGACCTGGGCCGGCGCGCTCGCCCCGGTGCCGAGCGCGACCTCGCCGAGCTGCGCGAATTTGCCCGCACGGAACTCGGCCTGGCCGAGCTGCAGGCCTGGGACATCCCGTTCGCAGCGCAGCGCCTGAAGGAACAGCGCTACGCCTTCAGCGAGCAAGAGGTGAAGCAGTACTTCACCGAACCCAAGGTGCTCGAAGGCCTGTTCCGCATCATCGAGACCGTGTTCGAGGTGCGCATCCGCCCCGACACCGCGCCGGTGTGGCACCCGAGCGTGCGCTTCTTCCGCATCGAGCGCGATGGCGTGCAGGCCGATGCGGCGCCGACGCTGGTCGGCCAGTTCTACCTCGATCTGTTCGCGCGCCCCGGCAAGCGCCCCGGCGCGTGGATGGACGACGTCCGCGATCGCTGGCTGCGCCCCGAAGGCCGGCTGCAAACGCCGGTCGCCCACCTGGTCTGCAACTTCGCCTCACCGATCACCACCGAGGGCGTGACGCGCCCGGCGCTGCTCACGCACGACGATGTCACGACGCTGTTCCACGAGTTCGGCCATGGCCTGCAGCTGATGCTGACCAAGATCGACGACATCGGCGTCTCGGGCATCTCCGGCGTCGAGTGGGACGCGGTCGAGTTGCCCAGCCAGTTCATGGAAAACTTCTGCTGGGAATGGGACGTGGTCAAGCACCTGACCGCGCACGTCGACACCGGTGAGCCGCTGCCGCGCGCGCTGTACGACCGCATGCTTGCCGCGAAGAACTTCCACAGCGGGCTGGACACGCTGCGCCAGGTCGAGTTGTCGCTCGTCGACATGCGCCTGCACACCGAGCCGGCCGCGCAAGACCGCGTTCAGCAACTCGTGAGCGAGGTGCGTGCCGAGGTCGCGCTGCTGCAGCCGCCGGCATTCGCGCGCCCGCTGAACACGTTTTCTCACATCTTCGATGGCGGCTATGCCGCCGGCTACTACAGCTACAAGTGGGCCGAGGTGCTGTCGGCCGATGCCTGGAGCGCATTCGAAGAGACCTCACCCGAAGATGGCGGCGTGCTCAGCGTCACGACCGGCCGGCGGCTGCGCGAGAGCGTCTTCGAGACCGGCGGCAGCCGCAGCACGCTCGAGAGCTTCAAGGCCTTTCGCGGCCGCGAGCCGCGCATCGACGCGTTGTTGCGCCACCAAGGCCTGAGTACCGCGCCTTGAAGCGCTGAGGTGCGTGCGGTAGATTTCACATTCACGCCAGAGATGCCGGAGCCTCGATGAATTTTCCCCGCACGTCCACCACGACCTGGGTCAGCGCTTGGCGCTGGGCCCCGTTGCTCGCATTGCTCGCGGCACTGCCCAGCCATGCGCAGTACAAGGTCGTCGGCCCCGACGGCAAGATCACCTACACCGACCGGGCGCCGACGACGAGCGAGGGCAAGGCCGTGCCGCTCACCGCGAAGGCCGGCAGCGGCACGCTCGCCAGCGATGCGCCGCTGCCGCTCGAGCTGCGCCAGCCTGCGGCGCGCTACCCGGTCACGCTGTACACCATCTCCGGTGCGTGCGAGCTGTGCAGCTCGGCGCGCCAGCTGCTGCGCCAGCGCGGCATCCCGTACGCCGAGAAGCAAGTGCTGAGCGCCGAAGATGGCGAAGCGCTCGAGCGCTTATCCGGCGGCCGCGACATCCCCACGCTGGGCATCGGCAGCCAGACGCTGCGCGGCCTCGCGTCCGAGGTCTGGAGCTCCTACCTCGACGCGGCCGGCTATCCGCGCGAATCGCGGCTGCCGCCGAACTATGTGTACGCAGCCCCGACACCGCTCACCGTCGCGCGCAGCGCCGCGGTGCGCCCGGCCGACGCCGCAGCGTCGGCCGCGCCGGCCGAAGCACCGGCCGCGCCGCCGCCGAACCCGACCGGCATCAAGTTCTGACCACCGGCGGCGCGCCGATGCGGCGCGCCCACGCGCTGCCGGCCGCGACCGCCGCGCCCATCACCCAGAACAGCGACGCCGCACCCAGCGCCGCGCCGGCCACGCCGAACATCAGCGGCATCACCGCCGACGAAAAGTTGATCGTCATCGAGCGCAGCGCAATCGCCTCGCCGTGACGGTCGTGCGGCGTGAGCTGGTGCAGCGTGGTCATGATCATCGGCTGCACCGTGCCGAGCGAGAGGCCGAGCAGCATCGCGCACACGCCCATCATCCACGCCGAGTGCACGAACGGGTAGACCGAAAAGACCGCGCCGGTGCAGAGCATCGCGCCGACCAGCACCTGGGCCTCGCGCAGGCGATGCGCGAGCGCCGGGATCAAGACCCGGACCGCCGCCACCGCAGTTGCGAACACGCCGAGCACGAGACCGATCGCCGACGCGCTGAAGCCGCGCTCATGGCCGAGGATGGGGACGACGAAGGCATGCACGTCCCAGCTCGCCGAGAGCAGCCAGTTCACCGCCAGCAGGCGCCGCAGGCCCGGCGTGCGCAGCAGCGCCCATGAACTCTGCGCGTGTGCCTGCGGCGCGCGCGGCGCGGGCACCTCGACCGGCACGCGCCGCGCCCACCACAAGCCCAGCAGCGGCAACAACATCAGCGCGCCGAACGCGACGCGAAAGCCGCCCTGGTCGATCAACACGCCGGCCATCACCGGCCCGGCGACGTTCGACAAGGCCGGCGCGAGGCCGAGCCAGCTGAACACGCGCTTCAATTCGGTCGCATCGCGCGCACTGCGCCCGGCGGTGCGCTGGATCGTGATCAGGCCGAAGTTCGAGCCCGCGCCGGTGAGCGTGGCGGCCAGGCACAGCACCGCAAAGTCGAACGGGCTTGGGCACCAGGTCGCCAGCATCGCGCAGGCGCCACCGGTCATCGTGAGGCCGACCGCCAGGTACAGCGGTTGGTGATAGCCGTAGCGGTCGGCGAGCCGGCCCGCGTGCAGCGCGAGCACGATCGGTGCGGCTGCGAACAAGCCCATCAGCACACCGACGGTCCAGGCCGAGTGACTTTGCTTGAGCACCCACAGCGGCGCCGCCATGCGCACGCCGGCCATCGTCGAATGCAGGCAGATCTGGCCGACGATCAGCGCGACCAGCGTGCCGGCGGGGTTCGCGGACGACCGCTGCGCCTCAGCCATTCTCGTCGTCGGCGAGCTCGGCCTCGGCCCCCGGCAGCAGCAGTTGCGTGCGCGTGTCCGACAGCGCCTCGACCGACTTGAGCTTGCGCGTCATCACGTTGGTGCGCGTCTGCGCGAGGTCGATCGTGCTGCTCGCTTCATCGAGCTTCTTCTTGGTCTTGGCCAGCACCTCGCCGAACTTGCCGAACTCGGTCTTCACCGCGCCCAGCACCTCCCAGACCTCGGCCGAGCGCTGCTCGAGCGCGAGCGTGCGAAAGCCCATCTGCAGGCTCGTCAAGGTGGCGAGCAAGGTCGTCGGCCCGGCCAGCGTGACGCGGTATTCGCGCTGCAGCGCTTCCATCAGGCCGGGGCGACGCAGCGCCTCGGCATACAAGCCTTCGGTCGGCACGAACAGGATTGCGAACTCGGTCGTGTGCGGCGGCGCGACGTACTTCTCACGGATGACCTTGGCCTCGAGGCGCAGCCGCATTTCCAGCGCCCGGCCCGCGGCCTCGGCCTCGGGCTTGTCGGCACGCTCTTGCGCATCGAGCAGGCGCTCGTAGTCTTCGCGCGGGAACTTCGCATCGATCGGCAGCCACAGCGGCAAGCCGTCGTTGCGCCGGCCCGGCAGTTTGACCGCGAACTCGACGCGCGCGCCGCTGTGCGGCACGGTCTCGACGTTGACGCCGTACTGGTCCGGCGTGAACACCTGTTCGAGCAAGCCGGCGAGCTGCACTTCGCCGAAGGTGCCGCGCGACTTGACGTTGTTCAGCACGCGGTTCAGCGAGCCCACGTCCTTCGCGAGCACCTGCATCTCGCCGAGGCCGCGGTGCACCTGGTCGAGCCGATCGGCGACCTGCTTGAAGCTCTCGCCCAAGCGCTGCTCGAGTGTCGCGTGCAGCTTCTCGTCGACGGTGGCGCGCACCTGCTCGAGCTTCTTCTCGTTGTCGGCCTGGATCGCGCTGAGCTTGGCCTCGACCATGGTCCGCACTTCGTTCAGGCGCACATCGTTGCTGTGCGCGAGCGCACGCAATTGCTCGGCGAGCGCCTGCGAGAAGCGCTGCAAGGCATCGGCCTGGTGGGCTTGCGTCGCCGCGAGCTGGGTGCGGAAGCTGTCGATCTGCTCGTTCTGCGTGCGCGCCACGTCGCCCTGCTGCGTCAGCAGCGTTTGCTGGAAGGCCGCGAGCGTGGTCGACAGCTCGGTGCGCGTGCCGCCGGCACTGCGCGCGACCTCATCGCGCAGGCCGCGCTCGAACTGCTGCACATCGGCCTGGATGTCGGTGCGCAGCGATGTCAGCGGCCCATGATCGGTGCGGCGCAGCACCAGCCACAAGGTGAGCAACAACAGCAGAACGAGGAGCGCGAGCAGGATCCAGTCAACGGGCATGCTCGGATTGTCGCAGCAGCCGGCGCTCTATCCATTCGAACACCGCCTGCACCAGCAGCGCGAGCACCGCGGCCGGCACGGCGCCGGCCAGCATCGCGCCGGTGTCGTTGACCGCCAGGCCCGAGACGATGCGCTCGCCGTAGCCGCCGGCACCGATGAACGCGGCCAGCGTCGCGGTGCCGACGTTGATCACGGCCGCCGTCTTCACGCCGGCCATCAGCGTCGACAGCGCCAGCGGCAGCTGCACGTCGCGCAAGCTCTGGCGCGGCGTCAAGCCCAGCGACAGCGCGGCCTGCGCCAGGCCGTCGGGCACGCCGCGCAGCCCGGCGTGCGTGTTGCGCACGATCGGCAGCAAGGCGTAGAGGAACAGCGCGACCAGCGCCGGGCCGAGGCCGATGCGGCCCATCAGCGCAATCAGGAACGCCAGCAGCGCCAGCGACGGCACGGTCTGCAGCACCGCGACCACGCCGAGCAGCCAGGCCGAGCTGCGCGGCCAGCGCCACGCGGCGATGCCCAGCGGCACGCCGACGACGATCGCGATCAGCAGCGAGCCGAACACGAGCATCAAGTGCTGCACCGTGAGCGTCAGCAGGTCGGGCGCGAACAGCCGCGCCGCGAAGCCCTGCCGCGCCGCGCCGACTGTCGGCACGACGCCGGCAACGAACTGGCGCGCCACCTCGGCGAAGCTCTGGCCGTCGAGCTCGACCTGCGCATTCATCGCGATCATCGCGTCGGTGCCGATGCGCCCTTCGAGCCGCGCCAGGGGGCGCACATCGACGCTCGCGCGCATCAGCAGCACCGCGTCGTACTTCGGGAAGAAGCCGCGGTCGTCCTGCAGCACCCGCAGCTTGTAGCGGCCGACCTTGGCATCGGTCGTGTAGATGTCGATCAGGTCGACGCGGCCGGCGCTGATCGCGTCATAGGCCAGGCCGTGGTCCAGGCCACCGGTGGCAGCGAGCGGCAGCTGGTACGCGGCCTTCAGCGCCGGCCAGCCATCGCCGCGCTCGAGGAACTCATGCGACAGGCCGAGCCGCAGCGCTTGCGCCTTCGGCTGCGCGAGGTCGGAGATGCGCGTGATGCCAAGCTCGGCCGCACGCGACTCCAGCATCGCCAGTGCATAGGTGTTGTTGAAGCCCAGCGGCACCGCGGCCTTCAGCCCACGCGGCGCGAGCCATTCGTTCAGCTGCGCGAGCGTCGGGTTGACATCGCTCTGCGGCCGCTTCAGCAGCTCGCGCACGATGGTGCCGGTGTACTCGGGATAGACGTCGATCGCACCGCTGGCCAGCGCCTGTTCCAGGATGCCGGTGTTGCCCAGGCCTTGCCGGTGCTCGGCCGGCACGCCCTGCGCCTGCAGCGTCTGGCGCACGATCTCGCCGAGGATGTACGACTCGGTGAAGCGCTTGGAGCCGACCACGACAGGCGCCGCGCACGACGCCGCGGTCATCCCGAGCAGGAGGGCAAGCGTCGCGATGCGGCGGAGTGCGGCGTGCATGGCTCGATTCTGGCAGGCCTTCGCTGCGCGGACCTGTAGGCGTTGTCCGACGGCACGCCGGGATCACCCGAGATTGAATCGCATCGCGAAGTAAGAAAGAATCAGGCGCCCGTTACAGTGCCCAGCGAGCGAATGGAGGCCCTGTCTACTCGCTGTCCACGCTGTCCAGAACTCCGGTCGGTCATGCCACCTCTCAAAGCCTTCATTGTCGAAGACAGTGCGGTCATCCGCGAAAACCTGATCGCCGCTCTCGAAGAACTCGCACCGATCCAGGTCGTCGGCACCGCGGTCGACGAGCCGGGCGCGGTCAGCTGGCTCGCCAACGCCGGCCAGCAATGCGACCTGGTGATCATCGATATCTTCCTGAAGGCCGGCTCGGGCTTGGGCGTTCTACGCGCCGCGAGCGCGCTGAAGCGGCCGCTGAGTCTGGTCGTGCTCAGCAACTACGCGACTCCCGACATGCGCCGCAAGTGCCTCGAGCTCGGTGCCAGCCGGGTGTTCGACAAGTCGAACGAGATCGATTCGCTGATCCTGTACTGTGCGCGCCTCGCCGAAGGCGAGACAGGCCACGGTGAACTCCCGCCGCACTGAGCTCGACGGCCGCGTGAGGCCGCAGCCCGCGCTACTGGATCAAGCCATTCTTCAGCGCGTAGTAGGTCAGGTCGCTGTTCGACGCCAGGCCCATCTTTTCCATCACGCGGGTGCGGTAGGTGCTGACGGTCTTGACGCTGAGCGACATGCTGTCGGCCATGTGGCCGATCGTCTCGCCCTTGGCCAGCCGCAGGAACACCTGGAACTCGCGCTCCGACAGCTGTTCGTGCGCCGGCTTGTCGCCCGCGCCGCCCAGGCCCTCGGCCAGCATCTCGGCCACGCCGGCGGTGATGTACTTGCGCCCGCGGTGCACCGTGCGGATCGCCTTGGCGATCTCTTCGGGGTCGCAGTCTTTGTTGAGGTAGCCGCTCGCACCCTGGCGCAGCAGCGTGGTCGCGTAGTGCTCTTCCGGGAAGCCGCTGAGGATCAGCACCGGCAGGTCCGGCGCGCGCGCCTTGATGCCTGCGAGCGCGTCGACGCCGCTCTGGTCGGGCATGGACAAGTCCATCACCATGACGTCGACCTCGCCCTTGCGAACGATGTCGAGCGCCTCCCTGCCATTGGCGGCCTCGGCCACCACGGTCAGGTCGACCTGCTCGGACAGAAACTGACGCAGGCCCGCACGCACAATTGCGTGGTCATCAACGATCGCAACTCGAATCATGGCGAGGAGCCCCCAGCGTTGTTGTTGGATGCAAGTCTAAGGTGCCGGCCATGCGGATGAAACTACTTTCGCGCCTGCGACGCAGCCCGTTCGCGTTCCCGCTCGCGGCGCTGTGCGCGATCGCGATGTTCCTGATCAGCGAAAGCTCGTACCAGCAGGCGTCGTCGACCTTCGAGAGCCTGAGCGAGCGCGCCCTGGCGCGCACCAAGATCCAGACCCTGTGGCGCAGCCTGACCGACGCCGAAACCGGCGAGCGCGGCTACCTGCTGACGGGCCGCAAGGAATACCTGCCGCCTTACCAGGTCGGGCAGACCCAGGCCAAGGAAGCGCTGGACTGGCTCACCCGTTTCTACAGCACCGACCCGTACACGACAAAGCTGATGGAGCGCGTCGCGATCGCGTCGCGCAACAAGCTGTCGGAGCTCGACGTCACGCTCAAACTCCACGACGAAGGCAAAGAAGAGGCCTGGAAGACGATGGTGCTGAGCAACATCGGGCGCGAGCAGATGGACACCGTGCGCACGCTGAGCGAGGAGCTGCTCAAGCTCGAAGACGACCGCGTCGAGAGCGCCAGGACCAGCGTGACGCAGACGCTGCTGCTCAACCGCATCGGCGTGACCGCGATGACCGCGCTCAGCCTGCTCGCGCTGTTCATGTACCTGCGCCAGACCTCGGCGCTGGTGGCGCAGCGCGAAGAGCAGCGCCGTGTCGTGCAGACCGAACGCGACCAGCTCGAGATCGAGGTGGCTCAGCGCACCGACCAGCTCACCGAGCTCGCACGCCACCTGCAGACGGCGCGCGAAGACGAGCGCACCCACCTCGCACGCGAACTCCACGACGAGCTCGGTGCGCTGCTCACCGCCGCCAAGCTCGACGTCGCGCGTCTCAAGTCGCGCCTGGTCCGCACCACGACGCCCGAGATCGCCGAGCGCATCCAGCACCTGAACGACGCGCTGAATAGCGGCATCGCGCTCAAGCGCCGCATCATCGAAGACCTGCGGCCGTCGTCGCTGAGCAATCTCGGGCTGGTCGCTGCGCTCGAGATCCTGATCGCCGAATGGTCCAGCCGCAGCGAGGTGCCGGTCGAGCGCGAACTCGAGCCGGTCACGCTGCGGCCGTCGGGCGAACTGACGGTCTATCGCCTGGTCCAGGAGGCGCTGACCAACATCTCGAAGTACGCGCGCGCCACGAAGATCGAGGTCCGGCTGAGCGCGCGCGACGGCATCGTGTGCGTCTCGGTGCGCGACAACGGTGTCGGCTTCGACGTGAAGCAGCCGCGCATCAGCGCGCACGGGCTGCTGGGCATGCGCTACCGGCTCGAGTCCGAAGGCGGCCGCGTGGTGCTGCGCTCGGCGCCCGGCCAGGGCACGTCCATCGAGGCGCAGATGCCCGAAAGCCGCGCGGCCGGCTGACCCACGCCAAGCATTTCCGGCGACGGCGGCGCGGCGTGGGCGCCGTCCTACAACGACGAGTTCGCTTGCCCCACAGGGCATCGGCGACGCGCCCTATCGCGTCACATACCGCCGAGGCGGACACTCGATTCACCGCACCGAACCCGATGCGATCCGTCAGTGAAACCAGGAGTTCGCCATGCTGCATTACGCCGTTGTCTTCTTCGTGATCGCGCTGATTGCCGCGCTGTTCGGCTTCGGTGGCATTGCCGCCGGCGCCGCCAGCATCGCCCAGCTGCTGTTCGTTCTGTTCGCGATCCTGGCCGTCGCCAGTTTCCTGATCGGCCTGATCCGCAAGTGACGGGCCCCGCCCGCACATCCATTCCAGCAAAGGAGTCGACATGAACACCATGACCCGCCCCCAATCACTCTCCGGTGATGCGAGCAACATCGCCGATCACGCCGCCGAAAGCGCCAGCCAAGCGATCCGCTCGACGCAGAGCGTCGCCAATGCCGCGTTCGACCGCATGAGCGACAAGGTCGAGAGCGCCCGCGATCGCGCCTCGCCGCTGATCGACCGCTGGTCGAGCCAGGCCGAAAACGCCCTGCACCGCAGCGTCGACGCGCTGCGCGACACCACCAGCCAGCTGCGCGATCAGGCTGCGAAGGTCACCGACGCCACCGCCGGCCGCGTGCGCGACGAGCCACTGAAGGCGGTGCTGATCGCCGCTGCCGCCGGCGCCGTGCTGGTGGCTTTGATCGGGCTGATCAGCCGGGCTCGCCGAGACGGGCTGTGAGCACACATGGGATCGCCTGGCCGCGCTGGACCACGTCCACCGCGGCCGATGCCGGCGACACCACGCCGGACGAGCTAGATGCGCTCGGCGCGCACGTGAACCGCTGCAACGGCTGCCGCGGGCGCCTGTTCGCGCTGCGCTGTCTGGCTGACGCGGTGCACGACTTCGTCGCCGGCCACTTCGTGACCACGCTGATGATCGCCGGTGCCGCCATCGGCGCGGCATCGATCTGGCTTTAGCCCATCTTCAACCCGTCAGCCGCAGGCGCGTCATCGATGAATCGGCCCGACCTGTTGTTGCGGCTGATTCCCGGGGCACCGGCTGAAGTCCGCGCCCTCCTCGACCCCGCACGCGGCGCGGTCGACGCGCCGATCCGATCCGAGATCTTCGGCCGCGAGCGCTTCGCGCAGCACGGCCGCAGTTTGGCCGACACGCACCGCGCCGAGCCGAATGCGACGTGGCTGCGGCGCGCCGCGTTCTTCCCGCGGCTGCAGGAGAACATCCGCGCGCTGCGCGAGGCCCACGCGTACATCGGCGAACAGGCCCACAGCGGCTACCAGATGAGCCCGGCGGCCGAGTGGCTGCTCGACAACTTCCACCTGATCGAGAGCCAGCTCGAGGCGATCCACGAAGGCCTGCCGCGGCGCTACTTCCGCAAGCTGCCGGTGCTGATCGAGGAGCCGCTGGCCGGCTTGCCGCGCGTCTATGGCGTGGCCTGGGCCTTCGTCGCCCACACCGACGGCGCGTTCGACGAAGACCTGCTCGAGCACTATCTGAACGCCTATCAAGAGAGGCGCCCGCTCGACCTCGGCGAACTCTGGGCCTTGCCGACCACCTTGCGCGTCGTGCTGATCGAGAACCTGCGGCGCCTCGCCGAACGCCTCGCGTGCAACAAGGCCGCACGCGAACTCGCCAACCTTGTGTGCGACCGCATCGACGAGTGGTCGCTCGCCGATCTCGATGCCCTGCTTGCGCCGCTGACCCAGCGCGGCGTCGGCCGGGTCTTTCTGGTGCAGATGGCGCAGCGCCTGCACGACCATCGCGCCACCGGCCCGGCGCACCACCGCGAGTGGCTGTCGACGACCCTGCCCGACATCGCCGCGGCCCAGGTGCAGCAGCCTGCCGAACAGGCCGCCGACAACCTGAGCGTCAGCAACGCGATCGGCTCGCTGCGCGCGATCGACAACGCCGACTGGCTGGCGATCGTCGCCCACACCAGCGCCACGATCCAGCTGCTGCTCGGTTCGCCGATCTTCGAGAGCGAACGCGCCGACACGCGCGACCTCACGCTGCATGCGATCGAGCAGCTCGCGCGCCGCTGCGGCCGCAGCGAGATCGAGGTGACGCGCACGCTGCTCGCGCTGATGCAGCGCGGCACGGGCGAACCGGGCGCCGAGGCCAGTCGCGACGCGGGCTACTGGCTGCGCGGACCGGGCCGCCACGAACTGCTCGAGCAGCTCGATCTGCACGACACCGCCATCACCGCGTGGCGCAGGCTGCGCCGCCGCGCTGCGCTGCCGGTCTACCTCGGCACGCTGGTCGCCGGCACGCTCGGGCTGGTCGCGTGGATCATGGCGCGCCACGGCGTCGCGCTGCCCGGCCATGGCACCCCGCTGTGGTTGACGCTGCTGGCCGCGACGCTGATGCTGGTGCCCGCCTCCGAGGCGGTCGTGGCGGTGATCAACCGGCTCATCAGCGAGTCGACGCGCGCCAGCCGTTTGCCGCGGCTCGCACTGGCACACGGCATCCCGCCCGAACATCAGGTGCTGGTCGTGATCCCCGGCATCCTGACCAGCCCGGGCTCGGCCGCAGAGCTCGCGCATCGGCTTCAGCTCCACCACCTCGCCAACCCCGAAGTGCACGCGCAGTTCGCATTGCTGACCGACTGGGCCGATGCCGACACGCGCCATCTCGGCACCGACGCGGCGCTGCTCGACGCCGCGGCGCGCGAGGTGGCGGCGCTGAACGCGCGCTACCCGCCTGCCAACCCCGAGCCCGGGCGCCTGCCGCGCTTCATCCTGCTGCACCGCGAGCGCGTGTTCAGCGAAACCGAGCAACGCTGGATCGGCTGGGAGCGCAAGCGCGGCAAGCTCGAGCAACTGATCGCATCGATCGCCGAACCCGGTTCGTCCGACGCGCGCGCGCCCCCGTTCATCGACCTCGGCCCGGCCTCGCGCGTCGAACCCGGCACGCGCTACATCGTCACGCTCGATGGCGACACCCAGCTGCCGCCGGGCCGGCTGCGCGAGCTTGTCGGCGTGGCCGCGCACCCGCACAACCAGCCGGTCGTCGACCCGCGCACGCGCGTCGTGACGCAGGGCTACGGCATCCTGCAGCCGCACCTGGCCACGCCGTTGCCGGCGCCGAAGGAGCTCACGCTGTACCACTGGCTGTTCGCCGGGCAGTGCGGCATCGACCCCTACAGCGTGGCCAGCTCCGAGGTCTACCAGGACGTGTTCGGCGAAGGCAGCTTCACCGGCAAGGGCCTGCTCAACGTGGCCGCGATGCATGCGGTGCTATCACAGCGCCTGCCCGACGGCCAGGTGCTGAGCCACGACCTGCTCGAAGGGGCGCTCGCGCGCTGCGCGTCGGTGACCGACATCAACATCATCGAAGACGCCCCGTTCCACGCCGACGTGGCGGCCTCGCGCGTGCACCGCTGGACGCGCGGCGACTGGCAGCTGCTGCCTTTCCTGCTGCGGCCGGCCGACTACCCGATGCGCGCGATCAACCGCTGGAAGATGATCGACAACCTGCGCCGCTCGCTGGTGGCACCAACGTCGCTTGCCTTGCTGCTGGTCGCGCTGGCCAGCGATGTGGTGTCGCCCGGCGCTGCCCTCGGGCTGGTGCTCGCGGCCTTCGCCGCCGGCCCGCTGATGGGCGTCGTCGCCGGTTTCGCGCCCAGTCACGACCGCATCGCCAAGCGCCACTTCTATGCGCAGGCCTTCGCCGACCTGCGCCGCGCCGTGGGCAGTGCGCTGTGGCTGATGGCGCAGCTGCTGCGGCTCGCGATGGCCGCTGTGGACGCGGTCGCCCGCGCGCTCTACCGCATCACGGTGAGCCGCCGCAAGCTGCTCGAATGGACGACCGCCGCGGCCGCGCAGGCATCGGTCTCGACCCAGCTCGGCGTGCTCGCGCGCACGCACATCGCCGTGCCGCTCACCGCGCTGGGCCTGTGGCTCGGGTTGCTGCTGCTGCGCACGCCGGCGCCGTGGCTGAGCAGCGTGCTGTGCGCCATTTGGGCGGCATCCCCAGTCTGGACCTGGTGGGTCAGCCGCCCGGTGCCGCAGCGCCGCGACGCCGCGCTGCCCGCGTCGGACCAGACGCTGCTCGAAGCCACCGCGCGCGACACCTGGCGCTTGTTCGAACGCTGCGTCGGCCCCGACGACAACCACCTGCCACCCGACAACCTGCAGCTCGCGCCGCAGGCGATGGTTGCGCACCGCACCTCGCCGACCAACATCGGGCTGTACCTGCTCAGCGTGGCCTGCGCGCGCCGGTTCGGCTGGATCGGCACGCAGGACCTGATCGCGCGCCTCGAGGCCACGCTGACGACGCTGGACCGCCTACCGCACCACCGCGGCCACCTGGTCAACTGGATCGACACGCAGACCTTGGCCGCGCTGCTGCCGGAGTACGTGTCGACGGTGGACAGCGGCAACCTCAGCGGCCATTTGCTCGCGGTCGCGCAGGCCTGCCGCGAACTCGCCTGCGCACCCACCGACAGCAGCACGGCCAGCCGTGCGCTGCGCGCGTCCGAACAGCGCCTCGCGCCCTTGCTGGCGACCGCGCGCAGCTCGATGCCCGACAGCGCGCTGACACGCCTGCTCGCGCTGCCCGAGCCGCTCGCCGACGCCGCGCAGCGGCCCGACGAGCTCGACGAGCTGCTGCGAGCGGCGGCTGAAGAACTCTCGCCGCTGATGCCCGACGACGCGGCTGCGCTGGCCCCGAGCGCGATGAGCGATTTCGTCTCGCGCGCGGCCGACCACATCGCGACGCTGCGCAGCGCGCTGCTCGACGCCCGCGCGCATGCCGCGCACCCGAGCGACATCGACACGGCCGCGCGCCTGCGCGCGCTGGCCACGCGCTGCGAAGCCCACGCCTGGGCGCCGGACTTCGGCTTCTTGTACGACCGCAAGCGCCAGCTCCTGCACATCGGCTACCGCGTCGCCGAGCAGCAGCCCGATGCGAGCTACTACGACCTGCTGGCCTCGGAATCGCGCCTCACCAGCCTGCTCGCGATCGCGAAGGGCGACGTGCCGGTCGCGCATTGGGCCGCACTGGCCCGGCCGTTCTACGCGGTCGGCAGCTACGCCGGGCTGCGCTCGTGGTCGGGCTCGATGTTCGAGTACCTGATGCCGACGCTGGTGCTCGACGAGCCGCACGGCAGCGTGCTCAACGACGCCGGCCACGCCGCGCTGCGAGAGCAGATCGCGTTCGGCGACGAGCAGCACGTGCCCTGGGGCATCTCCGAATCCGCCTACGCGGCGAGCGACCACACGCTGGCCTATCAGTACGCGCCGCAAGGCGTGCCGCGCCTGGCGCTGCGCCGCACGCCGCGCGACGAGCTCGTGATCGCGCCCTACGCCACCGCGCTCGCCGCGCAGATGGCGCCGCACCGCGCCGTCGCCAACTTCACCGCGCTCGAGCAGCGCAAGGCGCGCACGCGCTACGGCTTCATCGAGGCGCTCGACTTCACGCCGGCACGCCAGTCGGACCCCGGCGGCTTCATGCCGGTGCAGACCTTCATGGCACACCACCAGGGCATGAGCATCGTCGCGATCGCGAACGTGCTGCTCGACGCCACGCCGCGCCGCTGGGGCATGGGCAACGCGCACGTCGAAGCCGTCGCCTCGCTGCTGCACGAGCGCGCGCCGCGCGAGGTGCCGGTACTGAGCGCGCCGCCGATGAGCCCGCCGGTCGACCCGCGCCAGCGACGCGCGCCGGGCCTGCTGCGCGACGTGCTGCCGGGCGCCACCGCGCTGTCGCCCACGCACCTGTTGTCGAACGGCCGCTACAGCGTGAGCTTGCGTGCCAACGGCGCGGGCTGGAGCCGCTGGGGCCCGATCGGCGTGAGCCGCTGGCGCGATGATGCGCTGCGCGATGCGCACGGCAGCTTCTTCTACCTCCGCTGGGACCGCCAGCCGCAGGCCGTGTCGATCACCCAGCACCCGGCGCCGGACCCGGCCGCGCACTACCAGAGCACCTACCACGCCGACCGTGTCTGCTTCGACGCGCAGTGGCCCGAGATCGGCGCGCACACGACGATCTTCGTGAGCCCGGAGGACGACGTCGAGATCCGCCGCGTCGAACTGCGCAACCTCGGCGAGCGGCCGCTCGACCTGGAGCTGATGTCGGCCTTCGAGATCACGCTCGCCGACCCGCGCGCCGACGAGGCGCACCCGGCGTTCTCGAACCTGTTCCTGCGCGCGCAGTGGCGCGGCGCGCATCAGGCGCTGGTGTTCGAGCGCAAGCCGCGCCTGCCGACCGAGCAGGGCCTGCACGCGGCCCACTTCCTGGTCGAGACCGATCCGTCCATCAGCGCACTGCGCGCGCAGTCGCAGCGCCTGGGCTGGCTCGGCCGCAACCACGATGTCAGCCGGCCGTTGGCGAGCTTCCCGCCACCACCGGAGGCCGGCGCTGATGCCGACGCCGACACCACGCTCGACGCCGGCCTCGACCCGATGTGCGCACTCAGCGTGCGGGTGCAGCTGGCGCCGCACAGCAAGATCGTGCTGACCTTCTGCACCGCCGCGGCCGACGACCCGGCGACGCTCAACGCGGTGATCGACAAGTACCGCCAGACCGGCCCGATCGCGCGCGCGTCGCTGATGTCGGCCACGTTGAACGGCATCCGGCTGCGCGAATTCAACGTCGCCTCCGACACGCTGGCTGCGATCCAGACCCTGAGCACGGCCGTGGTGATGAACGTGACGCGGCCCAGCCTCACCGAATCCGATGCCGAGCCACCCGAAGGCGAAGCCTGCGACCGCCGCGCGCTGTGGCGGCTCGGCATCTCGGGCGACCAGCCGGTCGTGCTGGTCTCGGCCGGTGCGCCACAGGGCATGGGCCTGCTGCGCTCGCTGGTGCAGGCGCTGCGCCTGTGGTCGTGGGCCGGCGTCGGCTGCGACCTGGTCGTCGTCAACGCCGAGCCGAGCTCGTACCTGATGGCCTTGCAGCGCAGCGTGTCCGGCCTGCGCGAGCAGTTCGATGCGCAGAACGCGGGCCAGCCCGGCGCCGCGACGACGCGCTTCCATGTGCTGCGTGCCGACGAGCTCTCGGCGCTCGAGCTGGCGACGCTGCGCGCGCTCGCGCGCATCCACCTGAACGCCGACGGGCGGCCGCTGACGCACCACATGATCGAGTGGTCCGAGCGCCACGAACAGGCGTTCGAGGAGCGCCACGCTGAATCGATCAGCGCGCTGCCCGCCGCCGCCGTCACGCAGAGCGAGCTGCGCCGGCCGCAAGGCCGCTTCGCGCCGGGCAACGGCGAATTCCAGTTCGACGTGAGCGCGTTCCAGCGCCCGGCGCGGCCGTGGATCAACGTGCTCGCGAACCCGGGCTTCGGCGCGCACATCTCCGAAGCGGGCGGCGGCTACACCTGGGCGCTGAACAGCCGCCTGAATCAGCTCACGCCATGGTCGAACGACCCGGTCGCCGACCTGCCGGGCGAATGGTTCCTGCTGCAGGACCTGAAGAGCCGCGAGCTCTGGAGCGTCACGCCCTCGGCCTGGGCCGACCCGAGCGCGAGCTACCGCGTCACGCACGGCCAGGGCTACAGCACCGTGAGCCATCGCCGCGGCGATCTCGATGTCGACGCAACGTGGTGCGTCGATGCGGCCACCGGCGTGAAGCAGGTGCGCCTGCGGCTCATCAACCGCGGCCAGCGCACCCAGCGGCTGCGCGCGATCAGCATCGCCGAGTGGGTGATGGGCGCCAGCCGCGCTGACCGCGGCACCACGAGCACCGCGTCGTTCACGCAGCGCCTGACCGCGCTCGCGCACTCCGACGCCGACAGCGCGGCACGCAAGCTCATCGCCCTCACCTGCACGCAGCGCGACGCGTCAGCCGGCTTCGGCGAGGGCACCGCCTTTCTCGCGCTCGCAGGCGACGCCGACGACACACCCGACTGGACCTGCGACCGCCGCGAGTGCTTCGACGCCCGCGGCCGGCTCGCCGTGCCCGACCACTTCGGCCAGCGCAGCGGCACCGGGCTGGACCCATGCGCCGCGCTCGCCACGCAGCTGGTGCTGGCGGCCGGCGTATCGGCCGAGTGCGTGTTCCTGATCGGCTTCGGCGCCAACCCGGCCGAGGCACGCCAGATCGCGACCAGCGCGGCCGCACTGCCTGCCGCCAAACGCCTGGAGGACGCCCGCGCGCTGTGGGACACGCTGCTCGGCACGAGCAGCGTGCGCACGCCGGACCCGCTCTTCGATGCGATGGTGAACCGCTGGCTGCTGTACCAGGCCGTGGCGTGCCGGCTGTGGGCGAAGGCCGGCTTCTACCAGGCCGGCGGCGCGTTCGGCTTCCGCGATCAGTTGCAGGACGCGATGGCCCTCGCCTGGGCCGCACCGGCCATGCTGCGCGAGCAGATCGTGCTGAACGCCTCGCGCCAGTTCGCCGAGGGCGACGTGCAGCATTGGTGGCATGCGCCCACCGGCGCCGGCGTGCGCACGCATTTCTCCGACGACCTGCTGTGGCTGCCGCACGCCGTGGCGCACTATGTGCAATGCAGCGGCGACGCCGGCGTGCTCGACGAGCGCGTGCCCTTCATCGAAGGCGCGTCCATCCCCGACGGCGCGGAGGACGCGTACTACGTGCCCACGGTCGGCAACGACAGCGCCACCGTGTTCGAACACGCGGCGCGCGCGATCGACCGCAGCCTGCGCAGCGGCACGCACGGGCTGCCGCTGATGGGCAGCGGCGACTGGAACGACGGCATGAACCGCGTCGGTGCGCAGGGCCGCGGCGAGTCGGTGTGGCTCGGATGGTTCTTGTGCAAGCTGATCGACGACTTCATACCGATCGCGCGCGAGCGCGGCGAGACTGCGCGCGTGCAGCGCTGGCAGGACGCCGCGCGCGGTTGGCACAACGCGCTGAACGACGGGGCATGGGACGGCCAGTGGTTCAAGCGCGCGTTCTTCGACGACGGCACGCCGCTGGGCTCGCACATCAACGCCGAATGCCGCATCGACCTGATCGCCCAGGCCTGGGCAGTGATCTCGGGCGTGGCACCGCCGTCGTTGCGGCGCATCGCCATGACCGCGATGGAAGACCAGCTCGTCGACCACGACGCCGGCCTGCTCAAGCTGCTCACGCCGCCGCTGCAGGACGCGCAGCCGAGCGCCGGCTACATCCAGTCCTACCCCAGAGGCGTGCGCGAGAACGGCGGCCAGTATTCGCACGCCGGCGTCTGGGCGCTGATCGCGAAGGCGATGAGCGGCGACGGCGATGCGGCCTATCGCTACTTCAGGTACCTGAGCCCGGCCCATCGCGCGGCCCACGCCGAGCGCGGCGCGGCCTACGAGATCGAGCCCTACGTGATGGCCGGCGACGTCTACAGCCATGCACCGTATGTGGGCCGCGGCGGCTGGAGCTGGTACACCGGCTCGGCCGCATGGCTGCACCGCGCGGCGATCGAGCACCTGTTCGGCATGCGCCAGCGCGGCCGCGACATCGCCTTCGCGCCATGCCTGCCATCGCACTGGGACCACGCCGAACTCACGCTGCGGCGCAACAGTCGAAGCCTGGTCGTGCTGCTGTGCCGCCCCGGCGCCACCGATGCGCTCGAGCGTGCGCGGCGTGCCGGCGCCGTCGAGCAGGCCATCGGCACGCCCTGGCGCTGGGACGCCGACGACGCGCCCGCATGCGTGCTGCTGCGCCTGCCCGCCGCCAGTGCGGAGGCCGCGCGCGAGGCCAGCGTCGATGCCGAGGCGGCCTTGCGGCCCCGTCCTACAGGGCCAAGCGCCCCGCTCCGATGGGCCGCGAACGACCCTCTCCCTACAGTTCATTCATCGACAAACCCCTGAGTTCAGCGCGTCGCGTCGCGTTGGTCTCTCGCACCAGGAGAACGCGATGCTGAAGTGGGCCTTGTTCTTCGCCATCGTTGCCGTCGTTGCCGGTCTGTTCGGCTTCACCGGCATCGCCGCCGGCGCGGCCGGGATCGCCAAGATCCTGTTCATCGTCTTCCTCGTGCTGTTCGTCGCGATCGTGCTGCTCGCGCTGTTCGGCATCGGGGCCGCGAGCTAGCCGTCGTCAACCCATGACCGAACCCGATTCATCAAGGAGCATTTCATGTCAGCCAAGGACAAGTCCGACGACAACGTGACCACGCTGCCTGTTGCCATGCACGAGCGCCTGGTGCTGAACGACAGCGGGCTCGCTGCCGCGAAGCGCTCGCTCGAGCAGGGCGCCGTGACGCCGAGCTACGGCCCGTGGCGCGAGGACATCATCAAGCTGCTCAACGATGCACTCGCCACCGAGCTGGTCTGCGTGCTGCGCTACAAGCGCCACCACTTCACCGCGAAGGGGCTGTCGT
>Ga0307509_10002938_pt1 | contig 26820 bp, 25 predicted proteins | sample 10_EM_MG_FD_202245 | JGI IMG/M metagenome (GOLD analysis project Ga0307509, IMG submission 202245) | Populus trichocarpa ectomycorrhiza microbial communities from riparian zone in the Pacific Northwest, United States - 10_EM | ecosystem: Host-associated > Plants > Roots > Unclassified | place... | reverse complement strand
TTGTGGTTTGGCTTTTTTCAACTCCCCCCCCCCCCCCCCCTTATTTCGTCACTTTCGTTCACTTCTTTGTTTCCCTTTATTTTATTTTATTTTTTTCTCGTGAGATCGTGCGTGTTTAGCCAGGGCTGTTGTATGGAAATGATGTAGCGGCTAGAAAAGAATGTTCTATCAAACGATGTGTTTATGTTTTTTGAAAGAAAAATTGAAATTGGTGTTGAGTTAAATTGTTATTTACGGACCTATCTTGATACTAGGTGGAGGATGAAGGGATGGCTTCCTATAAACGCTTATAGTAACGAAATTTGCACTTGTAGCGGGTAGGTAAGTCGTGCAATCCACAACACCGGTGCGCTTAGCCACGACGCTTGGTGAATCAATGTGGGTCGCATCATAAGTTACCCCGTAGCAGTGCCTTCTCCATCTACCGCTAGTCCATCCAGTAACCAGCGGCTATCTCACGACCCACTCACTCACTCAATTTCTCCTACCCCGTTTATTTTGCAAACCATGTACACACGCAGCCTCCTAAAACACCAGGACTCGTCATTCGCTACGGGGCGAGGAGGAGGAAGGGATGTCTACCCCAATGCCCGGTGAGGCTGTGGTGCTGCTGGGTGCCTGAGGCAGAGCAGTACCGGTATTCTAATGGTGGTTGGTGGAATACTTTGTGACAAATTAGTCGCTTTCTGGCTAGCTAGGCTTCTCGGGCGATCGAAGGGATCGAAGGGTGGATTGATGAGAATGGAAGCGTCTATATGCTTGGCTGTTGATGCTCTGATGCGCCTGTGGTGGGGCGGGTGGGTACAGTACCCGTAGGCGATGGCTTACTTGACGGGGGGAGTCACAGTAGCAGTGGCGTTGCGAGTAACAGTGTATGATACAGACTGTATCACGCTGTATCGTACTGTACGAGTACAGCACAATGCGGCAGTATTCTAATCTAAAGCCCAAATAATTACCAGATTTCTCAAGAACCTAATTATATAATATAATACCCCCCCCCCCGAACAAGACAAAGTGAAAGAGGACGAATTTGGTAAGAAAAAAATAAGTTAGATAAAATGAAAAAAAGTAATTTTTTTTTCCGTTCGTACTAAAACATGAAAACATGAGTGAATGGATGAATGAACAGAATAGAATAAGGTCAGAAAACGACTCCAATTGCAGCCACCACTACACAAAACCGCCATAGGGGCTCCTTAACGCTCATCCTCCCTCCAGTGTTGGCTACCAGTTCCCCATCGGGTGGTTTTTCACTTCCACTGAATGGCTGGTTAGTGTGTTCCTCGAACCGCAAGAGCGGGACTTTGTTCCCCTGCGAATCGCGGCCGGAGCCAGCGGTAGCTCGGGCGCCCTCCGGAATACCACCGGTACTTAACGGTGTGACTACGGCTGCGGTCTTGAGCGTTTGCGAAGACGTTGTTATGAGGGTAGTAGATATCCGGCTTGGTTGTGGGGTCCTTGTTTGGCTAGTGGAGGAGGAGGGAGGTGTGGGTGTCAAGATTGTTTTTTCTACCACCATGGTGCTTGCCTGCCTATTGGGGGAGGAAGAAGGGGAGGGGGAGGGGGAGACGGGGGAGAATGTGGAGAATGTGGAGAAGATGCGGGAGGGGGAGGCTGATCCGAGGCCTGTTGAGGCGCTGGGGGCTACGAGGTTAGCTGTTCCAAGTGAGTTTCTCGCTGAGGTTTTGGTGTCCGATGTTGTCGGGGTGGTGGTCATTATGGTGGTTGAAGGTGGAGCCTGGGGGCTATCGGTGCTTGTGACTGGCTGGGTGGGGGTAGTGTGTGTATCGGTTGCAGATGTCAGCTTTGGGCCACTTGTGGTAGAATTTGTATGCGAGATTGTGGGAACTCTAGGTGAGGTGGTAGTGCTCGTACTCGGGGCCCTAGATGGTGGCCCGGCCGGCTCTCTAGTAGCAGCTGCATCTGAGGTAGTTGCTGAGGTAGTAACGCCCGTAGTCGAAATGCTTGTCGGATAATCTCTAGTGTTTGAAGGATCCGTGTGAATTGGGCCTGTAGTATCTTCCGAACCCCCGGCTGGAGCCCTGGTGCTAGTAGGGGAAGTGGAGGTAGTTGTCCTCGGAGCAGTTGTGTCGGTAGTCTGAGTGCCTATCGAATGGCTTGTAGTGTTTGAAGGAACACCCGTGGTAGCTGCGCTAGGGGTATATCCTGAACTCACAGCGGACGGAGCCCTGGCGCTAGTGAGGAAAGTGGAGAGAGTCACCCTTGGGGGGGTTCCGTCTGTACTGGGAGTACTTGTTAGACCGTCTGCAGTGCTTGAAGAGACACTCGTGGGAGCTGTTCTCAGGGTACTTCCTGAACCCCTAGCGGACGGAGCCTTGGTACTGGTGAGAGGAGGGGAGGTGGCTGCCACTGGGGGAGTTCCATCCGTAGTGGGAGTATTTGGACCGCCTCTAGTGCTTGAAGGAATACCTGTGGTAACTGTAATTGGGGTGTTTCCTGAGCCCCCAGTGGACGGAGCCGTGGTGCTGGTGAGGAAAGTGGAGGTAGTTGCCCCTGGGGGAGTTCTATCAGTGGTAGGAGTATCAGTAGTAGGAGTACTTTTCAGACCGGGAGTGCTTGGAGGGGCACCCGTGGGAGCTGCGCTTGGGGTACTTCCTGAACTCCCAGCGGACGGAGCCCTGATCCTGGTGAGGAAAGTGGAGGTGGTTGCCGCTGAGGGGGTTACATCCGGAGTGGGAGTATTTAGACCGTCTCTAGTGCTTGAAGGAATACCTGTGGTAACTGTACTTGGGGTATTTCCTAAGCCCCCAGTGGGCGGAGCCCTGGTACTGGCGAGGGAAGTGGAGGGGGTTGCCCCTGGGGGAGTTCTATCAGCAGTGGGAGTACTTTTTAGACTGCCTATAATGCTTGAAGGAACACCCGTGGGGGCTGCGCTCGGGTCGCTTCCCGAACCCCCAGCGGACGGGGCCCTGGTGCTGGTGAGGGAAGTGGAGGTAGTCGGCTGTGGGGGAGTTCTATCAGTAGTAGGAGTACTTTTTAGGCCGCCTGGAGCGCTTGAAGGAACATCCGTGAGAGCTGCGCCCGGGGTACTTCCTGAACCCTCAGCGGACGGACCCCTGGTACTGGTGAGGGAAGTGGAGGTAGTCGGCTGTGGGGGAGTTCTATCCGCAGTGGAAGTACTTTTCAGACCGGCTGTAGTACTTGAAGAAACACTCGTGAGAGCTGCACTTGGGGTGTTTCCTGAACCCCCAGCCGACGGAGCCCTTGTGCTAGTGGGGGAAGTAGAGGTAGTCGCCCCTGGGGGAGTTCCATCTGTAGTGGGAGTACTTGTTAGACGGCTTGTAGTGTTTGAAGGAACGCCAGTGGAAGTTGTGCTTGTGGTGTTTCTTGAACCCTCAACGGACGGAGCTCTGGCGCTGGTGAAGGAAGTGGAGGTAGTCGCCCCTGGGAGAGCTCCGCCCGTAATGGGAGTACTTGTTAGACGGCCTGTAGTGTTTGGAGGAACACTAGTAGAAGTTGTTCTTGTGGTATTTCCTAAACGCCCGGCGAACGAAAACCTAGTGCTAGTGAAGGAAGTGGAGGTAGTTCCCCCTGAGGTAGCTAAATTCGTGACCGGAGTACTTATCAGTCGGTTTATAGTGTTTGAGGGGACACCCGTGGGAGTTGCCCTTGTAATATTTCCTGAACCCCTAGCGGAAGTGGCCCTAGTGCTGGTGAGGGAAGTGGAGGTAGCTGCTCCTGAGGTAGCTAAATTCGTGGCTGGAGTACTTGCCAACCGGTTTGTGGTATCTGAAGGAACACCCGTGGGAGTTGTCCTTGTGGTATTTCCTGATCCCCCAGCGAACGGGGCCCTAGTGCTAGTGAGGGGAGTGGAGGAAGTTGCCCCTGAGGTAGTTAGATTCGTAGCCGGGGTACTTTTCAGCCGGTTTATAATGTTTGAGGGAACACCTATGGAAGTTGTGCCTGTGGTATTTCCTAACCCCCCAGCGAACGGAGCCCTAGTGCTGGTGGAGGTAGTTGCCCCTGAAGTGGTTAAATCCGTAGCCGGAGTACTTGTCAGCCGGTTGGTAGTGTTTGATAGAACACCCGTGAGAGCTGCGCTTGTGGTATTTCCCCCGGCGGACGTGGCCCTGGCGCTAGTAGGGGAAATGGGGGTAGTGGTCCCTAGGGTAGTTGAACTGGCAACCGGAGTACCTGTCAGATGGTCTGTAGTGTTCAAAGGAACACGCGTGAGAGTTGCGCTTGTTGTATTTCCAGAACCCCCAGCGGACGTAGCCTTGGAGCTAGGAGAAGAAATGAAGGTACCTGCCCCTGAGGCAGTTACACCCGCAGCCGGAGCACTTGTCAGAGGGTTTGTTGTGCCTGAAGGAAAACCAGTGGGAGTTGCGCTTGTGGCATTTCCTGAACCCCCAGCAGACGTAACATTGGAGCTAGGGGAAGAAGTGAATGTAGTTGCTCCCCCAGTAGTTGTTCCCCTGGTAGTGGCTATAGGAGCACCATTGGGTATAGATGTGGCTTTAGAAATGCCACTAATTATAGTCGGCATTGCTGAAGTGTTATTTGTTGCCCTGGGAGAGCTTGCAGTGGAATTTGTCACTGCAGCTATAGGAGTAGTACTCGCTTGACTGTTTGACGTACTAGTGCCATTCGAAGCCCTCAGAGTTCCGGGCGTCGTAGAAGGGGTTTCTCGACCCTCATTTGTGGTGATCCTGAGAGTCGACGAAGATTTAGTCGTATTCGCTGCCAACTCTGACGTCCTTGGAGTCCCAAGTTTCTCGGTTGGAATGGGCAATGGGATAGTTTTTGAAATTGACACAGTCGAGTTCAAGCCGGGTAGGATTTGCGATTCCTTCGTTCGTACAAGAGTCTTCTCGTGTTAGCCTATATTCTGGTAATGCAGGTTTTGGTTGATACGTACTTGTGTAGCTGAGGTCGTAACCTGGCTAATAGTTTCTGAAAGCTTGCTGGTAGCCGCACCTGTCTCTGGAACTTGGGACCGGGAGGTGCTAGAGGTTGTTGTAGTGTTCCCGGAAAACTTCGGCCTAGGTTGATTGGGACGAGTGACAACCTGTGATTGTGACCCTTGAGAGATCTCCGCTAGAGCTTTTCGAGAAGACGTTGAGGTCTCTAATTTGCTAGTCGGCTGCGAAGTAGGGTTATCGTTAGTCGTTGTGGTAGAAGAAGTCGGGATCCCGCCATTGGATGAAGCATTGCCAGCAGAAGTCGTGGATGTGGATGTTGTCGGCTTTTTGTTCTGGGTATCCGATTTTGAGGTGGAGGAGGTGGAAGCAGAACTGGCTTTAGTGCTCGTAGAATCGCTACTGGTAGGGGATGGCAACGGAGCACTAGTGCCCTCGGATCCTGGCTTAGTGGAAGTGGTAGAAAGGCTCGAAGTGGCAACACTCGTACCAGCCGCCGATATCGAAGTCAAGGTCATAGAAGCCTCTGAACTTGTGGATACGGATGGAGGTGGCGGAGCAACAGATGTTCCAGCCAAACCTGTAGCCGTTGGTGATGACAGACGCCCCCTCGAATCTGAGGCAGAGCCACTCGCATCACCTACAGAGTTCGACGAAGGACTCGACCTACTTGCCGTACTCTTAGGTAATAGAGTGGTGGGGTTGACATCTGAGGTTGAGGTCGTGGGGCTTGTGGGTGAATGTGCGGTGGTGGTGGGTGAGGTAGTGGAGGTTGGGACCTTGCTAGTCGGGGGAGATACAGAAAAATCCGTGGCTGGGGCACTGGTCCCGGAAAAAGTAGCACCCTTAGATGTAGTAGGCTGAGACACTGTGACCGAGGGCGCAGATTTTCCTCTCTCAGATGTGGTAGTAGATTTGGTCGCGCTACTCTCACTCGGCTTGGATGCGATCAACGTACCCGCCTTAGTAGACGCAGAGATACTTGTAATCGGTATATTAGAAGCTGAGGTGGGCCCGGAATCAGAAGTGGGGATTGCGCTAGACCTAGGAGAGGTCACGGGATTCGTAGTTCCGGGAGCGGGGGTAGCTGGAGTAACGGGTTTGGAATTAAGCCCCCCAACAGAATCTATGGATGTCCCAGTCTTCGGTATTGGCGAGGAGGGTGTAGTCACCAAGGTTGCCTGCTTAGTGGTCTCCTTCGCTGACTCTTTGGGGGTCGACGAAACCGCCCGAATAGAGGTAATTGAGGTTGGCCCCCCTGTCGGCAGAGTAGAGGTTGCCAGAGTGGGAGAATTGACCTCAGTAGCTTTCCTCACCGGCTCCTGAGAGGTAGAAGTAGGTGCCGACTTAGTCGCTGCCCCTCCATCAACTTGACCTGCACTAGCAGGCTCATTAGCCATTGTAGATTTCACCCCTGGTCTCGAGGTAGAAAATATTTGTGAGGTTTCGGGTTTTTGCAATACGCTCGTTGATACTTTCCCCCCTTCCTGGGTGGCCTGGGACTTTTGCTTCGAGCTTGTTGAGCTCGTTTCTTGAACTTGAGCAGTTTTTGACTGTTGTACCTGTGTTGGCTTTGGTGCCAGAGCGGCTGGAGGAGTGGTTTTTGATATTATGGAAGAATCGGGTTGCTCTTTAACAGAAGTATCCGTTGGCGCCTTTTCCACAGACACCGTTTTCCCAATCCCTCCCCCAGAGGTCCCCCCAGCCGGTGTGTTTTTAACCCCTGAGGTGAATACACTCTCCGCGGCGGTCCTTCCAACTAATGGCTTCACAATAGTCCCTCGATTCAACCGCTCATTTCCCCCATATGCCGGGGCCCCGCCGACCAAATAAGGGGAAAGAGCATTAAAAATAAAAGTATATGCTAAAATATCGGTAAGCGACAGACGGGAATGGACTTGCATTCTGTTCTACAGGATGCTCAACTATCGGAGTTTAGAATCATGAGTAAATGGTTGGAACTAGGGAATGATAGCAAATCGGGTGGATACCTCTTTCGAGCAGACGAATGTGTGCTCAAATATCACGGTATATCTATACCACCATCTTTCCAACAGGAGAGTGACCAAGTGAGTGAAAATTCTCGAGTCTGGCTCAGAGACTATGATACTATCGTGAGCTCTCCCTAAGGCCACTGAAGGAACGGAAAAGAATAGAAAACCAGAGAACACAAAGAACGTGGGCCTCAAAAAGAAGTCTAAGCAAGTCAGCAGACAAGAAGGTAGTATGTAAAAAAGTGAGAAAGTAAAATGGTAAATGGGAAGGAATGGTAAACAGTCGGGATTAAGTGAATGATAATCCAGAATTAAGAAATGAACTTACATGCGATCCTTGGGAAATAGGAACCTGCCCCCTAGCACACAAATGGGTGGAACGGCTGGTATAAGGACCAGACCTTCCAGAGTATATATGGTGCTTTGATCTGGGGGCAGGTAGTTGACAAGTTCACTTTCTCTCGTCTGTTGTAGCGCCTTGATACCAAATGAAAATGCGAATGCATGATGCTGCTGGGGGGGGGGGGTCAGTAGGGCAGTAAACGATAGGCGCTTCCGCTAGAGTGGTCACTATCTGAGTACCTATAGTTACAATGCCTAGATGCCGACACCCGGATATGGGATTCTTCTCGATCCCATAATGTGGTCCCGCGGGAAAAAAAAATCCCTACAATTCGACAGGAACAAGATCATATGGTCATTTACTTGCTTAAGAGCACCTGCCACCTTGTTTACTTCTCAGTCCACACTAGAGCGCCCAGATGAATTGAATTCAAAGACAAAAATCTCACCACATCGCAATCCAGTACCTTAGGATAGTTGCGGTACTAGATGGGGCTGTAGATCCTCATCTTTGATGTTTCATCTTCTGAGGTACCGTAGCTGGGGAAAATGGACCCTTAGTTCTTGATGCCAGATAGGGAAGTTCACCCCTGAACGCACGGAGCTAGGCTGTTTTTGGATGAATCTATTCCTGGAATCACTTGATTGGGTGGGTTGCGTTTTTTCCGGTACCGGTTGTAGAAGCCTAGGCGAACTTCGCCAGACACTTTGATGCACGTCTTCTTGAAACACTAAAGTTGCCTACCATATGCAGAAGAAGTCCATTGTACTAGTACTGTGCCTCCTAGTGGCCTACCTGCCTGTAGCTCAGTATTCTACCCTTCTCCGTTACACCCCAGGCTAGTGTAATGCCAGATGGCGCAGTAGTTAATAGCTACGGCTATCGTACCCATGTCGTAGCCAAACAGCCTTTCCAAGTCCAGTTTCCACAAATCTCGAGCCAAATTCGAGCACATCGGCGCGTTTCTATCCGCCATGCCCTTTGCCCCAGGCTGGGCTCCAACCCCTGAACCCAATCCAACCCCTCTGATCCCCGGGAAAAGCTTAGCTACGATTACATATCGCAGATCACTCCCGGTATCGGTTCTCAGACAGCCCTTACCAACCAATACACAACAGCACCTCTAAGCGGGCTGACGCAAGCCCATCACCCGCGTTTCAGCAGACGCTCGGCAGCCCACACACGGGCCCGCCAAGTGCCCGCCAGTCACCGGCCCTCTAGAATACCTGCCATGAATGTTTTTTTTATACAAGCAAAACGCAACTTCCACGAGAAAACACAACCATAAAAAATATTAAAAATAAATAAAAATGCGAATTCTTTAAAAACAAATCGGATCTGAGCGTATGTGTTGACTTTTTTGGGAGGGCTTAGAGATACACTAGGCAGATGAAGATGGGATTTGTGTAAATAGTCCCAGCGCATCTTGGCAGGATGGGGGAACCACACCAGAATTTTCCCGAAACAGGGGACTTACCCGCAAATTTTAAGCCGCAGAGGGCTATCTATATAATTGGCTTTTCAATGTCAATTAAATCTAAAATTTGGAGGTTGTGCTGGCTTATTCCCTGTAATTTCCTACTGATTCTTTGTGGGATTTACGTGAGTAACTCTGAAAGAATGATTGCTGATTCTAGATTTATTAATGTATCAGTGCTGAAACCTTGATGGTATCCTTCAGCGGTGAGGATCTGGGAGTTGTTGGGATTGGGAGGCTAACTCGGCAGGTTAGCGGAATTACGCAAAACCAGTTAACGGTCCAACACGGCCACAGTGCTGGGGCTATACCGTGTCAAGGGCGGCACTCGTCCTTCTCGCGAACTTGTTTCTGATTCCCGAAATTAGCCACCCGACGGGGATAGACAGCGAATCGAAAGGGTTTTTGCGGGTATCGGTAGGTATTTTTAACTTCTATGATGCCTAACCGACTATCCGTGCGAATAGCCTCTTCTCTTAAGGCACCTATGGCTCCTAAATCGACATTATCGACATTGTATCTGGGATGGTTTCAGCGTTTGGTTGAAGCGTCCTTAAATTAGTCTTGGGGACTCGCTGTGATGTGGTAAGGTAGAATTACCTTATAGTAAATGATTGGGGAAAGATAATTATCCTATCAACTCGAGTTATAGTGTTTTTCCCTAGTACAAGGCGTTGCTTAAGGTTCTTTGGTCCCGGGGGCATTTGAGATGGACCCTATAAACAATATGTTCAATAGTCGAGATTAATAATGGACACACCTTAAGGAAATGTAGAAGTTGGGGAAAGCCTCATAGAACTGCCTAAGCATGGCTCTTCCCTAATCTTATCAACTCTGTTTCCTTAACCGAGCATTAAGCAAGAGATACCGGCCTTGTATGAGCATATACCGAGAACAGACAAGGTTGATTTTAGGTGCCTGGTAATGCGGCTGAGTGGGAAGCATTCGACTATTGATACAGTACCAGTACAGTAGGCAGGTTCTAGCATGGTGGTTAGGCAGCAACCATGCATCTAGTTGTATTGTGCCGGCCACCTAAACCAAACTTGCTTGTGTATGCCTTCATACAAAATCTGTATATTTTGCCCGATATTTACCTAATGAAAAAGACAGAGTTGACGGTGTTAAGGAAGAGTGATTCCTGTATGGTTCTATCAGGAGTTTTCCTCACTCACTATTAATTTCGATTGTTGATTTTAGTTGACTGCAAGGTCAACCTTCAATGCCTTGCACCATATAACCTTGGGCAACACCTTGACTTTGCGGAAAACCGCATAACTCAAGATGATCAGGTACCTCCAATCGATACTGCGGAAAGGCTTGATACCTAAATCTTAACTCTGTGGCGGGTTGGACATCTGAACCGGTAGAGAGGTCTAGCCCGTCGACCTAATCCATTGCATTAACGTGGAAACAGTCTGGGCAGCCCTACAGACCATGCAATCTGAACAAGAGTAGGGAAATTGTCGCAAGGAATGCAAGAGCAGTCGGCTGATGAAGCCTCCATCGAGGTAAAAGTTTGTTTTTTTCTTTCTACTATGCTGTGTCGAACGGCATGTAAGCCAGAATTCAACTCGTGATACTGAACTCTACCTTTCTCTAGAGTTCTAAATGACCAAGTTTGATCGCCTAAGTAGTCGGTACCTAAAACTAGAAACCAAAAACTAGCACTCAGAGGTCTAGTTAAATTTCATATCCCGCATGGAAATAGTAGGTGTTTCCTCTTGGGAATGATGAAGGATTAAAACGCCGCACGCCACTGAGAGTCTAGGGCCTGTTCGGGAGCCGGATAAACCCATGGTCTGGGGGTGGGACCCCGTGGTTTGGAGAGATCCTGCTGTTTTGGAAATAGTTGGGGTGTTCGGTATCGGTATTGCACCGAACCATGGTTAATTAGAAACTCGAAACTTGTGAAGATGGCTCCAAAACCGAGGTTTGAAACTTTACCTGCAGAGGTAAATTTGAGCAAACCCTTCATTCCTTCCTTTGAAATCATAAGTAGTGGTGCCCACATCCTCCAACTATGCGAAGCTGACTCATCTAAGTAGCAACTGCGCCAGCTATTCAAAAGATTTTCATTCAGTTTTCTCTCCCCCGAACATATCCCTTAATCCATTCAAACCAGAACTCGCCTCCCTACTTAGCACGGCTACTAGTGAACCTAGGTTTTGGAAATCTTTGCTTGATCTTCTAGTTACACCGAGACAGGCCCTAAGTAATCAAGGGGTTTTCCTCCCGGGGGGCATGGAGAAGCCAAGGGAGCCACCGCCGAGAGAGGGAGCACAGTAGCCTTCTACTATACCTCACCCCCCAGCCACAGAAATGAACGGGCAGAATCAGAGTCAGAAATTTTTCCTATCCGCCAAGCACACAATATCTTACCCAAACCCTAGTTGTTTATGCTGTTCCACTTTCACCCGGTAGTCCTAGTATGATATCGTGTCCGAGTGTCAACGCACGGTCACTCGTGGCGCGATCGATTTACCATATCCAGCCATACTGTACATCCGGTGGAATGCTTAGAGTGGTCAGGGATTTTCAAGACACTCGATATGATTCCGGCACCCCGTACACAACACCCCGATCGATCCTTGGCATAAAATTTACTATTAAAAAAAACCACTATGATAGATGTTCAAGCCATGATAATAGGGGTGTTTTTTTATTTTTTTTATTTTTTTGTTAGGGCTAATGGCTTAATTGCACCCTTTTTTCAGCCTACACTATGCCAAGGCGTTCCCCCTTGCATCGATAGAGGTGTTGTCGATAGGCGGCCGGAAATATGCGAAGGGAATCAGCATGGAGTACTTTTGAGGCCCTTAGGGCTGAGGGGAAATTAGGATGGTTGTGATAATGTCCTGGGAAGTCTACCAAAGCATACTAAGCCACAGCAAATGAACACCCAGTAACCCTCGATAACTCACCAACACTGCACGTTGAAATGGGCCCTTGAATAGGTGTATCATAGACTCTGGAGTATCCGAGTAATTGATCTTGATCGAGCAGCGGTAGAAGCTTTTAGGTCTACCAGGAATTCCCATTCAAAAGATGGTATGATAGCAAGGTAAAAGCGGTAACGTGCCGGTAGTCATTTAGGTATTATAAAGTAGGACTTTTGGGCGAGTATTCGGATGTTCCGGTGAAGAGCCCACAATAACAGGTACTAAGGGCTGTTTGGCACTCAAGAGTTTGTACAGCTAGTGGTGTTTGGCAGCACATTGTTTGAAAGGTAGAATCTAGAAACCTTATAAACTGCAGTTTGAAGACGGCACGATGTAGAGTTTAAGAAAATTTCAAAAAGGGTTGCGACTGGTATATCTTAGAGTATGTTGGGCTGTTTATACCATAATAATAATTATACCTTGCAGTGTTGATTTTTCCGAATTTCTCTACATCGTGCTAAAGAGAAACTATGATAGTGAAATTAGCGTATTTCTTTGATTGGCGGGTTCGGCCCCAAAGAGGTGTAATGCTATCACATAGCTCCAGATGTTGGTTAGTACAAGTACCAGGGGAGATGTTTTTTTACAAGGCAAGGGTAGCTAACAAGCAAAATGATCCCTGCCTTGTACGAAAACATCTCCCCCGGCACTTGTGAATATTGGCAGGTGCATTACCTCACGGCTACTGGCAACGTCACTCTCATATCAGGATTAGTGCTCCTGTTGGTGGAAAGAGATCTGCATCATTGACTTGACCTAAATGCTCCTGATATCACTCGATTCACATTTCTAGAAAAGTGTTGGAATAATGGCTTCAATGTGACGGAAGCACGCCTAGTTAGGCATAATGGGAGCTCACTCATTAGTCCTGTATCTAGATACCTCTCTGAGGTATAAGTACCATGGTCTGGTACCCAAGTAACAATGAACAAGCGACAACGGACAATCTTGATCCTTATTCTACAAGTGTATTCAGTTCATTTTCGTTCACCTCACCTACGAGATTTTCGACAAAAAGTGCGAAGCGAGTTCCCCAGTTTGCACCCTGGAGTGATGTAGGGAAATTCGGCACTATTAGCACTGCAGGGGATAATAATATTATTTTCTCCACTCTAGTTAAGCCCAGATGGCCACGGGTATCTTTTACCTTGCGAGGGTTCCTTCAAGTGTTTGGCGGTATTATATAATACATATTGTCACGTTAAAAAAACTAAACGCGCTAAGATAGCAACGGGAAAAACTTTTACCCTCCTAGTGCTTGTTGCAAGTTGCTTACCTTCTCTAATATTTACCCAGCGGTGTTCAGTTATTTTTGATATGTAATGATACTTTACAAACTCCAAGCTAATAAGATATAATATCACACAAAAGTTTTGCGTGGCAAACAGCCCCTAAAACTTTGCCATTATTACAGCGGTTCGTAGTATTCTCGTAGCGCACAAAGCGGAGCTGAAGAAACGCCTTCTGCGTGGGTGTTAGTAGGAAATAGCAGTAAGGGAAAGGTACTATATGCCCTTTCCCTAAGAACTCTCGGGTCCCCATAGGTGCAGTCCTCCATGCAGATTTCATTAATAGCAGATCACAAAATACCATCGTTAGTCTATATTCTACCTTTCCGGACAAGAACAGGAAAGTCACATTATCCAAGGCTCCGAATCTAATACTCTCGACATGCTTCAGCCGCCAGTGACTTCATTCACAGAAATGGCGATTCTGGGTCTACAACAAAATCATGTCTGAGGGATCTTATGTCTGTCACTAGGCACTATCTATAACTCGTTCCTGGGAAAGCAATATGTTTACAAGGAAATAAATAGGGAGAGTATAGCATGCAGAGCACAAACGGCTAAAACATCTAAGTTATGAGCCTGTTCGGATACGGAAATGCCGTTCAGTTACCCATACAACTGACGGTTTCCCTTCCGTTCAAAAAATTCTTGAAACAACCGTTTCCCCAGGCAAAATAGCCACAAAACGGAACGGCCGTCTTTCCTTCCTTTTTTGCCAAAAAAGACAAAGGAAGAAATAAGAGGCTTTTTCACGCTTTTATGCTACCCCGCCGATCGCCCTTAAGGTCTAGAGCCGTATTCTACCGCCTCGTAGAAGGATCGAGAAGCCCCACAGCCCTATTGATGAGGGCTAGGTTCTCCGATCTCACAGTCCCCGTAGGGCAGGATTTTTAATTTTCCTGCCCTACATGACGGATCATTCAGTAATAGCGCATTGTGAGAGCGATTTGAGCGCCTGTGCACCTATCATACTAATTGCGACAGGGGTTAATTGGTTCTTGACATGCTAACCATTTAGCCAGCTAGCTATTATATGGAATACCGACCCGGGAACAAATACTTGTCCTACAGAAAGCTCGATTTAGGGATTTTAATGGATTTTAATAGAAATAGGTGTGTGTATCTTCATAAGTTGGTATATTTCAATAGAGGGTTTTTTTTTGCTACCTGGATGTCTTGAGTGAGAGATTCTCTGCAATTTCGACCAGACGCAAATGGCTTTCCCTAGTTGAGAGCGCTTTTCACTGCGTTTTCCCCATTAACCCGAAGGGGGAGTTCTGGAGGCCTTAGCATCGTTCCCAAAAATTCCAATTTTTGGGTTAATTGGGCTCTCCAAGTTTACGCCCTGCTCAGCTCTTAATTAGCTTCCAGCTTTCTCATTTTCATACTCCCATTTCCCTCGAGAGTGTCTAACATAGCTCACATCAGTCCTAACCAAGTATCTTTTCTGTTCCGTATATTAATCCCTCCTCCGAGCGCTCCCTTGATCCGCCCTTCATAGTACTGTAACAATCTGCCGACTGTGACAACTTTTACATATGCTGTCCGGGATGATCACTCGGCTGTAGACAAACAATTCAATAGTTCGGGGGCGCCGACGGGGTGTAGCTCGAGTGTTGGTAGGCCGATGCCTAGATTCCCTCTTCGCCTCCTAACGATTGAGAAACCCAAGAGAGCAAGATATCAAAGCTAGGTTTCCAACGAGTGTTGAAGGATCACGCAAAGAAGATGACCCTAGGGACTGCTACATTTTCCCGAGCTTCTAGAACAGCCCAATAGCTCGGAAACAGCCTCTCGCAGATACTCCATTATCATATATAGATTTTAGTGCGCGGCTGATATATTACCCCCCCTGACCATGGGTGGCAACACTCGGAAGGAAAGCAGGAGATTTGGCCTCAAATTCGGCACTGGTCTATAACAGCCATCGCCGTAGTCATATGCGGTTTTCTTTGTGACCTCAGGGAGGTCCAGGAAAAATTGACAGAAAAAATGAAAATTAAAAATTAATGGAAAAGTTAATTGGTCGTACATGGGGACCCAACTGACACCCCCGGGCTTCAATACTATCCTACCCAGATAACCCGTGCAGTGGACGATTTTGGGGACCTAGGACCACAATACCTAAAGTGCTCGTGGCCAAACCATGCCTATGCAGCTCTACCCCCTCCGTAACAAATTAGATAGGTTCCCGGGAATGTGTATTGTAGCAAGTTAGTAGAGCGGATGCAAGAGCGTCAGTACCGGGCATCTTAAAGTGTAAGTTTTGAGGGCTAGAAGAATGAAAGAGGGTCCTAGCTCCTCCTGTCTTGGAGACTGTGTCTGATGCTATTGCCCAAATCCTTTACTGTACCTTGTTGTCAGCCAGTTAAATGCACCTTTGGAACATCCACAGAAATTCTCAGACCCAGCCCCCAGTGACCACTCCAGCTATTTCTGAAATGACAAGTGGTATTCTCCATGTCTCTGATCACAGGAGACACTCTAAGGCTGAATTAGCCAAAGCCATTCAGACAGTCATGGTGCACTCGCCATCACCACCGCTCCAGAAAAAGACCCTGCATAATCCCCTCTCTAGTCTTCGAAATACACGCAAGCGAGTAAGCAATTTTGCTTTCGCCCCCGCATATATAGCCCTATTTCATCCTTCTGACCTCCTGACTGCTATTATGCACGAACCTCTAAAAGCTGACATCGACGCCATCTTTCTATCCTTACTCCGTAAATTGTTTTCTTTAGTAGCATCACCCTAGGCCTCAATTGTACTATAAGCTACTCTGTTATCATACTGCCCCTAGTTGTATTCCAGCTGAATCGAAGCTCAATACGAGTGATGTCACATGATTATTAAGAGTTTCCCAACCTATCGGTTTGAAGTCGGCGAAACGCTCCTAAACCTTCGCATCCTTACGGGGTTTCGGTGGCCAAACTAACGGAACAGGATATCCGACACTTTTGACACCGGCACCAGATATGCTCGTAACGCCTATCGCAAGGGCCATTCTAGCTGCATAACAAGCCCCGGAAGCCAACATTAAGGCTAATGATTAGAAGTCTTCAGGGGCAACGACAACACACAAGCGATCACTCGGGAAGCGGAAGGTGTTGGATTCGTAATGCGATAATATCATGCCATGAACAGTTTATGTATTTCCATCAGATTATTTACAAGAGATTGGGAGGAAGGAAAAAAAAAGCTACCCCTAGTTGCCGAGCGCCCGCCCACCAGGGGTCACTAAAACAAAACAGACCCAAAACCACCCAAAACGCCTCATACAAAGCCAGAAAGAAACTAAGGACAAACAATGCTAAACACAACAAAACAAAACAAAGGAAACTAAATCATCCTCATTTCTACATCGCCCACTTTCACTACCAAGGGGTCCCACGGCCAGGCTTCGTTGGCACAATCGTGATCGTAAGTGTTTTCGCATGTGCAGGCTTCGTAACCGAAAGTACCACCTCGGAGGCGACCACGGCCACGCGATATTGGGCTCGATGATGGGGAGGTGGTGGTTGAGGATGAGATGGATGTAGTAGTCGAGAGTGCGGGAGAAGGGGTTGGATGTGGTGATGGCGATAATTTTGAGAGTTGGGGGGATGAGAGTGGTGATTCGACCAATGGGGGTGGTGGCGCCGGTGCTGGCGGTAGCGGTGCTCGCGTAAAATGAAGAATCGTCTCCTCGGAGGATGTCTGGGCGACCAGCTTTGGTCTCGCTTCTGTAACAATCTCTAGCGGCGGGCATTCTAAACCTCCCTCTAATCCTTGCCTCCCTTGCTGCCACTCCTGATAGGCGGCGTTCTCGGCTGCCATCGCCGTCTCACAACCATCCTTGACGCCCTCAACAATTCCTTCAAGCACGCCGAGGAATTGTGTGACTACACCATGCTCAATCTGTCGTACGCGCTCTTCGGCGGCTTGTAACTCTGTCTGTAACGCTGAAACTGATGCACGGCGGAAATAGGCCTTTTGGGTTTTTACAAGGAGTTTATCCCTCGTCAGCCTTGCCGCCGCGAGTTCTGGAGGTGGTGATGTGAGTAGCGGAGTCAGGGATTGTAATTGCGAAGCGAGAATTGAATGAAGAGAGGAGAGGAATGGGTCTGTTGGTGGCCCTTCGAAAGTTCCTCGGGCTGCGATTGTGGGAGAGGAAGGCGCCGAGGGTTGCCATGTCGGGGGCAGTCTATTCTCTGCTGGCAGAACAGCGGGTGCGGACCGAATTGATTCCCGAATTGATGGGGGAGCATGCCCAGGGTTTGGCGCCTCATCATCATCTTCCGCCTTCTGTGCCTTCCAGCCAAACGTCGGACTCCCCAATGCACTCGGTCTCCGCGGTACAGGAGGGGGAGGGCAGGAAGGAGGAGTACTAGGCGGGTCTCTTGAGGCCCACAACCGTTGGAAATGTCCTTTTGGCTTTTCCTGCGCACTTGGTGTCCCAATCTCCTCGTCGTCATCACTATCGTCGTCATTATCCTCCTCATCGCTAGAGCACGGCGAAAAGAAACTCTGAAGCGCTGTCGAAACTGGGGTTGGTGATGTAAGGAAGGTACTCTCCTGTGGTGACGGTAATGTTGGAATCGACAGTCTTGGCCGTCGAGCTCCCGGCGATACCGGCGAAGTCATCGAAGAAGGCGTCAATGGCGATGAGGATATAGAAGTTGTAGCACTGTTGGTAGTATATGCAGTGGTGGTGGTGGTATTCTCGTACTTGTGAAACGAAGTTTGCGATGCAGATCTTGAAGGCGGGGGAGAAAGCGGGAGCGACATCTTAACAATTGTTTTCGAAGAAAGTAAAAAATAAAAATATTGATCCTCTGAGCAACAGATTTAAAGTGCAGTAACCTTCGGTGAATTAAGTAAGGTTCCGGCGTCGCAGCTTGAATATTATATCTGCTGTGCCAAAAAGTTCCCTTACTCGCTCCCTAACGGAAATGATAAAACATAAAACCAAATCTTCCCGGCCAAACCAATCCCTTACGCTTTATCGTACTGTAACCGCGGAAACCAAATCCCAAGAATTCTTTTAATCCTTTCCGTCCCGATGTTCCAAGCAAGCGTCTCCTCGAACCAACCCGACCACCGGCGCGACAATTGAAACGCCGTCCTTCCGCTCGTTTGTCCGTTTGTTGCTAGCGCGCAAGCCAAGCGTCGTATAAGCTAGGTTATGACGGGGATCGACGTTTCGTCCGATGGTTATGCGCCCGGCTGGTTCCCGTTGGTTGGCTGGTTTTCTGAAATGCCGTAGGGCAGGAGGGGTAAGAAGGCAGGAAGAAAGGGATAGGCAGGGAGAGTTGATAAAGGAATAAATAAATAAATGAAATCAATTAGTCAGTGTCCGTGAGAAAGTTCTGTCGTACCGTGCCCTACTGCCTTTTTATTCGTCAGACGCTGGGGGTGGTAGTAATGGCAGGACGCAGTTGTGATTTGTTGCGGGTGATGATGATATCTAGATAGATAGGCAGATAGGTAGGGGGGTAGGAAGGCAAGAGGGGGGGAGGGGGTGGGGTTATGTATCCCCTTTAGCATCTACTATTCCTCTAGCGTACAGGTATTTACTTATAATACTGACCTGTAAGATGTGTGTAGGCAGATGGGGGGAGGCTTGAAAGATTGAGGCGGAGAGGCTGCTAGTCATCTGTTCCTGCATGTGTTTGTTCTCTCGTAAGTGGTAAGTGCATTTATTTAGCTTGCTTCGCTTGTAGGGACGAACATAAAATTAGAGAGTTTTTTCTTTTCTTTTTTTCCCGGAATTCCGTGTTGTGATGTGAGTACTATTAGTACCTAGGACATATTTGATAGAATCTATTTGGTAGCTTCAATTGTTGCTACGGTAAGTTGTCATGCTTCCCCGGTTTCTCAGTCTAACGACCAGAGTAATGTTGATGAGCCCCACTACCGGTTATTATACAGTTCCCAGGTATGATAGGTTTCCTGATGATACAAGTGAACACAACAAAGAGATACATTCAAGACTTTGGTTTGCTTCGCTGCGCTGTATCATCCCCCGCTAGAGTACAGCACTCTGTCTCTCCACTGTCTCACTTCCATCATCGCACGCAGACAAACGCAAAAAGGTACAGCACGATAGGGGGCTTCACACAGCGGCGCGGAGTGCAGTTGATCCACGCCCGCCGATCTAGATTACCCGAACAAGCTCGCGCGACTCATGACTAAGTCTAATTTTAACCGCCCAGGTCGGATCAGATTGGGGGAACAGGTGTTAGGGAGGGAGGGGGAAGGGGATTTGTGGTTAACTCTTTTATTTTTAGGTGTGGTTGGTTTACACACTTGTGTCTTTGGTGCAGGGAGGGGAGGGGGCCTGTTGCTGCACTGTACGACATCCCGCCTGGTACTCGAGTAGGTTGATTTGCTGCACAGTAGTGCGCGATTGTGCACGAGGTTTAGTGGGAGAAGAAGGAAAAAAGGGGGAGAAATGGTCAATCGAGTGTAGTATAGGATCTCGGCGATCGGGGATTTATGAGCGGTGATTGGGGTTAAAATAGACTTCCAACAATTTAGTGGTCTGTTAAGTAGCCTTATAAGTTAGTACGGGAGTTTGTTGATAATGTCGGCCTTTATCTGCACCGTACTGTGCTGGTGCTTTAGCTATTCTCTAGCTGACTATCTTTCTTCTCACTCAAGCATGAATTCCTAATTCTCTCGTTTTTCCCTCAGAATATCTGCTCGGCTCCCGCTTCCCCCCCGAGCAGCATAAGACAAGCCACGCCCACTGCCAAATCCAAAACACCGGTGAAAGCCATCAGAAGTGGTCTCAGTAAGTAACTCAAGTGAGCCGCCTGCGAGAACTATAAGTCCGCCACTATTACTGTGCTTGAGTACAGTACAGCCTCATGCGTTACTTGTGTTTTTCGATTTGGTCCACCACCACCACCACCACCATCACTCCCACCTTCCGCATAAACACACAGAAGGAGAGACAGGTGGGGATGGGAATTCGTAGAGTGGTTCAGTCAGACAGTCAGGCACGGCACGATGTGGTGCCATTTCGCTTGCGCATTATTTAATTAACACTCAGCACATGACCGAGGACGCGGGTGGGATTGCGGCGCCGGATAAAGTTATGAAAGATGTATTGGTTAATGGCCACGTTTTGGAGCCACGGCAAGCTGTGGTTTTGGAGGAGGCTGAGGAGGAATATGGCTTGTGCCGTAGTGTAGTACAATACGAGGAGAGGGTGAAGTGAAGAGGAGAGATGAGTTCCATCGTCAAAAATATTTAGATGCGCCCCGGTATGAATTATTAGTGTTGTTTAGGGTAACGCGCGACTATTCGGTGACATGGCGGCGGTGAGGCCACTTAGTGCTGTGACCTCCATTCCCTCTGCGAACTAAACTTACGCAGAGGTTGTTTTCAAGGGAGAACGAGAATGGGATGATGGGAAGAGGTTCGCCTTGCTGTCAAGTGATACAAACTATATCGTCCTTCCCAACCCAGCGGTCTCCCTGACAATCAACATACTGTATTACGCTTGCAATCTGCCCAGGACCAAACGCTGGCCAGTGCACCCCGTCTAGATACGCGTATCTCAATCTCTGCAAATTCATCCGAACAAAAACAATCGGCGACTCCCCAATACCCACACTGGCGGAATAACCACTTCCTCCCCATACGCGACACGAACGCCTGAGCTACAAACTCTCCATGTGCAGATACAAACATGACCTTCCAGCCCTGTCTCTCGCCTTCTCATTCCGATACAGGAAGGAACTAAGTGGAGTTGGCAGAATTGAGTAACTGTGCGGCTTGGTCACGTACGGGTCTGAGACGAAGTTTACGCGATGCGCGAATACCGTACCGTACTGCACCGTGAAAAATGGAACGATCGAGAAATCGTCCTAAGACGTCTGAACTTTCCTCCTCTGGATTTAGAGAAATGGCGGCGGCGAATAGATTCAGCCTTGGGCTAAGACAAATGAAAAGAGAAACACAACAGACCTCATCATGCTAGGAGAGCCAACTCCAGCATCGTGGCGAGATTCTCAATTGTTCCAGTTTTTGTGGTATTACAGTACGGTGAAGGAGTATGATAGGTTGCGCCATCCCGATAGGGGTAGGTCGGGGTTTGTGCTTTTGGGCTAGGCCGGCCCGTGAATGTGCCACAGCTTTTTGTGGGACAGAGAAGTGTGGGGTGGTTACTCGAGCACGGTTGTGCCGGCTCTGGGCTCGCCACTCAGGCACAGTAGAGGCAAGAGGTACCGGTATCGAGCACGGTGATCGGGTGCCAGAAGATGGGCGCATGTTTTGTACGGGCGTCCAGTTACGCATAGAGTCCCCTTCCGCAACACTCGAGCATAGTCGAGTATTTAGAGTGCCTGTTCATTGCCTCCCGTGGAGAGAGAGAGAGATTAGGGGCGCTTTGTGCTACTTGCGGGCGCTTTGTGAGAAGTTGGCTGGCTGGCTCGCCGGTTGGTTCTAGGATGGGGATTTTGTTTATGGATGGAAAGGGCAGGAGGATTTGGACGGCGGAGGGCACGGTTGTGTACTCGACCTATCATCGTACTTCAGCACGGGTGACCCTTGTGGTATAAGTACTGTCTCACAGGTGGGCTGAAGGTCGGCCTCTGATGGCTGTGTAATTTTGGCTGAAGAATTGGCAATTGAATGATAACTACTAAAATTTATCGCATCCCTTAGGAACTATGCAGCCCCTAACTATCTGGAGTACTGCTGTGGTGCGCAGGCTCTTTTTTTTTCGGGATCCGGCGCGGGGCTTAACGAGTTACAACGAAAGAATGTGCACTTACAACATATGCTACACTGTACTCTCTCAAGTGGCGTGTTTGGCTAACAGTGAAAGAAACAACCCAGCTCACGAGCTTCTAGGAACCACTCAGATCAATGTGCTTCAGCAGACCCGAGGCGAGATATTTCCATCACACTTTATCTAGTCCGTGACCCGAATTTGCCTAGGCAATCTTGAAGCAGCCTTCACAAATTACGGTTGATTATGAACATGTCCTCGATTCTTGTTATTTTAGGGAGTCGTTTGGAGAATCGATGACATAACTAGTCTAGAGTTTCCTTAGGGGATCCGCCTTTGTGGGAGCAGGTAGGGCGCAGTATATTGAGTGAGGAGTGACTAATATTAGATTACCTATGGGGAATAGAGATATAGGCATGTACTTGCGGGGCCTGCAGTTATGGGTAACTGTTTTACATCCTACGTCGTTAGACATGGGGCATTGGTGTTGGTGTTAGTTTTGTTTCATTGATACCGAACGGCATTTGGGCGCTGAATATCTAGTGTTTTTTGTTTTATCTTCTTGTTTGCCTCTCCTATGTCATCTCGCACAGAGAATCTAGCTCAGGAGATAGCTTTCACCACGATTGTGGAGTGTCCGGGGTGATGGTGGTGGACTGTTCGATTGCTTTCTTAGGGGTTTCCCCGGGTTCCCGCTATTGCCGGGATGTTTCTGTGCACTTCGTTCGTCCACTGTGGCTCATGAAGTTTCGTTTAGTTTCTAGATACGTTGCTTGCTTATATGTATCTCCTGGACGCCCCTTCCTCGCGTCTCTATCAATCATCTCATCATTCCTCGCCTTCAAAGCTACTTGACCCAAGACGATCTCATTCGCATAGCTTCCTTCTTCAGTCCAGTACTATGATTGAGTAGCTATACCATTATCTCCAGCTGTCATTTATTCTCTCTTGTTGTTAGGACTAGTGGCGGTGAAGGGAAATTGTCCGAACAGATGTTGAGGGGGGGTTCCCTGTCTGCCAAAGAAACAGCTGGAGAGTCTAGCTTCTATTTGAGTTCTTGAGTGCTTTAGAAAAATTAAGGCCAAAGTAAGAGCACTGTAGTGGGTCTGTGACCGAATGGAGACCTATGATAATATACAGTGGGCTGTGAGCATGCTGAATGGCTAACTTTAGAAGGTAGCTTTTACCATCTTTCGAGTGATTCCCGGTGATGCGGGATTTTGGTTATTTGCCCTAGAGTGACTATTAGCTCTCGATTAATGAATACCGCGAAGTTAGCCAAAAGGCTTTCTGAAATGCGCTTTTGGCGATGCTCGCTGAATTGAGGGGATGACAGGAATAATGCTGTGGTGGCTCTTCAGTGCTCCCATGGTGGAACCACTGATGTTTTCATACTTTACGCCGTTGTGCATTTGGTTCCCTGCATGAGATATTCTAACATGTAGCGACTTCTATTAGTATCTATCATATATAGCACCCTAAATGGGCCTTAGGAGGAAAACTAACGGTGATCTGCGGTATTGGAACCCCTAAGATGGCTGTTTTAATGGCCATCTTGCACTTGGGTGGTGGAGTATGGTAGCTGGTACAACATGTGAGAGTGCACGTGAGGTGATCTAACAAATTCTACTACATGAGAAATTACCTGGCTAGAGGTTGGTCCGAACTTAACTGCAGTATGTTGATGTAGCTGACGATTTCCACACTGTGTTGGAAAACCAGATATTCCATTGCTGTACTTCGACGAGTTCTAATATTACACCCCCTCACAGGTGAATACCTCGCGATGGGAAATGACAAGCTCCGCTCCCCACCTCCCCCCCCCGTCCCCAGCGGCCCCCGCAGTACCCCACCTTCCACCTAAACCCCACTGTCTCACTCCAAAACGCGCCCAAATTTCCGACAGATATAAATTGTAACACAAACCCTACCCCCATCGCCGCCGCCGAGTGCACGGGAATCCTTCATCAAGGCACAAGAGCCAAATAACGCAACGGCCAAGTTCTCAGGGTGCGAAGCTAGGCACATCAACCCAGCGGCACACCATAGCACTCCCATAACACCTCTAGACAGCCCTAAAACTCCTTCCTGGCATAAAACCACATATAGAAAAAACTCCCTAGCCATTTCCGGATGTCTATCCAGTCTTGTTACTGCATGAAAATAGGCTAGGATAATTGGTTGGTACGGCAGAGGCAGGTGTTCGACTAGAGTCCTTGAGATGCTACAGAAGGAACCCGATCGTGTTAGCTAGGATGGCCGCAGTGGTGGCTATAGTGACGGCAGTGGCAGCGGGGAGAGGAACAAGGTTTGGTAGGGCTAAGGGAGGCGGATCAAGTGGAGTGGCCTGTGCGGGTGCTCCGGAACAAGCACACAGAGTGTCCAGAGGAGGAGCAGGCAACCAAAGGTGCTGCATAAGCATTTTGAGCATGTCCGGGATGACGTCTAGTGGTTGTGGGGGTGGCCGTAAAACTATGAGTGGCTCATAATTATTGTCTATATAGTACGGAGGAGGCATTTTGGCATCATTGGCCCTTGTGCCGGGCTCAGTATTTGCACGATCCTAGAGCAGCTTTATTATCCCCCAGTGCCCACGCCTAGCAGCACACCACAGCGGGATTCGGCTAAGATCACCTATCGAGTGAGGGTTGGCCTCTTTCCGGCCAAGGAGCAACTTTGCTATCCCCTCATACCCACCAGAAGCCCACGAGAGTTGCGTTCGGCTATCATCGCCTCTCGGGTGGGGGTTGACTTCTTTCCGATCGAGGAGGAGCTTGACTATCCCCTTATGCGCACTCTTGACTATTGTCTCCCCAGTTGGGGTACTCTAGTGTCTAGTCTCTTAATTTCACCAGCAGTAATCAGACAGTAGGGTACTGATATCTAAAGTAGGGACCGCGGGCCCCGAGCACAATCCGGTCTTCATTACAGAAAGTGACACAATTTATTTACAATAGTAACTAACCAATCTATTGCCTCCTGCCCCTTCAACCGAAAGCCGGCGGAAGTTTGTAGCCCGTTCCATTAAAAAAAACAATTTAGAAGGTTTAATATGATACAACTAGGAAATATCAGAGAGATACATAGGAGTGAAGTACATAGCAAAGAAAAAGGTGAGTGGCAATAATAAATTCAATAATTACAGCCTACTTTAGATACCCTTGAGTTTATGGAAAAATGTCTCTGCACCTTTCTGGATGGTTACCCTGTAGCGATGGTCAGCCTGTTCAGGGAGGAAACGAGAGCGCTTACACAACAGAAATTAATTGATCAAGCAAAGAGGTGAGAGAGCCAAAGGGTTTTACTAAAGAGCCAACCTCCTCCTATACGAAAGATTTATCGGGTGCGATAGGGGAATAGGAGGAGCGCCAAGTTGCAACATCCAACCTCAAACCCAGAGGGCACCTTCGAAGGCAGACTTAGGCAGTCCGGAAGCCTCTCTTGGGATTCTGTTGGTTCCTCACCTCCATTCCCTTAGTAACAGAATTCCTCCACCTACCTCAAGAATATCTCCACAACTCTTTCATGCCAATTATCGGCTGCCAAAATAAATGGTATCCATATTAGACTCTCCCTCTCCTCTGTGTCGGGATCGACATGATTCTGCTCAAGAATCATCTTTACAACCCTCATGCCCACTCTAGGGAGCGATCAAGAGCGGCGCCAGAGGCGCTTCATACAGAGTGTTGGGATCGACATCATTCTGTTCCAGTAGCACCATTTCGATACCCTGGCATCATACCCATGAAAGACAGCAAGCAGGGGTGGTATTCCGCCATGTCCATCCAAGAGAGCCATCGTGTCACTGCCGCAAGCCGTTATGTGTAATCTATCAATGCTTTGAATGAATCCCTTTCGAAGAATCAGCCGACCCGACCCCCCCCCCCCCGGGCACCCCCAATCCTTCCCACAATCACGAATCCCGATCTCGGATATTCAGCATGTATATTTTATCCGAGTAGATTTGTTTGTCTCAGCGGAGGGGAGGGGGTCGTATAAAATAATCCGGACAAAATCACGATATCAGGGACAGTAATAGTTCTAGAGAGGAAGTTGCAAGGGCCGAGAAATATGCAGGGGGATTGCCACACTCCTGGGTGCCTAGATTTCCCGTTTCTTTCTTAGTGAACGGGATAATCCCCCTGGATCAGAACCACAGCCTAGAATTTGAATTATTGCTACGAGTGATAACCCATGAATACAGAAGGGGCTCTACTATACCCACAAAAAGGCACTGCCGGGGGGGAATTACCCAACCTAAGAAGAAGAAAAACCCTCAAAAGAACCACATCCCACAAAATAAATTCAATATAACACCAAGCCATAAATCAATGATACTCCCCCCCTCCCTTTTTTCATACAAACCCCCCCCCCTAGCCCAATCCACCACCCCCATTCACTTCCCAACTACCCCAACACTAAACAAAACCCTCCCATCAGCTATAGCACTAACCATCCCAGCAGTCGAAGCCGCCTTCGTCGCCTCCGCCCCACTACCGCCACCCACCGACCCATCCTCCTCCTCACCCCTAGCAGTACACGAAGCCAGCAGCATATCAAGCACCTTCCCAATATCGCTATACGAAACGAAGACGTCCTGCCCACACAACTCGATCTTGGCATTGGTCCCGGGAACGCTTTCCAAGGGCAGACAGGCCCTTTTGCCCTTGGCCAATTCCAGGGGCGGGAGAGAGGATACTTGCTGGGATTGGTAGTGCTTCGAGAGGGTTTGCACGTCCGTGTCTTTCGGAGATGCGGCGGTGGTGGGTTCTTCGCAGGTTACTACGGGGGTGCTAGAGATTTCGGCGCCGCCGTCGTGGGATTTTAGGAGGAGTTTTGGTGGTTGCTGGGGTTGTTGTTTTTGAGGTTGGGAGAGGTTTGTGGGGGGCGGGGATGGGGGTCTGCCGGTTATTGGGGGGGCTAGGGGCGTTGGTGTCGGTGTCGGTGTCGGGTTTTGGCTGACGGGGAGAGGTGCGCTTAGGGTTTGGGGGGTTGCGGTTGGGCTTGATTGCTGCTGCTGCTGCTGCTGCTGTGGGAGGGGTGGTGCTGCGTGGGCTGAGATGACTGGAAGGATGAGGAGGGGGTAGTACTTGATTTGCATCTTTGCGTGTTTGCTTTCCTAAGGTATCCTGTTTGTTGTAACTTTTCTGTCCTCTGTTCTTGCTCCGAGTG
>Ga0307509_10002937_pt1 | contig 26820 bp, 29 predicted proteins | sample 10_EM_MG_FD_202245 | JGI IMG/M metagenome (GOLD analysis project Ga0307509, IMG submission 202245) | Populus trichocarpa ectomycorrhiza microbial communities from riparian zone in the Pacific Northwest, United States - 10_EM | ecosystem: Host-associated > Plants > Roots > Unclassified | place... | reverse complement strand
AGTGTGATATCCACATGAGAGCTTCCATCCCAATCCTCGATTTGCTTCCACCTTGTGACCTTATCCGTGTGAGGGTTGCCGTGTATGCATGTCCCAGCCCCTTCCCTGTTGCCATCTCCTCGAGCTTTCTTCTTCTTCTCTTGCAGATCGTTACCTTCCCCAGGATCGAGTCAATACTGAGTGAAATCAGGAGGAATCTAGCCTCCAGTGTCAGTGAATTGCCTTTGCATGTGTTGTGGGAGTGCCAGATATTGCTACTCACATCCCGGAAGTCATTTCAGGAACCAATCTCATAATATCACTCCTCAAATCGTCGTCCATCGCATCAGGCTCCGTGTCCTTGTCCAGCCTGGCACTCAAATATGCTTTGATGTCATCGCCTGTAGGGCCGACGAGTATTACAATAGCCCCAGTGAAGTATTGCCTCACTTCCTCCTGAACATGAGATCTCCCGGTAAATAACATCCTTGTACTCGGCGACTCCCGACCAATGTCCCGCAGTGACTCAAGCAGCTCTTGGCGACTCTCTGGAGTGAGTTCATCTAGGCCGTCAATGCATATATAAACTGGGGGCGACAGCGCGATAGTCGACTTCAGCATCCCCACTATATCGGGTAACCGTAAACCTCGGTCGGAAAACCGCGTTCGAAAGATTTGCCGTACATCGTCCGGCATCTCTCCTATGCTCACAAGCTGCTTTAGGATTGCGCCTAGCATGGCCGTCGCTGACTGCTCTTGATGGGCAAGATAATCGCAATATAACCAAGCGACAGCAAGATCCTTTCCCCCAGCCTGATTACACAAGCTGTCAATCATGAGGGAGCTAGAATCTACCTGTCAACGACACCCGCTTTCTTTTCATTTTGTGGAAGAGGGGTGTTGTTACCTCAGATATGTCTTTCCCACGCCGGGGCCCCCCGAACAAAATAACACCCGCTCGCTGTATCCATCCTCTCCGTTACTCCATTTCCGAAACTCGCTGGTTTCTAAAACCCAATTCCCCACACCATCGAGCCGATCGGCTCGCACGTCTTGATGCCGCTGCTGGGGGTTTAGAGGCGACAGCCGCTTCTGGATCTGATTGTCCTCATCGGATATTCCTGTGCTGGCGCTCACACGATTGAGAGAGTTGATATTGTCGGTGGTTCCCATGTTTGGGGGCGATTTTTGCTCCATGTTGCGATACTTTCAGTCGGCGCCGGTGGAGTGATTAGGGATGTTTTATCAAGAAGCTCTGGAGGTGTTGAGGAATTTAAAGCGTGTAACGCGATGAGGCTATGACCATCCGCAAGCGCCAAATCAGGAATGATAGCAACCTCGGACTAACAAAGTCCTACAACCCCTGTTGTCTCCTAGGTCTACAACCATCTACCGGTATCATGCCCTCAGCACTCATGCAGCACATCAGGGCACTTGCACAAGTTACATCCTGATGATATGATACTTGAATATGCTCAAAAGGGTGGCTTCTGGATACACTGAGGCCCTGTTCGGTTACAATGGTTCTGTTCTGTTGGGCGACCGTTTCCGCTGTGAAAATGGCCTTCTCTCCTTTTTTGAAACTGTCATTTGTACCTCATGGGACAACGGAACGGAATCATCACAACCGAATAGGGCCTGACTAATTAAGAACCAGCATGTCGAGTGTTATGGTTGTCTAATAGATATACCGCGCCTAGTCGGACACCGCACCGTCCAAACAACTTGACCATAACTAGATTTCGAATTCTTAAAAGTCTTCTCACCCGGCCAAAGCGGAGTGGCGCTAGCTGCCATATATCCACCAGTGACGGCGATGAGAAGCCTCTATTCGTAGGGTTGGTGATCTGGATAAAGCCTAGGGTCGACAGCGCTTTAAGCTGGGCCAATTAGTCTTTATACTCTACCGTACTGTGTGCCTTGGTGAGAATAGATGGGGGGTCGGCGCTTGAGGCGAAAAATTATAAACGTGGGCTAGGGTCGCTTTGGGCCCCGTCTTGTACAGTGCTATACGTGACTGAGTATTGGAGTAGGAGTCCGAACGACTGCAGTACGGTAACTTGTCGTCCCAGTGGCAAACGCTCTACTTGCGACCTTAAACTAAGGGAAGCGATGCCTGCTTCCTCGTGATTTCTTAATTTTTTATTTTTATTCTTTTTTCTTTATTTTCTTTTTCATTTCGGAAGAATAGAAGGGCGTTTTGGATACCGATTTAGTAATTGGGGTACGATAGCTGTATGCTCCACCATTCCCCTACAGCTACTTAACTCCCGTAGTTTTCAATTCAATGCCTAATCTAGAGCTCTCCTCCTCCCTTTCTTACTAAGTTTCCACGGATTCTTTAGCGGCAGGGGGGGGATAAACTAGAAGCTCTGTCTTTGGCTGGCTGCTGTGTGCCGGCTTCGAAGGTTTGGCGGCCACAATGGCGAGCTCCACCAGTGCGTAAAATTCACGATTTACCTAGGCAAACAAACTCTATAAACCACCTACAACCTTCCGCAGTCAACTTCTTTAGTCTCTTCCTCATCACCTACCCAATCTTCAACTTCCGGTTCTCAAAAATTACGGTCTCAGGCAACAAGTCATCAGGGACATCCACTCTTCATAGATTTGGCTTCGCAGCCCGGCGGTTGGTGCAGTGAGTGATCAACCCCAAATAGCACCTTTCAAGCTCAGTTGTTGAGAGCCTTTGGATCTATCATTTCGCATAGCGTAGGGCCAGGAATATATGGGCTAGTTAATCACATTCAACATACAATCGCAACTTTTCTATCATTGTCTAACCCCGGCACCAAATATCACTCTACAATCATGAGTGCTCACTCAGCCCCCCTCATCCAATGCCAAGGGCCTATCTCTGGATAAATGGGGGGCACCGCGGCAAATTGAGTTGTAAGAACAGTCACAGGGCGTGTTTTTTGTATTGACCCGTCGAACCTAAAAAGAGGGAGAGAATAACACAAAGGGAGAAAGAAAAGGAAGCAAAGCATTATCCGAAGAGGAAAATAGAAAGAAAAAAATATGTGTGCAGGAATGCATATGCAGTCCATAAAGTATACATTCTTATTACGGGGATATCCAACATCGCATTGTAGACAAGACACCCTGACGACGCAGAAAACAATTTCAACAATAAAAATCAACCCAACATCAAATCCCACATTCTAATAGCTACGATACCACAAAACGAGCTCGTAGAGCGCCACTTCTGCTTAAAACCATCGAGAATCTTCATCAAAAACATTCAGGAAGCAAAAATAATAATAATACCCCCGTTGAAATCTACCAAAGAGACACCACGTAGCCATTAAAATGATCCCGAAATCGGGCTTCCAGTATGTAGGATAAGTATTAGTTCCCAGGTTGGACATTTCATGAAATACCCAGCTGGCGCAGTGGTTAATACTCCTGTCGCAATTTAGCGGGGGCTTAGGAGTTCAATCTACGCTGGGAGGCGGGTGTTTGTGTGGTTACGGTAGTAGCCTACTAAATCAAGTATCATAATATCTGGTTAAGCCCGATTATTATACTTTGAATTGAACGGTCACGGATATGCATTTGATCTTCTCTGCCTATGCGCTGTCTATAATTAGTTGGGCGGAGCAGGCAGGTCATCCTAGCTGTACGTATGTACCTGTCCGGCGTCTTTACTAGAAAAAAAAAGCTATGTATACAAGGCAATAAATAGGGAGAGAGAATCTTACCAGAGCGAAAACGACTAAAATGGATAGCCTTTAGAGCTAACAGCAGCCTTAAAGAAACAAATGAAAAAAAATATGTTTTTTTTATTTTTTATTTTTTATTTTTATTTTTACTTTTCGCCAACCTTCCCATTCGCTTCTGCTACCCGCCGATCGCCAACCTTTAAGTTAAGGTCTAGAGTCGGATTCTACCACCTCGTAGCAGGATTGATAAACCCCACAGCCCTCTATTGATGAAGGCTACGGTAAGTTCTTCAATCTCCCAGTCCCCATAAGGCAGGACTTGAGGAATTCTCAGTTTTCCTGCCCTACATGACGGATCGTTCAAAGAATAACTGATTACATAACCAATCTCTAATACATCGCGAAGGCCTGATCGACTAGCACCCCCAAATTACACTAAAGCTATAATACGATACCGAATTCCCTTTCAGTCCGACCATCCAACCAACACCCTATAATACCATCCCAAAAGGCACAACGTGACCCACTTCAGGTTCCGTTAGACCCATGCTGCGATAACTTATACTGTCATACACATCACAACCGATAGACCATCATATAAACACCAAACTAAACCAAAAAAAAAAAAAAAACCCCCACCATAAATAGTGAAAAAAATGATGACAATCTTCTTCTTTCCCCTTGAAGACTTCACCCCAATAGCTTGCCATCCGCCGCAGATTCGTCAAAGAGGTAACAAGTGTAAGTTTAATAGACCAGTTTACCTACCCATACCCAACCCCACACCCACGCAAATGGCAATGCACGATAAATAAACAAACTGAACTATAGCAAACCAACTCGCTAAGCTAAGCCATCATTCAATTTACCGTAAAACAAGACTGTAAACAGATGAGCAAGCGATAAAGCAATCGCGAAATCTACCTCCGCTATGCCGATTCTTAAGAATGGATGAAATAATGATAAAAGACAACCACCCAGTTCGCCTGCAAAAGGAACAAATGATAAAAAATATGAAAAACGAAAGAATATAGATAAAGGATGTATGCTATCTGGGAAAGGGGGGTATTTTTCGCTTGCTAGGGACAAGGCGCGCTGGGGTGATGGGTATGGTGTGGTGGCATGGTGTAATAACAGTTCTCCTAAAATACTAAATGCAGGGTAAAAGCAAAACAAAGCAAGGTATCATATCACATCTTCATCCTCTCCTGAACCTCTTCGAGATAAATATCCCCCTCTTCACCACTAACCCATCTTCTCCATGCTTCATGATAGGCATCTTCCAAATCGCGCACCCAGCGCTTAGTGTCAAAAAGGGCCGATTTCCACCGATGTTCAAACAACACTCGCCTAATAGCTCCCAATTCTCCAATTCCCCTCCCCTCATCATTATCATAAACAAGATTGGACACTAGCGCCACTGCCCGGTCTTCATACCCCTCCTCACTGCCAGCAATAAGACTATTGGCCATCGCCTTCCCCTCCGTGGTCTGCGGGACCGCAGCGCGGAGAATGGAAGCAGCGATTCGGGAACACATCTTGTGCTTGTGTCGTGGGAAGGTTAGTAATGGCGTTCCGGACCAAAGGACGTCTGCAGCGGTAGTGTGCGCGTTGCATTCCGGCGTGTCGAGGAAGATGTCGCAGACTTGCGCACGGGATATGTGTTGGAGCTTTGGAGCCACATCCGTAAAGATTATGCGGGAGGCGACTTCTTCCCCTGCCCAGGCTACTGCAAGGGCTTTTAGGTTGCCCTCGCCGAGGTCGGGAAAACGGAGGAGCCAGAGGATGGCCTTGGGAACGCGGGAGAGGATTCGGAGCCAGGTTCTAAAGGTTGTTGGCTCGATCTGTAGTGGTGATTAGCGGTGATATTAAATGAAAGTGGTGATATGGGAGACGGGGGTTTCATACCTTATATAGCTGGTTAAAGTTCCCAAGGATTACATTATCCGGTCTGAGTTGGGGGAATAGCTCCTTCCTTTTAGCCCACCGACGTGTCTGCTCTTCCTCCCAGCTTAATTGTCTTGATTTCGAATCCGGGGCACTCTGCCTATGGTCGCAGCAGAAAAAGCTGTACTTGGCAAATATAATATTCTCCGAATAAACCCATTCCCCATTATCATTTGTTGTGTCCTCATGCCCTTCGTCCTCAAGATCGACGTTTCGCCTACAAGGTCGAAGAGTTTCCGCAGGAATCGCTGTCGAGTCGGCATATAGATAATCACACCATTCAGCGCCTAAAGTGCCCGCAAATCCCATGAAGCTCATCTGAATTGGTGCTGGCCTAGCGGCGAATATCTCATTCCGGGCACCTCGTGTAAAACCATTAAGATTAATTAGAATATGGATACCGTCGTTGACAATTTGCTGGACCAGACGATCTGGCCCCCAGCTGTGGGCATCGTGGAATACAGGCGATTCCCTTTCGATCTGCTTCCTATGCTCTGAGTTATCACTCGCGGTGGTAGCATAACAGTGGGCCTTGGCACGAGCTGGGTCATGGAGACCAAACACGGACTGCATTAGATGAGCTAGAGGGTGATTATTAAAATCCGATGAAACGTAGCCAATTTTTAGGTAAGGTGCTGGTGGTGCCGGTGGCGGGAAAACATGAGGCGGAAGCCATGGCGCTCGTAATGTAGAACAGGATATTCGCAAACCATTCCTCTGAGAAATCATCCTGACTTGCTTGGCTGAAAGCGGACAGGTAAATGTATGGAATGGAAGAACTGTTGGAGCGCTGGGGGTTGATAGGCTTGATGGAACTGTAGGCCTGGAATATTCACTCAAGGGTTTCTCAACGCCTTGGACATATCTCTCCCGATACCACCTCCAGACAGTCCTTCGAGATGCCCTCTCAATGAGTCGGATGACCTTTGCTCCTTCAAACTGTTTCCCAGCCCAGCCTTCAACTCTTTTCCTTAACGAACGCCTCCTTTCCTCTGACCATCTTGCCCCGTCCGCCTTCTCAAGTTCTCTCAATAAGGTGTCTGTGACCTCCGAAACAGCCACTGCACCTTTTCCCCAATGTTCCCCATCTACCAATTGTTTCTCTACAATCTCCACAACTCTTTTCATCCACCCACTAGACTCTATTCCGACTCCCTTAGCATCTATCAATCTCCCATTGTCATCAACATGCCATCGATCTCTATTCCCCCCATCTCTCACAATACCACCTCTTCCCTTCCAATCACAAACACTATTAAGGGCATTTGCCAATCCACATACAGCTTCCGCAAAATCCGGGCTAGCTTTCACGGCCCTACGGTAAAACCCAATGGCATCACCGATGCGACCCTGATCCTTGACCGCATTCGCTAGGTTCGCAAGCGCAATATCGAAGGTAGGATCGCAGACAACAGCCTGTTCATACATCTTGATTGCTGCATTCAATTGGTTGATATCCTTGAGCAGACTGCCTAAATTAGTATATAAATGTGCGTGACGTGGGTCGAGGCTGAGTCCGTAGTAATAGTACTGTAATGCGAGATTGATGCCAGATCCCGGCCCAACACCCGGCGGCCGCGGAACTACAGGCGTCGGTGCTGTCGTCAACGCAGAGACTTGCTGAACGCTAGCCAGCAAAATACCGACATTATTGGCCGTCGAGGGGCTCGGATGTAACGAAAGGGAAAGATAGTACAGGGCGAGGATATCTTTGACGTCGGCACCTGACTTCGGCCCCCCAGCACCTGCCCCATGTCCGGACGACATACCATCTTGGAATATTTTTGCGAGTGAAAGCAAGGAATTACTTGCGGTGGATATGGCCGCTCGCTTGGCTGCCGCACTTGGAATATCGCGTAGTCCTGGAAGTTCTCCAGTGGGCGGGAACACAAACCTAGTAGTGAAAACGGCCTTCTCCGGGGTGAGCAGGACTGGAGCCGGATCAGCCGTAGACAGTTTTTCCGAAACGCAGACACCACCGACGGCTGATCTAAGCACAGAAAGGATCTTGTTTATTAGCCCCCTTATTCCGCCACGTTGCATACCAGCACCAAGCAATACAGCATCTTCAAAGGCTTTGGCGGCGCCAGCATTATCCCCCAATGTATAGAGCATGTTTCCCTTTGCATGTATCAAGGCTAGCATACGACCGTTGTCGGAAGAAGGAATAAGGAATTCGCTCGATCCATGGTAAACAACGCTTTTAGCTAAAGGGAATTTGGCATGGCTTTCCCCCGTGTCGTGATCAAACCTTAACTCCGGCGATGCTGAAAGGGACGTGGAAGCTGACTCATCACTAGACCCGCTACTGCTGAGGCTAGGATTTCTTCCATTCAAGCGGCTTGGGCGGCGAAGTTTGGACTGGACGAAATTGATGATATCGACAGCCTCTTTCCCACGGTGATCGCCACAAAGCAGACCAACCAAATGCTCAACCGCTTCGAAATAACTAGGGCGTTTCTTAACTGCACGAATCCAATATTGCTCTGCTTCTTCACGTCGATTTAAAGAAAGAAGTGTCGCAGCTAAATTTGATAATGCTTCCACGTGACTATGTACATGAGAGATGTCAGCATCTTTAGATGAAACGAAAATCGGACACCGTGAGAGGTTGTACCCGTGATCCACCTCTAAAATTTTGGAATACCACTCAATCGCTCTGGGCAGATCACCCAAACCCTGCTCGAAGCATTAGACTCGCCCCTTTTGTCTAGGGATAAAAAACTCGGTGAAAAAGGCACAAACATATGCTAAACATCCTCCTAAAAGCATCCCGTCAAGCCATATCCAATTACTACCCGCACATAATTCGTTTAACATATCCAGCGCTGCTACAGCAGAAGTGGTCGCAGATGATGGCCTTTGATTGATTACACCACCAAAGCCACCAAGGGGTGTGATATTGAGCATTTGTGCCGCATTATTGCCAATACCACTAGAAGCTCGGTGCAATGAACCAGCAGAGTAGCAATCCCTCGGTTGCTTCTTCTTCTCGTATGATTGCTCGCCGCCGGGCCAAATACCATGAGCACTGTGCTCAGAGGGATTGTCGCTGCCGTCATGAATATGTACTCCACCAACTCCGCCAAAATTATATGCATCATTATTTTCAAATAGTGCATTTGAATGGGATGAAGATGTGCCGATTTCTGGGTGGTTTTGTTCCTGACCTATACCAGGCCTCATCCGTTTCCTTCGGTCTGTAGCTTCTCCGTTCACAATAACCCCCCCAGGCATAGCGTTTTGGCGTGATGGTAAGGGGCTTGGGGTGGGAATGAGCTGTTGGGCGCCGGTATTATCAGATCCCCGGTTATTCGCCTGAGGTTGTAACGGAGGCCGAGGAAATATCCCAACCTTCAACTGTGTCCGCGACCTATTAGCCTCCTGAGGATTACCCTCTGACTGTCTTTGTTGCGCTTGCAGAGCAGCTAGAAGGTCAACATAAACTCCATGGGCCCATGCCAAGACTTTGTCCCGAAACTGAGGGCTTGTGGTATCGTGGTGAGCAAGATTAGGGCCTGGTCCATCAAGTTGAAGATGCTGAAGTTGAACCTCCGGTGTATTTACCGAGGGTGAATTCAATGGATAAGACGACGTGATGTGTGGCGGAAATGTCGATACAGAAACAGAATCTACCGCCGGAAGCTGTTGAGATGTCCATAGCGGGGCACCGTTTATTTGATGCGGCGATGGAGTATAAACCGAGTTCACATAGTATATAGGAGCTTGTGGTAGTTGCGTAGGAGTCGTGTTTCCGTTTCCCCATGCACCATAATGACCATACCAATTGCTATCTCTTGGCACGGTATTGTAGTTGCCGCAGCCCACTAAATCGTTAATATCATCGCAGGAAGCGGTTGGTGCTGTTATAGAGTTGTAGAAAGGTTGAAACGCACAAGGCCTTCCCCCCATGTAAATATTATCGGATATTGGTGGGACCATCTGATTTTGTTGAAGTAAAAACTGTCGAACATATGGGTCTAGGTTGTCGTCCAACGATGTCTGACTACTTGGCTGGGTAACCCACACCGTTGGGGCAATACTCCCCCCACCACCTACCATATCCGCACTTCTCAATTCCCCTCCCCCATCCCAGAGCCTCACTCCTTGACCAATGCTATTATCCCAGGACAAATGTCTTGTAAGCTGAGGATCCGAATGGACTTGTGGGCTATTCGATTGAGGTGTAGGAAGGAGAATATGTTTGGTTGGCCTCGTGGACCACTCCATCGGAGCCGCGTCATACGCAGCGGGGAGGGTCCCAGATGGCGTCTTCCGTCGAAGTAGTAAGTTCTCCTGGTAAGTGTGCTGGGAAGGGGTAGGCATGGCTGCCGAGAAGGGCTGGGCTCGATACATTGGTCGAGTGGGTAAGCCTTCTTGTGAAATATTCGGGCGTTGAAGATTTGGTTGGTGGTGCTGATGTTGAAAATGGTGCAGGCCTGGAGTGTTAGAGCTGGAAGGATGTAGAAATTTGGACAAAAGTGTAGGTGCAGCGGCAGCTCGAGCTCCCGTCTGATCACTCTGACGTCGATGGAAAGCGGGTGAAGGCAACATTCCGACAAAGGGTATCTATAGTAAAGCTCAAGGCTGAAGAAAGTTTGCGGCGACGGTGACCGACGCTGGAGAAGCGAAATAGGGAAGGAGGTTGATGAAGGCGACACCAGGCGGCGGTCGCGGCCGCGGGATGGCGCGAGACGGTGACGGCGGTTTCGTCTTTGTCGAGGGGTCCTGCTTAGACGGACGCTGCATTAATTAGCTGATCCGTCCGGCGGTTTGTATCTTTGCTATTGTAATTTTCCTTTCCTGTCTACCACTTTTCTATCTGCTCGCGAATGTGGTGAAATAAAAGTGATGATAATGACGGAGATGGTGGGGGTAAAAAAAGCTTCTGGGCCACTGGAACCACTCCCCACCTCCTCTATGGGCTTCACTGCCACAGCCTCCGTATTGTGTGAAATCGGGGCTTTCCTTCTCTTCCTCGGAACAGGTTCTGTGATGATGACTCTGAGTGGCTGGCAGGGCTGGGACTTTGGGGGGGGACGAAGAATTTCGATGGAGACGGCAGCAGCGGAGATAGATAGCAGACATGTGAGACGGCCAACCGTCTCCCTCCTGTCAAGATCCGCTTACCTCAAGGAAGCCAGTCCAAATCCGACCCAAGCTTGTATTTCTCACACTCCTCCCCGCTCCCCTTCTTTTCTCTTTCCCCCAAAAAACCTTCTCTTACTTTTTGTCCAACCGACAGAGCTGTTCTCACCCGTACCTTTTTTTTTCTTCTCTTTCTCGCTCTCAGCTTCCTCACTCGGGCCCTGTGCCCTCCCTTTCAACGGCTTCTCACCCCAGCACTTGAATCTCGAGGGCCAACACTTCCCCACCAATCCTTGAACGAGCTGGATCCAAAAATAGGCCAACGGGAAAAGAAAAGAAAAAAGGGAAACGGCAAATAGAAATAGAGAGAAAGAGAAACAAACAAAGGGCTTAAAGCAGGAGATATGGGTAGAAACAAATGGGTAAAAAGAAGAAGCGATGATCAGAAGTGAAAAAGAGCGGAGCCTGCCTGAAGCAGAAAGTGAAGGGATAAGAAAGAAAAAGGAATTGTCGGCGGCCTAAAGCTATTGATGAAATTATTTTTCTCCCCGTACTCTTGCTCTTTCTCTTGCTTCTCGGTCTCTTTCTCGACAACGGACAAAAAAATTGTACGGCACTGCGTCGACGTATCAGTCCGTGGTCTTCTAAACTTCCATCACCTTCTTAGCACTGGGCGAGCAGGGCCACTTGTGGAGCAGTCCGTTGCGCAGGGCGAGCACAGCTCCCCTGCCCACTGCCTTTTCAACGCAGCCGAAGCAACCACAAACACTGGTAAATACCGGTAGGGGAGACCAACTACAAGGAAAAGAGATGAAGTGGAAAACTCACGCCAAGAAGAGTATCTGCTCGGCAGGCGTCTCCTGCGAGCACCGGGCCGAATGGAAATTCGACGATCCTAGAAAATCTGACCACCTCACGATAAAGCTAAACGTCCGCCTGCTACCGCACACCGTTTTACGATCCAGATTTCAATCGAAGATCATCTCGCAACAAACAAACAAAAACGGAAAAATATAAACACAAAGTGAGAAGGGGGGGGGGGGGGAGGAGGAGGGGGGGAGGCAGCAGCAGAGAAAAGTCAAGTTTGATGGAAGGAGAAGAGAGAGAGAGAGGAAGAGAGAGAGGAATATGAAACAGTCTGAGGGGGGGGACGACTTGCTAATGAAATGGCAGCTTGATGAAGCTGAGCGTCTTTGAATAAACTGTGCAAGGTCAAGAGTACTGTACAGTACGGGTGTGCAGGGGCATGCATGTATTTGGCTGCATGATGCAGGTGTGGCAGCCGCAATTATGTGGCGCGAAGGAAGGCTTGATAGACGAATAAGACGCCAATTCAAGGCCGTTACCCCCTCCCCCCCCCACTACCACCAATCCAACCCAATCGCCCCCAAAAGTGGAGGAAACCGACATCACATCAAATCAAAATCATATCACTTCCTTTCAATCGCCCTTTGAACAAAAAACAAAGGAAAGCCCCACGCTGCCCAATTCTCATCTCATGCGCCAACCCACCGGTCTAATAACCGAAGAAGCAGGTTCCAGCAGGAAATCACCACAAAAACCGTTGCTCCTACCCGGTATTCACAAGGATCTAACCCACTACCTCAAGAGTTATCGTATGTACTCGAGCACAGTAACTTACCCGCATACCGTAGCAAGGGCAAATGGTTCGTAAATAAAAAAAAACTCCAGCCTGAGCGAGTGGGGTAATTGATTTTCCGCAACACGAGCACTTCCCTAAATAACTACCGCTCACGCTTTTCGGCCGCCTCTCTCTCTTATGGGAGAGGAATGGCAAAATTCTTTCTCCTTTGAGTAGCTCGACCGTTGGGGGTCCATGTCTTGGCGGAGGGCTGATTGGTTGATTGGCTGATTGATTGCTTATCCTCGGTTGCATGTATCATATGCGGCACAGATCATTACATTCCTGGAATGAGTTGAGGCTGCTTAAGACTGTGCAGTTATTACTCTATCATTCTGCTCCTGCCCTATCATTCTGTAAGTTATCATACTCGAGCATGGTAGCGGGTGAGTACAGTACGAGTACTCGAGTACTCGAGTACAGGTAACTTGACCATAATATCAGCGCCATATTTCGGTTTTCCAGAAGTACTAGTACTTGCCAAGCAGCCGAGCTCCTGAAAAACCACATTAGAGTGCCATGGAGGGAAGGGATTCTCCGTCCCCGCCCGTCTTACAATATCACGAGTCCAGCATTGCGTGGCATGGCACAGCACTAGCAATAATGCTGCACATAAGAACACTTCTTGCCCTCCTCCTCCTCTTCTGAAAGTACTGTATGTGCAAGCACTTTGTGCCCTAGACTACCCACGCAGAATAAAGGAAAAGAAAAGAATAGCCTTTTCCCAGCCCGCATGATTCCATATCCGAGCTACAGTACTCTAACTTTATCCCTCTCCTCGTGCAACCAACAAAAGCGCACTTTTCCTTCTCCTTCCTCCTCCTCCTCCTCCTCCTACTCTTCCCCCTCCTCCCTCTATCCCATCATTTCTACTGTATTGTACCGCACCCGCCATTGGCCCACCACCACCGGAATTTGACCATTCTGCTTAAAATCTGGGTGGCACGCAAGAAACCTAATTTTTTCCATTCCTTCCTAACAAAAAATCCAAACTTATAAAAAGAGTTGTCGGTGTAAATTTTACTGTGATAAAGCAATTATTTTATTTTATTTCATTTAGATAAAAACGCTTTCAAAATCACGAGTTTGTCGCACATTACGTACAGTGCTAAACAAGCCCGCAGATCATTTCCCCCGCTAGTCCAGGGCGGGCCCCTTCCTCCTCAGACCGCGTATCGTTGCTCGGGCGCCCTAACATAGTATCATAGGATAAACGAATTTATCAAACATAACTTAATACTCGTACTCGAGTCTCACCACGCTGACTTGACTTGATCTACGGTAGGGTGCGTCCCCACCGTGGAGCGTGGGGGAGACCCTTTGGTTCACGATGTGATTTTTTCTTTTTTTTTGCCGCCGGTTTGCACAAAATATCCACACGAGTACAGTAGATGAGAGACTAGTGTTGCGAGGGGCAAAGTAGGTTAGTTAGGTGGTGGGCCCGTGGGGGGAAGGTAGGAAGGAAGGAAGGAAGGGGGAGTTTGTTAGTTCGGGTTTTTCCAAAGTGTGGGGTGCTCGTTAGCTCGAAATTTTTTCAACACTAAGTGATTGCACCATCCCTTGCTGTATTGTATTCGTATTGAGTTCGATAACTGCATTGACTTGTCTCTGAACTATGATGCCAAACCATCTTGCGATACTGCACTAACCACCTCCAGAGCTGGTACTTGTACTCGTAATGTCGTGACGTTTGTGAAATGGACCAGGCTTAGTCACAGTACTGTTTATTCTAAACTAACTGTTTTTGGAGTTCTTTTGGGCTATTTGCGCCTCCATGCAAGCCCGGTCCATTTCACAAACGTCACGACACGACGAGTACTAGCAGCCGCAGCTCATTCTTCGCGGTTCACAGCTACTAATCTCCTGTTTGAATCGCGCTGAACCGGCGTGGTGGGACTTCCCTTTGGCAACGGTCCGACCGACCGACAACCCCACCGACAAGAATCGTAAAGAAAGAACTGTAATCGTTCAATCAATCAATCAATCAATTAATCTGTGAATGACTAGAGAGGGGAAAATAAATAAATGAAGCCCAGTAGAGAACGACTGAATAGAGCGAGGGGCCCGTTTCGAGCTGCTTGCTAAAATGACTTTTTTTTCCCCTCTCCTTCGGGAGATCTTTTCTTTTTCTTTCCTTTTTTTTCGTCACTGTGGCGGTGGTTGGTTCGATTGGCTCGTGCTTTGGAATCGTGTGGGTTAGGGTTGTCGTTGTGATTAGCGAGTTTGAGGGGTTGGTTTGTGGGGGGGAAGGGGGGAAGGGGGGAAGGGGGTTGGAGTATTCTGGACGGCTTCTCGTTCAACGTTTAAAGTTGACTCTTGGGAATGTATGTAAAAAGTCGTCGTTTCCGGCTGGGCACTCGGGGGGAGGGAGGATACACGAGTGATTGGGCGAGATGATGGATGTTCTGTTCTGAGGAGAGAGAGAGAGCTTGAGGAGTTGGGCCTTTTCTTGCTTGGGGGTTACAATAGTCATTGTATATCACTCTAACTTTGGGGATTTATCTGGCGGTGGCAAGAGGCGATGAGGTTGTTTGTGTCTGCGGGAGTGATAGCAGTATATGAATGGTGGGGGTGTCTTTTTTTTTGTTTTTTTAATAATATAATATATGTGTTGTCTGATTGTGATATTATGCAGCACATAATTTAGCTGGTGCTATATCGCCCGTGGGCTTTCCCCACTGGTTTATTCTTTGGGCATCGTGGTGGGTTTTCGTGGTTGTGGGGTATCCCGTGCCGTACAGTACAGTACGGTGAGGAGACAAGCAAAGCGACCATTGTTGCACACCCGACAACTGTTGTGCTACCGATTATTCAACCACGGGTCCTATTCCAAGGGAGCATTCAACGAGTATCATAAGTAAAGCGCCAATCGGACCAGCCATCAGAAGTCGGTATAATATCTCAATCTTCAAGCATCACAACGCCAAGATGCTCCTCCTCCCCCCGACGATCACCTCTCGGAATCTCTCCGAGCTCTGCGGTGCAGCTGTCTGGGGGGGGGGGCACTGGAGCAGTGCGAAACTAAACTGCATAGAAACCTGTGAGCACTATAGGTTCATCATGCCGTGCAGCATCCTCATCAAATTGACGATATTAAAGCAGCGGAACTCGCGTCCCGAGAGAATAAGTAGAGCTCCCTATTGGCTTCTCTACGCTAACTCCAATTCCCTCGACTCACACACACACACACACCTGCATAACTACAGTGATGATTCTGGGGAATTAATCTTCCTTCTCCTCCTCCCCACAGTCATCTAGCTTATAATATCCAACGCAGTTTTTATGCCTCAAGACACTAGTATTATATTATCGAACTGTCTGTCATATTGCAGGGTTACTATGATGTCAAATATTTAGAAGGCGGCCAGTCACAGCAACTACAGTATCTTGCGCAGCTAAGTTAGGTCCCAACGACGTTAGCCGACCGTAATTTAAATCCAGAAATCCAGAGCCGGAAGGAAGCACATGGGGGGGTCTGCGGTACTGCGTCGAAGTGACTTGGTGCAGAATTGTGCGCCTGCCGGGGATTTTAGATTGGAACGACCGCAGTACAAGTATGACAGGATGGATTATGTGGGTTTGGGGGGGGGAGTGAACAACTCTGCCGTGAAGGAACCCTGCAGAAGTGTCTTGGTGCCTCGTTCTCCTATGACTCCTGTTCGCTGAACCCTCTCATGGAGTATTCATATATCACAATTCCGTTTGGACCCCTCCTCGTGGTTGATCCCCTGATATATAAACGTCATATATTAGAGAGGAGATTCATGGTTGGTCACTCGGTTATGAAATGCATGACGCTTTTGGAATGTGTGTGCGAATGTGCGTAACGGTCAGAAAGAGACCGGGATAGCCCCGGGCAACCTCTCTCCGTGAACTTGATTCAAAGGAAAGAAATATTGAGTAGAATGGTGGAAGGTATAATATAGATAGCAAACAATCTCCTTCTCCACACACCGCCTGCCACTTTCCACCTTCCCATTTAGGAAACTGATTACTGGGGTTATATGCCATAAAAACAACGAACGAACTCTCGTGATCCTAACCCAACAGAAACCTGGCTTGGGGCCTCATATCATACATAGGCTTGTGGAAAGAACCCCATGGTGAGATATAAAGACACCTTTTTTTTTTTTTGCCAGCACCCTACCGCTACTTAACTGACTGAATCACCACTTCCTTCCACAACTGTATCCTCGCTTCTTTTAACTGTGGGCAAGCAAAAAAGAACTTCTCTCTCTCTCTCTCCCACCCGACCGCTTGACATAAGCTCCTGCCTTGTCTGAAACTGATCGGTTGGCACTTCCCCTCCAGGAGCCGGCCGGCCAAGACTGTGTGTCACCTTAAAGCCTGATTACTGTACTTTAACAAGGCTGGGTCAATGAAAAAAGTTGTGACTATTTCGTCGCTACACTTTCCTTCTAGTGTCTACTGGTCTTTCACTTTGCGCCTGCCTTTCTTATCACGGGGGTGGGGTGTGTGTGTGTGCGGTTGCTGAGGGACCATAGGATTAGAGGGCATTGGCCAGGGTTGAAATATCACAAGCTAGAAGAGGGTACGGTAGAGCTAGAAATAATAGCGACTCACTAATAAGGCAAGTAAGTCCTCTATTATCCTAATTACCAACCGACCAGATCTCATGCGGGCTCAATTCCTCCTCCTCCTCCATCCCTGGCCGTTGTCCATAGCAGGATCGGAATAGTAGAGCACCGGTACGTGGCATGGGTGAATCTCGACCCAGGAGAGACCTCACCGCACGCGCAAGTCGTAGGTAGAGCCTGCAGACTGGGCGCCCGGTCGGGGTGTTACCGCGGCCGTGTGCGGAACTTTTCCTTTGCGTTGAATTATGGTCCCGAACTTGTAGTCAGGTATAGAAGAAAGGCAGTAAACGGCATGCACTTAGGTGGTTGAGGGGGGTTAAGACAGTGAGAGTGTACTGCTAAGATCTGGATAGGCCAGCCTTGGACTAACTAGGCTTTAGGTCGTATCCGGTATGAAGAGTGATCTGACGGGGAGCCTGGTATACCATAGTAAGTTCGGCGCGCACTTCTAGTCGAACTCCGGCAAGTTCGGTCATCCGGCTGGAAGGGCTCTAAAACTACACGGGACTGGCACCCGATTCGGAGGTCCGACATGCCTCCGGCTTAAGGAGCAAACAACTGTCTAAATAAAATGAACGTACAGTACTGGTACAAGTATACTGTACACGGCTTGGTAGAGCGGACTGATACCTCCCTGCAAGCAATAGTATGCCGGGCAGACTGCTATTTTCGGACTTTGCTCCGTGCGTTGTTCAAACTATGACGTTACCCGACCGGTAATGACATGTGGTGCGGGAGATAAGAAATGTTTCTGTGAAGCTTGATGTACACCTTGCGCGTTAGTGCGTTCCCTTGTGGGGAAAACCCCCCCTATGGGGTTACGAAGTATATCATCTAATGTCACTTTGCGATTCCATCAACGGAGCACTATAAGATATGTGCTTCACCCACATCGCTGTGCTTTTTCCTTCGTTAGTACTTTGGGCCTTTATTTCATCATAATTTAGGTTGTATCCTAACAGCGGGTGAGCTCTGGCCTTGTACCTAAATTTGACAAAAAAAATCCCACAACTTAAAGCCCATACTTCTTCCTCTCCATTTTTCAACCGGACTTTTGTTTTCTCACCCCCAAAACTCAGCCCAAACCAACCTCACCAGAGCTCTACATCCCACAGCGAAGCTATAGACATCGAAAGTCCAGAGTCGCCTCCCCCCCCAATACCCCCACTCCCGGGGAGCAGGAGTAGTATTGAAGAATCCGATGCCGGGTTCAAACAAACAAATGGAGACCCTAGTACCAGACTATCTTCGCATCTCCTCAAGTGGTAACAAATATCATGGTTTGTTTTTTCCCCCGATGCTGGAGATCGAAGCGACTCCTTTCTCCCGAAATCTCTCTAGAAACCACTTTAGCTGTCTACAGCTATTGAGGGGTATTCAGGCCAGTGTTACCACTGAAAGCGCTCTACGGGATTATTACGAGCATCTTTTTGTCCCACTGCTCGATTCGCCATCGGTGTTGGCGAGATTAGCCACGAAAATGTTGGAGACGGTAGGGGGATCCATTAGTATCTGCAGGTCACCGCAGGGTACGTTATAAATGCTCTATATACTCCCATCACTTGTGGAAAGCGTTCTCCCTTTTTTTATTTTAATTTCTACAAAGGAAGCCCTAGGGGCTTTTTTCCACATGCTGGATCGAGCACAACTCGCCATTAGGGGAAAATCCATTCAGTTTACCAACCCAGATAGCGCTTAGGTCCATCGCTGGAGGCTTCTTGCATGGGGTTATAGTGCGGCTCTCGGGCAAAAAAAACTTCGACCTTTAGTAATGCTGCAATCTTACGATTTATTCAAAATACTTTTGCTAGGAAGGCTTGTGGGGTCTATCATATCTCAGATATAGCAAACCATGACCTCACTGGCTACTTATTGTCTACAGAAAGGTGTAGGATGTTTAGCTCAGGAACTTTTCAGCTTATATGATAGATACATGGAGTGAAAGGGTGGGAGTCGAAAGTTTGTGCGAGTGATATTCCATGATGGAGAATATATGTTTGCTCTAGCAATCATAAATTTCTACCATACCCCTTTTCGACAATTAGTCTCGATGGATCGCAGCCGATCCATCGAGATAATTCTACAAGCGAAATGGGAATATCGCATCACAATTCTCCCGCGCACTAGGGGATCGTGGGCACTTGTATTTGATGTGGGGTGCCCATTGCAGGCGAGAAGTGCTTGCCCGAAAACAGGGGTCGTGGATTCTTATGGGGTGCTCAGGTGCACACGGGGTTTATTTGCCGTAATTTTTGCCAATCCCTGTTTTCGGGCACTGTACTAGTACTCGAGTACAGGTACTTCTTTCTTGCCTGCTACGGGCACCCGAACATCCGGGTAGGACGAAAATAAATTGACATTTGAGTCTAAATTTAGTATGGGCGTTCGTGTGCACGTAGGTAATTTACCATAAAAAAGTTTGGCCCCAGTGTCCCAATACTTCATACCGGATCTTGTACCAATACTCGAGTACTGGTACACCCCCTTGAAACACATGGTGTTCGGTTGAGCTCGGGTAGGACGATTCTCCGCTGCCCGTAGCCCAAATAAGAAGAAGTTATTGCTTTTTCGGCATCCCGGGCTTCCTCCTCCCGATACGTAGTGAGGTGCGTTGCCACAAAAACCATCTCAAATGCCGGTGGCCCATAGCTGTTATCGCAAGGGTCAATACAGTGCTACTGTCCTTCCACCTCTCTTTTTACCCAACCCGAGATGCCTAATACTCCACCGGGGCCGTTTCTATCGCCAGCTTCGCAGTCAATGTCACCAACTTCGTAATAGGCATCATTGTCCAAGCTCCATTTGCGTACAGGAGTAGCAGTCGGTGCGGATGTGTACCCTGCTCGGTACATTTCTAATCCTGCCCAAGCTATCATGGCAGCGTTATCGGTGCAATACTTTTGTGGGGGGATAACGATGCGGATATTGTGACCGCTATGGGAAAGGTAGCCCGATAATCTAAGCCATAGAACGTTAGCCCGGGCGGGGAGGTGATATGGAGAACAAACATGTTTTTCAGAAATTTATTCGCCGCGACGCCACCGCTTATCACCAAGGCACTCGGCGGAGTTTTGAAAACTCCAAGAGCAGTGACAATCCGGCTCGCAACATGCTCGAATGCGACCATCATGACTTCCCTTCCCAGGGCCTTCCGTTCCTCTACTGAAATACTCCCGGGGCCGCCATCTTTCATGTCAAAGTATCTATCCAGAGTACTCCCCAGTCCACAAAATGAAAAGGCAGCCGAAAAGCGCACCTTTTCGTTCTTGGTCAGGGGGCGGGAGAGCTTCCATTTACCCCATCTTTTCACCTTCTCCTCGTCTTCTTGCTTCCTCTCGGGAGTCTTGCCCGGATGATACGCATACTCCGGCTCCTGCTCGGGAAAACAAAACTTCTCAAGCGCCGCCCCATAAGAGACCGCTTCGGGGTAGCTATCCATGACCTCTTCGGGCAATAGCCTCCTGGCGCACTTGTCCACCATGTCACCCAACGCAATATCTATTGTCTCGGCGAGTATTTTGTGATTGGTTAAACCACGACTTTCCAATAGGATGGTATGCCCCCCAGAGACTAGCAAGGTCATAAATGGAAATTCAACACCGCCCTCGCCGCCGTTCAGCGCAGCAACTAGTCGAGGTGTTAGGGCGTGTGCTTGCATATGATGCACTCCGATCAATGGAATGCCCCACGCGACGCTCAATCCCTTGGCCGTATCAACTCCTGTTGCTAGTGCAGCAAGCATACCCGGACCTCGAGTCACTGCTATTAAATCCGGTTTCTCTAGTATCTCTAGGGATTGTAAGAGGGGCATCAGGTTCCGCCGATGGAATTGCAGGGACGCGAGAGGGTGGATGCCACCGTAGATTCGGTTTGGGGATGTGAGGGTCCTATGAGCCAGGAGGGTTGCCGTGCTTGGTGATTGGGGAGGGCTGTAGAGAAGGGCCACTGAGGTATCATCGCTGGGGTTGGTACATCGGTCAGTCCACGATTTTTATGGCCTTGGAGAGAAGAGGGCGGGGCACCAGGAAGTCTCTATAGCGAGGACCGTAAACCGGCGGGCTTGCACCACGCTCTGTAATTGCCGGGCGAAACGTAAGGTTCGGGAAGTGAGGAGTGTTGACATGGTGAAACGGGCACGGCGCTGGGGTGTCTGAGATCAACCAGCGGCAACAAAGTTCTATGGGGAAAACTCTCGATAGAGCTATAGACTTAAAATTAGCTCCTCTTTAATCCTGCAAACCCGGGTCCTTTCATAAAGTGAGCATTGGTTGGGAAAAGTAAGAGGGGAGTTTTAGAGTGAAAAAAAAAAGTGAATACCCTTGCAAATTTATGCTAAGGCACAACTTTTTTGTATGTATTATTAAGAGTGTGGTATTTTTTTCTGCTAGGCACGAACTGCCAAAATAGTGGAAAATTGTAGAAGAGTAACTTGGTAATTGAGCCGCGCCAAGACTGACTCGAGAGCCGCCGTCGGTTCTCACGTGGGAGGCGTTGACAGCTAAGATATTCATACCACATCCTGGTGTTAGAAAATTTCGATAGTGCCTTTTTTGATTGCATCACAGGGTTTGGATGATATTTGGTGATGAGCCTTAGACTAGGAGTTAAGACCTCAGGAAGGAGGACTGGGGGAGGCAACTCTTAGGGTATCATAATGGAAAATGCGGTATCCAAAAGAGACAACACCATTCACAACCATGTGCCGTCGTGATGCTCTAGCAAGTTACTCGAGCACTGTTTAGTCGTCAGTAAGGATGGTGAACTCTGAACGTCCTTCATAAAACTACGACTCGCTTTTGGCCCAGTTTATGACGGCCGTCACTGCCAATAGTGATGGCAATTTCAACCATATCATATACCGGTAATACAAGTGCTGCACTACACAGTCATTGCAATATATGGAATTGAACCATACCGGTACTGCATCTCTCTACACATTATGGCTTACGTAGCCAATTGGAAACTGGCAAACTCTCACTCCCAATGCAAGAGCAGGCGTCAAGGACCCGAGCAGGAATAACAGTCCATACTCGAGCACAGCCACCCCCCACATCCAGGATTCCTTTTCACCCTCCTCCCCCTTACCCGCCATAATTGTGTTGCACCAGTCCCCGCCATATCATACGCTGTTGCGCATCCCCTTACCTAACCCTAGCCACCTTACCTCATCCCAATGCCGATGCCACCAACATCACCGTCCAAGATGTTAGTTATGCTCCGCTCCGAGACAAACAACGAGACCCGGTCCGAGCACTTCATGCGAAGAACATTCCAGGCCGATGAAAGAAGCAAGCAAACCATCCCCCAATATGGCGTAGGGGGATATTGCGCTCCGGGGAGTTTGTATGCTTACTGGTACCCATGTGTCACGATATCACAGAATGCAGATGCCTCGCGAAAGCCGGCCTATGACATGAGCGTTGTTGTCCTGTTAGACGCCGGGGCGGTACCTGCTTGTGCAATGGGGACGGAAGAAGCCATTTTGCAGGCGCGAGTAGCGCTATTACTCGTAGGGCGTTGGCTGCTAGTACCCCGGCAATTGCACACGTTCGGGATGACATGACCTGGGGTGCCGTACTATTATCGTTTTCCCAGTCCCTCAACTTTCTCAACTTTCTCAACATTTTTTCTTCTTTCTTCCCTTCATTGGGCATCATAGGAGGAGTTTAGGTTGGTTCCCTAGCTGAGAGAGGCAAGGGGAGGAAGGCGGGCTCTGGGAACTAAGGCTCGAGGAAAAAACAATATTCGAGAAATTCCAGCTCTAATGACCTTTTCTAAACTACCGGTAATGCTAAAGAAGGAAAGGAAAGAAATGCACCGACCCCGGTTTAGGATAATACATGCGCTGGACAAAGTAAGGGCCGGGCTTAACCCAACCTAACCAGGAGGGAGATCCGCAATGTCAAGGATAGGAAAATTCTTACGATTTGAGATAAGTCAGAACCTCAGTTTCACGCTGGCACTTTGTCAGAACGTCCCTCGGCACCTACAATGCTGTACTTGCTCAGACCATACGCATTAACATCATGAGACAATACCATAAAAGCTAAAAGAGCTTTGTGCTATCCCTCGCAGGGATATTCCAGACTTATTAGTCTTGGACAAGATCTTGTCGGTGATGGGAATGATTTGTCGGAGTTGAACATACCATAAAAGGATTAATTCCGTGCGCCTGCGAGCACAGTAGTACGAGTATTGTAAGCTGGCCTGAAGTGCCCCTGGACTAGCAGGCTGATGACGATGATGGGGCGGGTTTTGACACAACTGAGGCTTGGACTACTCGTAGTGAGTGGCGAGAAGTTGCGCATTGCCGTAGCCTGGTTATGGGGAGGGGAAGAAAAAAGCTTCCATCCGAAGAAACGTCGAGGAGGCCGAAGGGGTTATGCTACGGTGCTTGCGGCAGGCGGTACCGTACCTGGCAGGCGAGTTAAACCATTGGTACGGTTGTCAAGGTTACGGTAGCAGAGGACTTCTGCAGGTACGATGTGGTACGATGGTACCGTACTCGAATACCAGTATACCGGTGCTCGAGTACCGGTAGTTAGGCCCGGTTCAGGCTGTTGCCTGACATTCGACGGTATCATTGCGAATCCGCCAGCGTTCATTACTCACAGTTGACTGGTTTTCGGGCCATCGTGGCCAGCCGAACCGAACCTCCACCCCCATCCCAGCCTCAGCCCAGCCCTCCATCCCCCCAGCACCCCGCAACAACCTCCCCCAAAAGGCAAGCACAACCACCGTTGACAACCCGCCACCTTGATTGGCCATCCATCGCCCCTTCTTCCGCTGTGAAAAGTCATAAGGTAATAGGCCCCCGCAGCGCCAGCACAAACGCGAAACGAAACAAAAACAAAACAAAACTATTCAGCTCGCTGTGGCTCCTGGTATGATACAGTACAATACCGATCCTCGTGAATTTGCGGCGACGGGCGGGGCTGAAGGCGTGATTGGTCCATCAAACGCAGAGGAGATGATGCACGGAGGGGAGAGATGGGGTGGGGTTATTGCGCAATTTTGAAATTTGGGGGGTTGACAATTGCGATGATACCGGAATGGTATGCGGAGTCGGAGATTAGTGGAGGTTGCCCGGTTGAAACATGCAATGGTTTTTTTGTTGTTGCCCCCAGGATGGTACAATACAGTGCTGGTACTCTACGGGTACTGGAGCAGAAGAGAGGAAGAGTGCGGGTATGATACAGTATTCGAGTATAGGTATGATAGTCTACGCAATTCCTGCCTTGCTTTCGTTACCGCTGCTTCAGAAGAAAAAATCTAAAACCAAACGGTCCGTCAAGAATTCCTGATCGCCCCCCCCCCAGATCCAGTGACAGCGCGAATAGACGTGAAGAATTCAGAATAACAACAATAGCAGCAGCCGCAGCCACAATAATAAGTTTTATAAGCCTCTGAGACACCATATTTATCTCCCGTTTCGGAGATTTTAGGGTTTCGCTTGGCGACGTTGATCAGGGGTTGTCGGCTCTGGTTGGCCTACTCTTGAAACCTAACCCATCATAGGTTTCCTTTTTTGTTGGTGTTTATTTATTTATTTATTCTCCGATAGATGACCCCTCATTGGTTGGTCGTTGATTCCTTTCCCTTGCGGGCCGGCGGCTAATTTGTTGAAACGAACTCACTTCTCCAGGTTCCCGAGGGGTTTTTTTATTTTTTTATTTTATCATACTTCCCATGTTTTTATCATCGGGGAAGGGGGGGGGGAATGCCCCAAATTAAGATATTCGAGGTGAGGAAATATACCGTCCATTAACTGCACAGTGCTCAACTCTACCATCGCGTGATTGGGAAGTTTTATTATATAGAGGGATTTCATTTCCACCAAATTCTTGTTGTTGCCTATTTGTTCATAATCTGCATCTTGCTCATCTGCATTGCTTTGATTTCCCTTCCTTTCTTTTTCTTTCTTTCTTTCTTTCATTCTTATATCAGACGGCGGGTACCCTTTACTTTTTTCCACTCCTTCTTTTTTTCTTCGAGTTTTGTTAAAACGGTCGTGCCTGCACCCGCTTCTTTGACAAACTACCTTCACCCTCCTTTTTTATAAACTTGTATGTTAATCCGGTGAGGACGCCGTCGGTGCAGTACAGTGCTTACTCTTGCCCCGGGCAACTACTAGTGCATCCCACGATATCATACATACACACAACAGGGAAATACCCTCTAGCTCTAGAGTTTGATACTCCGAATTTCACCGCTCTTCAGCACTTTTTTTCTTTTTCTTTTTCTCTCCCTTCTTTCCTTTCGGCCTTACCTTTATTCCGTTCCTTGCCCGCGTTCCTTTTCTTCTTCTTCTTACAAAGTGGATCGATTGATATATAACTTTAATACTGCCCACGCACTCATTCATTCATCAATTCTTTCCTCGTGCTCCTAACGGCCTACATTCACTCGACAACGAACAATCCATCTATAATAATAATAATAATAACAACAACAACAAGAAATGCACCAAACAACACTAAACGACGCTGCCCTCGCCCTCTCACGAGTCCTAACCTTCCACCGAATACACCACACCTTCTTCGGCGGCTTCGCAATCCTAGCCACAGGGGCGGACCACCGAGAGTCAAAAGACCTAGACGTCCTCGTCTCGGCCCCCAAATCGACGATAACGCACATCCTCTCCGACCGCCGCGACTGGTTAGAAATCCCCCACTCGCGAGAGGACTACGTAGCATACTTTTGGAATTCCAGTTCCTTCAGCACGTCCCCGCTCGAGCCGAAGCACATGGTACTGGTGGAGATGTTTGTGGGGCAGCACGACAAGGCCCACTTCCCCGAGAGTCGGAATACAGTGCTCAGGGGCTGCAAGATGGGGACCAGCTACGTCCCCATTGCCAACGAGGATGTGCTCTTCCGGGGCAAGCTGAATGCCTGTGCGAGCAGAGGGAAGAGGAGCGATGCTCAGGATGTTGACTACCTTGTCGCGACGTATGGGGAGAGGTTGAAGGTTGTCGCCAAGAGTTTGGATAAGAAGACTGTGGGATTGGCTGTCAGGAGGCATCCGGAACTTAGGAAGGCACTGGCAGAGTTGGGAGTCGGTACTCGCAGTGCTGTTTGGGGGGTCAGGAAGGCGAAGATTGAGGCTGCGGTTGTGCCTCAGATGTGGGATGTGCATCGGGGGCTGGGACTTGAGTGTGCCTAAGGCATTCGTTCATCCGATATTTCTTATTTTTTTCTAGTCATGGCCACTGATGATGGGATTGGGATTGGGATGGGATGGGATGGGATGGGATGGAGTTTTTTTTTGTTTTCTTTTCTTCCTGCGTACTGATGATGGGAAGAGGGGAAGTGGGGAAGTGGGGAAGGGGTAATGGTCTGGGTTATTCATTCGTTTCAGAAAAGGTGCATTGGTTTTTGGTTTATTCATTTCTCTCATTCCTGCTTTACACATTTTTTGTTTAGCGATGCATAGCGTTGGTTTCTTTCTTTCTTTCTTTCTTTTTCCTCATCCGTTCATTTAGAGGGATATTACCCATAAAAAAAAAAGAAAGGAGCCTATAATAATATTTTGGATACTGAACTGATCTTATGAGATCGGAGGAGTATGTAATAACTGAGTGAGTGATAAAGTATGTTTAGATTATGTATTTTTCATTTCACTTTTTTTTTCTTTCCTATCACAACTAGAGTAGCGATATTATGAGAAATTGAGAGGGAAAAAAAAAAGGGATGAATGCAGATACCGGCACTGTAGTGAAAGTTTGTTCCCGTCGCACAATAATACCGGTGCAGTAGAGTGTATGGTATAATACAGTTTGTGACATACAAGCATAAATCTCTTTTTTTTTTTTTTTTTGTTAAGTCCTCGGTTTATTTGTAACTAAATACGGGAAAATCCATGGCATGCACCCTGAGGTATGGCCTGAAAACCCAATAACAA
>Ga0307509_10002936_pt1 | contig 26839 bp, 28 predicted proteins | sample 10_EM_MG_FD_202245 | JGI IMG/M metagenome (GOLD analysis project Ga0307509, IMG submission 202245) | Populus trichocarpa ectomycorrhiza microbial communities from riparian zone in the Pacific Northwest, United States - 10_EM | ecosystem: Host-associated > Plants > Roots > Unclassified | place... | reverse complement strand
GTTATTCTACACTTTTATATCGTTACCAATACTTCGACGATCTATATCGAAGCAAACCATTATATCTAGCCTACATTACTCGTGTCTTCTTAACGAGTTCTCCGATATAATCACGATTAAGGTCCTACCGTTCAGAATACCTCACGCCGAAGCTACCACCTAACATGGTACTACGGGGGGTGCTGGGGGAGTTGTTAGACAAGGAAATTTGGTTGAGGGTGTGGGTTCTTGTATGGGAGATGGAAGTGGTAGCGAGGACGGTGATGCGAGAGGTGCCAGGGGAGACCATGATACCGGGCATGTGGGTACTGGGGGGGGTGGTGGCAGTAGTAGTAGGGTGGTGACCGGGGCGGTCGGAGGCACACCTGCACACCCTGCTGGAACAGGGCCGTCTGGGGCTGGGGTTAATAGTCGTACCCCGCAGACGCCGGTTCAGCCGACTTGTGGTAGGGGTTGGAGTGGTTGGAGTGGGGCTCGTAGGCGCTCTGCGGGCCCTGGTAGGTGTGGCTGGAGCCGTGGTGGTGGTAGGATGCCGACGCGCTCTGGGGGTGGTGGTGGGAGAGCAGGGGCTGGTGCTGATGGGAGCGCTACCACCTAAGCATATTCGCGGATTGTCTTTTTCTTTCTCTTAATTCACATATTTTTTCCACTATTATGACTTTCATTCTTCTTGTTTTCTAGTACTCCATGGTGTTGTCCCCATGTGGTGTGGGGGACAGGGCAGTCTTTTCTCACTTTTACACAAATCATACGACTAACTCAAACCTCCGAGTCACATCTAACTTAGCATAATTACCTTTTATAGAACTCTTCTTGTTATAAATACACTCTTTCTTTAACCTCACCATTTCACTATATGAACTCTGAACACAGTTACTCCATAGCACGACTGTGGTTATGATTGGGGCTTATGGCTTGGGCGTATGGCTTGGGCGTATGGCTTGGGCGTATGGCTTGGGCGTATGGCTTGGGCGTATGGTTTGAGCGTATGGCTTGGGCTTATGATTTGAGCCTATGATTTGGGTGTATGGTTTGGGTGTATGGTTTGGGCGTATGAATTGAGCGTATGGCTTGGGCGTATGATTTGGGCATATGGCACCAGCGGATGAATAAGGCTTATGAATTCGGCATATGATTTGAACCAGTGAATAGAGTGTCTGAATTGGGCTTATGAATTAGGCGGATGGCCTGCTGAGACAATATACGATACTAGACTAGGCAACTCGGAGGTCCAATCGGTGCTGTGAATTATTCCGGTTCATATTGTATGAATCATTCCATGCAAATAAATGCTCGTATATACTTTAAGGTATGTGGTTTTTGGTACACCTCCCTGGCCTGAATGGACCGAACACCTGGGGGCTCCTTGGCAAAGGGCTTTCAGCTCCCGAAACCCCGGCAGCGTTTGGTCGATTCATGCCAGGGACGTGTATATGCTCACACAATTACTCAATTATGAATCAAAAGAGCAATGTTTGAGAGGGGAATATACGAAAAAGCCGGGCCCTGGGCGGAGAAAATCCATTGACGGGGGGGTGTTCGGGGCATTGAACAGGGGCGGGGGCCTGGACAGGGGCAGGGGCAGGGGTCGAAAAAGAAAAGCGCCCCACCCCGGGCCATTGACCGGGGCGGGGCGGGGAACTGAGGCGGGGGCCGGCCAGTTTCGGGGCCCCGGAGGCCCCGTAACGCACACTAGGTCAGTCTCCAGTTCTCCTTGGCTACTAGACCACAAAACATGAGTGCCCAAGTTAGCACGAGGGACAGAAGCTTGCATGCCAGAAGACTCTGGCACTGATTCGCCAACCTCTGCCCAATTGATGCGGTGTGTTCGCCCAGTCTTTTTTGTGGTATTACCGCTCCTCCTAGTCCTTATTGAGGTAGTTCGCTTTGAGGCCGCAGCTGATGACTCTGGCTGGTGGTCATCTGAGCTCTGTCCATCATCGCTACCAGCTGACCCGGCATCCGAGGCGTCTGGAGGCGGGCTCCGGTTATCACATGAAGAAAACCTGATCTCACCGGGCGGAGGAGTGCTATCCTCTGTATCATCCCTTCGATGGCAACAGAGGAGGAGATCCATTGGTTCGCTTGGCGGATTCAAAGACAAGCACATGCTGACAAGTCGGCTATTTGTGATTCGGATCTTGCCAGCAACCGGCATCGGCTCCTCTTGATCGTCCTGCAGCAGACGTGGACCCTTTCCATATCGCTCTAATAAATATACGATATCCGACACGCGCTGCCAGAGTGTGGTCTATGCCTACCAGCAGGTTTGGAAATGTGGGCTCAGTTAGCTCCATCCAGTAAACATGTCCACGACTTTGCCATGGCATCTTGTCCATCCCAATAGGAAGTGGGCTGCTTGGGCGGACGAGGCATAGCTCATCTATCCAGAGACGGACAGACCGCGGACCGGCGAGACATGCAGCAGCTGTATTAGCATATCTGGAACATCTGTATTGCTGACACTGGGGGATAACTTACAATAATTAGTGGCGGGGGTGGCGTCCGCAACCGGAACAGCCGAAACGGGTCCTCTCAACATGTCTCTTAAGATACCCTGATGTTTTTTTGCTATGTCCTTTAGCAAGAAGTCGAGGCATTTGGTAAAAGGTTCGCCACCGGGGTTATTATCCTGCTACAGTCCCGACCTCTGGCTAACAGGCCCGAGGGTAAGAGCATGTGCCTGGATGGCTGCCCATTGTCATGCAGTACTCTGCTTCCACCGTAGGATCCTGTCTTGCTCCATCTTACATTTCATAGCATTTCGCCACCCGTTGTACTGCGAAGTATAGCTTCGTGGGTGGAGGAGGCCGCCAACTAGCTTACACCGGGTAATATCGCCGTCGTTTTAAAAGGACGCTGATTTTTCGAAACTGAAACCAACCTTTGAGGCTGCCCTTGTAATAGAGATTGGGGTGGGGGGTGGTTGATGAATCTGAAAGAGGCTGCTTTTTGGGGGGGATTAAATGGTCCCTGAGCCGATGGAGGATCGCAGCTAGTAGATGCTGGTACGTATGAGGATGAAGGATAGTGGAAGATGCGAAAATAATAGAGCGGGCCTAGCGGACGGTAAAGGGAGTTCTGCGGATGGTAATGGCTGTGAAAAGGTTAATGGCTAGGGAAACGCTGATAGCAAATCTCAAATGAGCTGAGGATACACTGGTGATACGGCGGACAAGTGAGAGGTTGAGCTGGGCTGTGGGGGTCCTGTTTGGATAGGGTGGCGGATCGACGATGTGATTGTGATTGGGGAAAGGATTATGGAGAGAAGATGGAAGGGCGGGAAGAGAGAACTTATATAGACCCCACGAGGACGGTTTTAGTGGGGTTCGCAGGATTGTACGGTTAGGCGCACGGACTCCCCGTAAGGATTTACAGGGTAAGGTTACCCTACCTAGATGCACATGAACTGCGAAGGAAAAAGATAACACCCCTCTTCAGCCCCGGCGTTGGGAAGGCGCGTCATCACTGGCCGCCAGGGTAGTTGCGTCCCAACACCAAAGACCACTATCAATAGAACACATCTTATAACACCGTATACGTCGCGGCCATCCGTTCGACCGGATCCTGTTCGCAGGATATATGAGGGGAGACCTTCCAGCACCTTATGCAAGTGGAAGCAGGTGAATCGGACCACGGCGCATAAGGTTACAGACGCTTGAAGACAGCCAGTCGGAAGGTTGGGTCGAATGTAACAGGACGTTTTGCACGCAAGTTAGTCCCCGCATACCCTCAAAGTCGTGAGGAGTATGAAGGAGGCAACTACGCCCAGTAAGTGGATCGGGTGCATCCACAGAGGACTAGTTGGTAAAAGATGGAGTCCGAGGGAAAACGCCTATAGGTACGATCCCGAGGACAAGTCGTGTAATGCCGGAAGACCAGAATACAACATGCAGTTGCAGGTTGAATTCTCGACCGAACCAACCAAAGAAGATTGGCCATCTTCTGTCCAGCGAGTTAGACTACCCTCGGTAAGCACGAGGGTAAGATGATTCGTAACCATCCTTGTCTACGGATAAACGGATGAGCTGACACCTGACGTGGTTTCCACACCATCAGGAATAATGAAAGCGGAGACCGATAAGTTGGCCTTGGGAGCAAAAGGTGTGGTAGAGAGTTTTCAGGGTCTACGAGTGTTCGCACTCAGGTGAAGTTCGCAGAGTTGCGGGCAACGTACTTAGTTAGTATACAGTAAGCATGTATACCGCGATTGCTCAGACGCGGAATATAATATCGAAGCATCTTCGCTGCTATTAGACACAACAAGGACGGAGAAGAGATCTTATCAATATAATAAGTTATCTACACTTTTATATCGTTACCAATACTTCGAATATCTATACCGAAGTGAATATTATATCTAGCCTACATTACTCGTGTCTTCTTAACGAGTTCTCGGCTATAATTATGATTAACGTCCTAGCTGTTGGAATACCTCAGGCTGAGGCTACCACCTAACAGTGGCGTCTATGTCGCTCAGCCAAAGTTAGCCTCAACCCGCCTGGGCTGACGACGAGGTTGCCCGGGAAACACGCTATGCCAAAAGAGGATGATGAGGAGTATCTACTCACATCTCCGAATGGCCAACCTGCCCCACTTAGCTCCATGAAAAGCTATTGAGAGAAATACCACCTTGTGGTTCACGCCGGACCAGACATAACCATGCACAGACTATGACTCGGTATGAGATTGTAAGAATTGCCCACGATCGGTATTGGAATGATTGCCATCGTGGCGGCGCCCGCGACACGGACAATCGTAACATTCATGGGACACATCATACTGTCGTCAGGAGAACTACAACGAACGCAGAGTCGGAAGGACGAGATTTTCCCTACAAAATGGGGCTTTGGGATCGCGAAGGGTCAAGGTGGGCTTTGGAGCTGAAATCCATAGGACCCCACACCCAGGGGTCAGGGGTCACAAAAAATAAGCGAAATGATGGTGGCGCAAATGTCGCCGGCTGGGGGAAAGCTAGCTGAAATCACCATTGATTGACGACGAGGTTGCAGGGAAAACACGCACCACACCCAAAGAGGATTAGTAGTATCTAGTCTCATCTCCGAACAGTGCATCAGCACCACTCAGCACCCTGAAATCTGAATGCAAGGAATACAACCTTGTGAATAATCTGCCGCAGGTGGATCATGTCGACTCACGCGATGTGCACAAATTCTGTAACTAGCAATGAGATTCTAAAAGTAGCGAATACCAGACGCCAAAGTAAGGGGGTATAAGGAATTGATGACTATTAGACAGGCGATAGGAACCCGAAAATGTGAAGCATATGAGACGTCTAGGAAGTGTGTAGCTGACACGAAAATGTAAGAGAGTACGGGACATCTTGGAAGGGTCTAGATGTAATGTGGAATTTTTGGGGTGGCGTGAAAATAATAATCAGGAAGTGGCAAGAACATTCAAGTTGATGTTCTGTGACGCCCACTACGGGCTCTCCCACATTGGAGGGGTGTGTGCTTCGGGGGTTCTGGTTTGTTGTATGGTTTGGGGCTGGGCGTGTGGGCCGTATTCGTCCCATTGGGGGAGTGGGTATCCCGAGTTCCCGCTGCTGCAATTTGCTGGGGTTGTTGGGGGTTTGTGGTATCATGAGGAACGCTAGGCGTAGGTGCAGGGGAAGTGGTGGCTGAGTGAGAAGGGGTCGGCGGAGGGAAGGTAGGCTCTGCTCGAGTAAACGTCTCAGGCACAGGGGTGGGGGACTAGGCCCAATGAATATCGCGATCTTCTAGTGGTTCTAATTCGGCAGCATGTGTGTCTACAGTGCCGTTGTGCCCATGCCCTGGGCCACGATACTCTCTAGTCCTGCGCGCCACACCTCCCGATCCTCGTCGGAGTGCCACAGCATCTTGTTCGGGTGTCTTCAAGAGTTTTGCAAGCCAGCCATACTTTTGACCAATAGCTCTCAGGACCCTAGCCCACTCCTTCTCAGATGGCCCAGTGTCTGAATCCCTGTGTTGTGAATCCCCGGTACGTCTGCCTGGTGGATCTCCCACCGGAGAATAATCGCTCCCTGAGGTGTTCCTACGCTGTGATTCATCGCTGTTCCCGTCGTCGTCCTTGATATATGATTAGACAAGATGTTGAATGAAAATAAAAGAACTCTTACTTCGTTACCTTGAATAATGTCTCTACCACGATGATCAAGAGTGTGAACGTGTGCCCTTGGCACCCCATCATCGTCGTGATGACTGTGATCGACATTGTCTGCGTCTTGGCTGCCACTGCCGTCGTTGAGACTCTCGTTGTCGTCGTCATCGTCCCCGGCTCCGATGTCATGACACTGCCCCCACCGGTCGCAGGCTTTACGATCGCAAACTGGATGTCCACCGGAGGCTGGCGCCGGGGTTTCGTCTTAGCCCTCTCCCTGATCCTGGCATCCCTCCAGCACCAGGAGATCAAGAGGATCTTGGCCAAGGTTAGCCAGTAGCCAGACCCGGATGTCATCGTCTGGAACTACAAATATGAGCTCTGAGAGGGGGAGGGGGTCTAACAGTCGCCGGCATAACGTGCCGGCTTCTTCCCCAATTACCCCGATGAGATATCGGGCATATTTGATGGGGTCCTCCACATGTTGTCACATGAGCACACCGAGTAGCAATTGCAAGTTCGGTGATGCTAGGACTCCGCACGCAATCCCGCCGCCTGAGCCTTCGTCATACCAGGCGTAGTGCAAGAAGGGGTGCCTGGCTTTCGTTGCGCCTGGTTGTCGAATAATGTGGATCTGGATCGGCCTTTGGCAGTACGCAGAGGCCCAATCGTATTGGGCCACCGGAAATCCTCTTGGTACAAGTTGTAGAATCGCATTTTGTAAATGGGGGCGAACACTTACTGTGAACATCACAGACTTCTACATCTATTGTACCCTCTGCCCATTCCGCATGGAGACGATCGTTCGTCGCCTGAAGCTTCTTGGCTGTGTCCCCAACCAAAACTCTTATTTGAAGTTCGAGTTCATCGACGTCTTGGGGGCGCTGATTTGTTTTGATTAATTTAATTCGGCCTTTGACAGGCTTGAGGGAGCGTGTGAAACTGAGTACCGAGTCCATTTCAGTGACAGTCTGACTCGTAGGGTTCCACCCGAGCACCCTGATGGATGCTTTGACATGTTCGCGCCATCACTTGTACGCAGCTATAGGCTCGCGAGCATTCAAGAACCCACTCAAGCTATTAGCCTAGAATATCTCCCCATAGCGCCTCCTGATTCCAGGTGTGGTTAGGTCACAAATTTCTGACATATGGGTAGTATTTTTGACTCTCACCTCGAATCCTCCAGGGGTGGCTTAAAGGGTGGTCTTGCACGGGACGTCAACGAACAACTATTGAAGTTAAAAAGTTAGATCATATCTGGACATTCTGGAATGTGTGATCATGCTAAATAGAGAGGATTTGTTACGTACTTGACGCCTCACCGGCAATGGCAGCTGCACGATGATGGCTTTTGCGGCGTTTAGCGATGGTGGCGTCAACCCCCGGGGGCCGGACTGTTTGGGGTCTCGCAATAACAGAAAGAGTAAAGTAATGCGCTGTTAAATTGATGAAGAGATAGTCCTTACTTTGACCTTTCCCCGAGGCATCTGGTTTTCTCAATGGACCCATTTGATATGTGGACGAGGGGTGCAGATTTGTGGAAGTGAACGCTAGACGGATGATGTAGAGGCGAAGGATGGGCAGTAGGTGGCCTTGTTATACTGTGCGTAGACAACAACATGTTCGGCGCTGTTGGGGTGTCGGACTGTCGGCATTTCACTAGGCGTTTGTGTGTGTGAGGTTGGTTCTGTGATAGCCCTATGGGGTACGATGCGGTGTGTCGTCAATCGGCATGATCCCCCCCCCACACGATCACACAAGGGTTTGAGCCGCAATCTGAACTGAATCCTCAATGGCTGAAGTCTTGGCGCACAAACGTCAACTGTTTACTGGAACATCATAGTCTGCACGGATACGGAACAGGAACACGATCTGGCAAGATCGAACTAAACATCGCTTTTAGCTACACACACAATGATCAAACGAAAACAGGAAAGGAAACAACCAATGACCCTTTGAAATGACATTCCAGACAACTAATCCACGTCTCATCTAGGTAGACAGCGCCGATAGTCGGCGCGCCATCGAATCCATCAGTTCTCGTGTCAAGTTCTCCTGACCAGCACCCGTAAGCACTCTCTTAGACTTAGGGTCCTCTGTGGTCTCGGCGTTGAAACCAGCACGACGTTTCCGCGTCCCGTCGGATCTCCGATACTCCTTGATAAGGTAATTCAAACCGCTTTTTTGGGGCGCATGGAGGATAATCCTCATCGAACCCTATGCCGTGCATGGCGTCCGCTTCCCCTTGACCCGGGTGATGGAGCATGTTAAATGGTAGCTGTCGAGTCTGCTCGCTCAACAATTTGGCAAGAAGGTGGATACGATTCGCCGGCCATTTAGCATGTCCTACAGGTGGACTTGGCCATATTGTAAACAGGATCTCAATTCCATGGGGAGAGTCTGAGATGCCCTAGGACGACTCGGATAAATGAGAGGTATCATCCTCACACGCGTCGTCCATATCACAACCCTCCCGAGCAGCAGGTCTATCGTCGAATATTTCTCGGGAATGCATCTGCCCTATGCATTGTGGCGGATCACGGGCCCAGTTTCGGACGTGATTTTGATTGAGATAGTCGACACTCCTCAGTGCCGGGGTGTCTTACCGCTCTGAACCACCATCAAGGTAACCGTACTCCATGAGATCCAGCGGGTCGTCGAGCACGGGATTTGAAATGAGCTAAGCTCTTACGGTTTCATCGCTGTCGATAAAGATATAGTCCATGCTATCCAACTCTCCCATACGAGACCTACATAACCTTCTACGCCCTTCGCCTGTAGCGCCAAGTATGTAGCGCATTCGGTAGTGAGGTACGGATCTGTAAATCATCGCTGATATTGCACGGATGTCCTAGGAATGCCACTCGGCGAACAATACCCGATTGACATCAGGGGGACGCCATTGGAGTAAGTTATAGTTTGGGGGGATGTTTCCCTTATTCCTTTCAGACTGGGATAGTGCCAGACCACGTCGCGATGGCAGGACATAAGCGATACGCACGGCGCGCAGACCCGCAAGCAGAGCGCTGCAATCTGTATCTCATAAGTCAGTAAGTAAAAACCTGAAACTGGCTGACCATTGAGGAAGTGACTAACCTGTGGGCCTACAGTTGGGTGCTGGGCGAAAGCCCCGGGCAACAGGTTGGTTTTGGACTGCGGCGGGGCCATTATGCTGTGGATCAGGTAACATTTGCGCCGGTGCAGGGTCATTATCCGGTGAACATGAATCACGTACCATTTGTGGGTGCGCAGGATGATTACCATGTTGAACAGGTACATCCGGACCCGTCCCAGGAACATCACCCGCGGGAGCCTGTTCATGCTGTGCGGCAGGGAGGACCTTGACTTGGGCTGCCAGTACGTTTGAGCCAGCCGCTCCAGGAGGAGCCTGTCCGAGTTGTCCAGTAGTAGCGAGGTTGACTTGTGCAGCCGGTACATTTGCACCAGCCGCACCCGGAGGAGCCAGTCCGGGTTGTCGGGCGGCAGGGACGTTGACTTGTGCAGCCGGTACCTTTGGACGAACCGCACCTGGGGGAACCTGTCCGCGTTGTCCGGCAGCAGCTACGTTTAGACCAGCCGCACCCAGAGAAGCCTTTCCGAGTTGTCCGTCTGCAGGGCCGTGGGCTGTGGGAGGATTTAGGGGAAGTTGATCTGGGTTCCCTATAGTTGTCGCAGCCTCCCACAGATTTGGCGCCCCGGGTGGTAGTAACGATGCGTGCATGACGACGGGCCCAGGGGGGATTGCGGGATTTGGCACTACCATTTAGCCTTGGTTATTTGTGTCATTCAACTTCCGGCAACTCTCCTTAACCAGTTCCACGACTCCCTCCTCGATATCCTCTAGACCATGCATATCATTGACAGACCCTGCGGAGACGATGACATCGCAGGCAGGAGGCAAGGTCCTCAGGCATGTGTATATTGGCAGGAAGTCGGCGTCAGCGAAACCTTTGGCCGTTCGCCAGGCTGGGGCAAAGCCCCTTTCTATCCTCTGATCCTTCGCACACTTCCGCCACTCTGTGTACATTTTCTTTTGAGCCTGGACTTGTGTGAAGCCCATGTTTAGCTCATGATCGCTAATTGCTCGACTGCCTGGGTTGGTCCGATGCACCCTGATTGCCCCTTGATGCCAACAAGATGGGAGTTGATCTGTCAGTCCCGGCGCAAGGGCTCCGGCATTTTGCATGAATACAAACTGGATGTTGATATTTTGTGCCATGTCGGTTGAAGGTTTGTTTATATTGATAGTTGATTTGGAGATTCTAGTCTTGTGAATATAGAGGATGTTGTGAATGTTGTGGATGTTGTGGATGTCGGATTATACTTGGTATGAACTTGCTGCTGTCGTGATCAACCCATATTATATATACAACTCACAGTCATTCAAGATGCTTTGAAAGAATCATGAATTGTTTGAATTGTTTTCAAGAATTAAGATACATCAAGAACTGACATCTCGGGCGTCAATTAGTGTTTCAGTCGTTACCTGTGCATCAGCAAAAAAAGCGTTTGCTCCAGACGGATAGGCATTGCGTCCAGACGCAGGAAATCCGTCTGGAGCATCCTGTCCGCCCAGCCTGCCCTCAGATGGCCCCAGCACAATGGTTGCATCCTAGTCCGTTGGGTGCAATACAACCCGCATCCTGTCGGCCCAGTGCACCTGGATGGTACATTTCACTCCCTAATCTCCCGAAGAAACCCAGGGTAAGTGACCCATAGGGCTCTGCATTGTGGAACTCTCCCTGCCCCTGATGGCCTCCACTTACAACAGACTACTTTATCATCAGGTAAAGGCTGTTCAGGCGAAAAAGGATCTAAACATAAGATGACTAAGCATCTATTGTCCCGGTAACGACCCAAGACATACCCCTTATTTGATCCCTGCTAACAACTCTCGCAAAAGGTTTCTAAGTTCTTCCCACCTTGTATTAAGCTTCATGATCGAATGAGTTGACCTATTGAATATTATCACCCTTCGGAGAGGGGCATGCTCATCCATCCAGGTTGACACTATTTATTACACCTAAGCGAGGTGATTCCAATGAGGGCCTTCCTGACTGTAGCGGATTCCAATGAGGCCCTTCCGGACTCTACTGGATTGCAATAAGGCCTTGCCAGACTCTAGCGGATATCGGCCAGTGCCCGCTGAGGTATCTGCCTTATTCTTCCTGCTGACCGCTATAGCCATGCGGACGCTTCGAAACCGATACCATTCGATTCCCCTCGGCGAGCGGACTCCAATGAGACCCTTCCCGACTCTGGCGGACATCTGCCCCCTCAGATATCTGCCTTTTTCATCCTGCTGACCTCAATAGCCATGCGGACGCTTCGAAACCTATACCATTCGATTCCCCTCGACCGGCGGATTCCAACGCACCCTGTCCCGACACTGTCCGACCGGTGGTTGAAATGTTATCCAAAACTTTGTACATGAGTTCCCTGGGCAAGTACTGTCAAATTGTCGGCTGCTGGGTACTACAGGCATGCGGACACTTAGAGACCTATACCATTCGATTCCCCTCGGCGAGCCGACTCCAATAAGACCATTCCTGACTCTGGCGGACATCTGCCCCCTGAGGTATCTGCCTTTTCCATCCTGCTAACCTGTATAGCCATGCGGGCGCTTCGGAACCTACACCATTCGATTCCCCTCGACCGGCGGATTCCAACGCACCCTGTCCCGACGCTGTCCGACCGCCGGTTGAAATGTTATCCAAACCTTTGTACTTGAGTTCCCTGGGCAAGTACTTTCAAACTGTTGCCTACTGGGTGCTACAGGCCTGGGGACGCTTCGAGACGTATACCATTCGATTCCCCTCGGCGAGCGGACTCCAATGAGACCCTTCCCGACTCTCGCGGACATCTGCCCGCTGAGGTATCTGCGTTGTTCTTGCTGCTGACCTCTATAGCCATGCGGACGCTTCGTAACCTATACCATTCGATTCCCCTCGGCGAGCGGACTCCAATGAGACCCTTCCCGACTCTGGCGGACATCTGCCCGCTGAGGTATCTGCCTTTTTCACCCTGCTGACCTCTATAGCCATGCGGACGCTTCGAAACGTATACCATTCAACTCCCCTCGGCGAGCGGAGTCCAATGAGCCCGTTCTTGACTCTGGCGGACATCTGCCCGCTGAGGTAACTGCCTTTTTCATTCTGCTGACCTCTATAGCCATGGGGACGCTTCGAAACCTATACCATTCGATTGCCCTGGGCCGGCCGATTCCAACGCACCCTGTCCCGACCCTGTCCGACAACTGGCTGAATGGCTATGCATACCTTTGTACTTGACTTCCCCGGGCAAGTCCTTTCAAATTGTTGGCTACTGAGTGCTACAGGCATGCGGATGCTTCGAGGCCTATACCATTCGATTTCCCTCGGCGGGTGGACTCTAACGAGACCCTTCGCGACTCTGGCGGACATCTGCCCGCTGAGGTAACTGCCTTTTTCATTCTGCTGACCTCTATAGCCGTGCGGACGCTTCGAAACCTATACCACTCGTTTCCCTCGACCAGCGGATTCCAACGCACCCTGTCCTGACGCTCTCCGACCATTGGTTAAAATGTTATCAAAACCTTTGTTCTTGAGTTCCCCGGGCAAGTACTTTCTAATTGGCCCCTACTGGGTGCTACAGGCATGCAGACACTTAGAGACCTATACCATTCGATTCCCCTCGGAGAGCGGACTCCAATGACACCCTTCCTGACTCTGGCGGACATCTGCCCCCTGAGATATCTGCCTTTTTCATCCTGCTGACCTCTATAGCCATGGCTATGCATACTTTTGTACTTGAGTTCCCCGGGCAAGTACTTGCAAATTGTTGGCTACTGGGTGCTACAGGCATGCGGACGCTTTGAGGCCTATACTATTCGATTCCCCTCGGCGAGCGGACTCCAATGAGACCCTTCCCGACTCTGGCGGACATCTGCCCGCTGAGGTAACTGCCTTTTTCATTCTGCTGACCTCTATAGCTATGCGGACGCTTCGAAACCTATACCACTCCATTCACCTCGACCGGCGGATTCTAACGCACCCTGTCCCGACACTGTCCGACCGCTGGTTGAAATGTTATCCAAACCTTTGTACTTGAGTTCCCCGGGCAAGTACTTTCAAATTGTTAGCTACCGTGTGCTACTGTTTTCTAGACTAGCTTTAATAAATATATGCCTATTTTACTATCTAAATGACTCAAATAAGTAAACATGAGTAATACTGCATGGATCTTTCCGGACAATTTGGATATTCTCCCCAGTTTTCACTAACTTATTCAAAGTCCTCGAAGGTAGAGTTGTTGACTTAGGAGGTATCTGATGATAGCCAGTTACACCTGAGTACTTCCAATAATGTTCTATCCTATCAGGTTGCGTCCGGAGAACCTTTTTGCGTCTGGAGAACCTTTCTGCGTCGGGTACCTTCTGAGTCCTTGGTTGCGTCGGGTGCGTCTGGGCGGCATGGACCCCTGTCCACAAGCACCCAATAAAAGACCGCACACCCAGAACGCGAGTTTACGTTCTATGCGCCGGGACCGCCGGATGCACAGGGAGCACGGGGTGCGTCCCGGTGTATGCTTGTTTTTTTGCTGATGTATACTCAGCCATGCTCTGCGAGTGTGGCAATCAGGTGTCTATCTTGAAACATGCGACTTCAGGCCCGAGGCAGTAGGAGGTGAGCTTGACCCTGAACCTGGCATCCTCTCATTCCGGCTAGGATACTAACATGAGATTGAGCTCACAAGACCTTTTTGGACGCCAGTGCCAGACGTGGCCTCTTGCCCACACTGGGTCCAGACTATAATCCTTAAGAACATTCGCGAGACTATCAAAGCCAAGATTTGGAAGGAGCATAGGATATAGGAAGATCGCTGAGAAGGCTTTACTGACGACTGGGCTGCAGTCGCCACAAAGGTACTGAGTCAGCTGTCAAGTCAGCCCCTGCCGTGTGGGACTCCACGGATTCAGAGTCAGCCATCGAGTCGATCAGCAAAAAAAGCACATGTAGGTGATCCGCCCTCACTGTGGCCTGACGCCAGTGACGTCGTCGCTGCGTCTTGTGTGTCCCATGCGTCCTGAGTTGAGTTCAAGCATTGGTACGCTTCCTGTTCGTCCTCAGTCCATCCCCAAAATCCGCATAACACTATTGTATCCTGAGTTGCGCACCAACCATCCCATGCATCCGGACTTGACGTCCCCCCTGTGCTTGATATCCCAGCCTCCTGACGCTTTGAATTCGCCAGCTCCTTCAGGAAGCCATCAGCATTATCATGCTCCTACCCCTCGTCTCCTGGCGGGAACCATGCGCCCGCCCTGCGCCCGCGAACCTCCTGTGGAGTCTCTTGAGCATAGTCATTACTAGCATGTTGAACGCATGTATGAATAATATATTTTCTTCATTCTAGTACACACTATATATACAGCTTGCCAAGGCACCTGATACACGTCTTCGCACATATCCATCATACCCCCATTTGTATAACTAATAAATCGCGTTAAACGTTCTCAAGTTGATACAGCAGTTGACAAGCCAGTGACCGGGCTCCCTCTGGAATGACATGACCCAGGCAAAGAATGATCCCTATATCAACCAATGTAAACTCTCACGCATCTTTTCACAGCTGAACTGTAACAAGACTGTGTATATCAGAGGGCCGGCCCACGTGTCTTCTTACTGGGTTCTCCGATATAATAACGACTCAGGTCCTAGCTGTCGGAATACCTCACGCCGAAGCTACCACCTGACAGAGGAGAAGGAGTGCAGTGGATCTGTGACTAGGTTGTGGATGTTCACATCACACACCACAAAAAGCGGGATGCCGGTGTCCGGGAAAAGGGGTTCTGGCGGGATGGAGTCGACCCTGCTGTCCGCAGAGTTGATGGAGTAGTCGTTGAATAATTGCAAGAGACGAAAGCAAGAGCCAAAAACTGGTTTCCCGGAGGAGACGTCGAAGGACATGATGTCAGGCATCTCCGTCCACCGCGGCAGCACTGGAAACAAAGCTGAAAAGGAGCGGTGAACGTAGGTTGCCACCCTGGGCTTCCAGCGCGGAAAAAAAGGCACAACACTGTTGAAAGAAGGTAGATGGGCCTGACTAAGAGGAGGGTCTTGGGGCAGGACGACCGAGGGGTAAATGATTGTCTCTTTAAAAGACTCAAATAAGGGAAGAAAAACATCCCAGCTCCCAAGCCAGTTATGTTGAATGATGGAAAGGAGGGAAAGTGAGGAGGCCTGCCTCCTGCCGGGGGAGGGGAGCGAGTTATTCATCCCAAGGACGTACACGACGGGAGGAGGGGGCGGCAGCAGGGCTTGGTTCCTGCAGGGGGAGAGGACGCCCAGAGCCTTGAGTGGAACGGGGGGGTGGAGGCCCTGCCGGGGTGGTTGTCTAGGGGTCACGAGGTCAATCTGACTGGGACCCCTCCCGCTCGGGGGAGTAGAGGGTGCTTGGTCGCCATTGACGGCCACATCCAGGAGGGCTTGACCCTGCAGTTCTGGGGAGGGAGGTCGGGAGGGGACAGCAGGTCGAGGTCGAGCCTGACACTCTTTGAAGGTGGCAGTGTGGTCATTACCGAAGTTGCAGTAATGGGGGGGCGAGGTCGGACAACAGGATAGGACTGGCTTATTGTTCCCGCTCCGGGGATAGGTTGGATTCTGATATCTGTGAGCCGTGTGAGTATGGTGAAGCGCACAAATCGGGCACGTCGGGTGGCTGGAGGGGCATCGCTGAGTAGCGTGTTCCTATCTCCAACAGCTTCTACACTGGGAGGAGCGGCTTGCTGAGAAGGCAAGTTTGACCTTGGCTTTCTGGGAGAGGATGACGACGGCTGAAGTAAGGGCCGCAACGTGCTGGGGCGTCGACGGTGACAACCACCAAAGTAGCCTGCTTGGTGCCCCTAGAATGTCGGCTGGGGTTAAGGTACCGGGCTGAGAGAATTGGGGTCGCTTTGTTGTTGAGGATTACCTGCCTGAGATATGTCAAGTGTCCCTCTTCATCTTGGGGGAGGAACCAGAGGGGGAGGGCGTGTATTGCCAGTTGTACTTCAGTAGGGGGGAGGATGAATTGGGGCCACGAGTTTTCACCCACGGGAAAGACTGGTTTAGGGACCTCGTGAGCGAGTCGAAATAGGGGGCCTACGATGCGGCTGGTGTTGTCTTGTCACTCACAGTAAGTGAGATGGCCCAGCGGATGTTAACCGATGCAGAGAAACCAATGGGGAGTAGGCAGTTGGATTTGGGGAGAACGCGAGCGGCGAGGTCGGGGAAGATTGCTGCGATTGCGGGAGTGTCTGGGTGAGGGGCTGGGGTATAGCGAAGAAAGCAACGTCCCAGGGGGGATGGCGGACCCTTCTCAACAGGGGGGCAGCCGCGCTCGCAACTTGTTGCAGTGAAGGGGGCTTTGGGGCTTCCACTGTCTTGCCGCCCCAGCCTGAGCCAGAGGCAGCCTGAGGATACGCGGGCGAGGAGGAATAGTCGGGGTGGAGGTGGCCGGGCGTGAAAGAGACGAGGTCGTAAGCCCCTCTCGGGAACTCTCCGGCTTCATAAGAGTGGGGGAAGAGCTGGGCGTAGCTCTCCGGATCACGAAAAGCCCTGCCAAGCTTTGTGTAATCATAGGGTATGAGGTATTTAGGATCCTCGTTCAGTTTGGGGGGATGGGAGGGGGGTGCTTGAGCCTTTTCTGTCCCCTTCCTGGTGGGGAGGGGCCGAGCAGGGGGCTGGGGCTGGGGCGTGAAGATGGGCGCTTGAGTGAGAGGGGGAGCACCGGCTGTGACCCGATGTGACAGGTCCCTAATTGCTGGCTGGAGGACAGAGAGATCCTGGTGGGTGGGCGGAGTCTGGGGGAGCGGGAGGTTCACGATGTGTGAGGAGTGGTCGCGGAGCTCCTCCTTCTGGGCATGATTTTCTCTGGCGAGGGATATGCGCTTCTGTGTAACCCTGGGGAGTTCGTCCGAGATGGCTACCAGCCCTCTTACGCTCTGGGAAAGGAGGGTGAGAGTCGTGGTTTCTGAGAGATTGCGCCTGGACAAGGTGTCCCAGTAGAAATTGGGGAGGACGCAGGGGTTGAGGCGGAGGGCGGTCCTGGTAAGGGCCATTTGCTCTGCCATGAAAGCGTGGGGGTAGTCAACGGCTGGCGTAGACGAGCGCGTTGGCAAAGAGGAGGAGGCTGCCGACAAGCTGCCAAAGGCAGTGTTGCCAGGGGGGAGTTGGTGGGGGTTTGCCATATAGGGAGAGGTAGGGCTCGAGAAAAGGAGGGCGATGGGGTTAACCCGGACGCAAAGCAGGGTCAAGTTTTGAAAGTCTGTGAAAGGTAGGGGGGGGGAGGAAAGTTGCGAGAAGCGTGCCCCTATCTCTTGGTCGCTTTTCTTTTTTTTCTTTTTCTTATTTTTGTAATCATGTGTTCATTGTTTCTAGGTACAAAAAGCCTCATGCAGCGCAAGCTATGGAGAAAACAAAACCTATAAATGCCAAACCACCTCCTGCTTCACGTCTTCATGGGAAAATCCAACACCCCGAATCCATAGGAAAAACCCCCCCCGCATAACACCTAAGATAAAATACCTCAGACAGGGATGGAGACAATTCATAGAGACGTACACGAGAGAGACCGAACCCGTTCCGCAGGCTCCCCTAAAACAAAAGAGAGGACGGTATCGCTAAGGCCCATGCGGGGCCCGGGGGAGGGGAGAGTGTCACCGGGGATACTAGAAAACAGAGAAAGTGTGGGCTGACACCGAAGCGAGAACAAAGGCCGGGACTGTAATTACATCGGTCGATCCAAGGAGTTCGCGGCAGCCATGGCAGAAGTGCAATACCGCAACTAGGTGTAACGGAGGCCCAGGGGGATGATCAGGGAGGATAGAGAGGCGAGCGGAGCCACAGGGGAGAGGGGATGCCGGCCAGCGTGGAGCAGTAGGGTGTCAGCTGATCGGGAGCAGTAGGGTGCCAACCAAAGAGAGGCGTGTACTAGTACGGCACAAGCGGACAGAACAGGGAGGGGGGAGGAGGAAGCATTGCGAGCGGGCTACCCACACACGACAAGCAGGCAATATCAAGGGCTTTGGGAGGACAACAAAACAGCGCGAGACCGAGCTGTGACCAACCGAGGCTTTCCCCATCTAAGGTACAAGCCCCGCAAGCCAAGGCGTACTTCTACCACGAGTCCAGACACCGTAACGCCGACCCTGAGCCAAGCGTGAATTCCGACCTTTGAAAACGCTAAGCGTGGTGCAAAGCAAGTGCTGGGTAAGGGGGAGAACCGAACTTCATGAGCGTGTCAACGAAGAACTGGACAAGAGCCCCAAGGAGTAGCGGCCCACAGGCCGCAGAAGATGAGGAAACATGGCTTAATGTCAGCTCCTAGGCAGTAGCCATCGTGGGAGAGGGGAGGTGGGTGGGTGAAAGTGATGATGATTTCCCCTGGTGTTAAGATTTCAATCGCCGGAGGTGTACCAGAGATCGTTCATGCCCCTATCTTGTGGGCTGAACCAAGCCCATTATAGAGGCATCTTCCCTCAACCCTAACCCTTGTGTCTCATCACCTCGCGTAACTCAACCTCTATGACTCATACAGAGTCATAGCGTGAAATCCATGAGCTGACTCGTATGAGTCAACTGCGCAACGTCTTTTAACCAATCAAAACTCATAAACTGAGTCATCTGCTCAAATGAGTCACATGCGTGAAACCCCTGACTCATAATCTGAGTCGTGTGCAAAAGTCATTAAATCATATGACATCAGAATCGTGAGTCATGAAACAATCAATCAATTATGATATAATCATAGCTCGCAAGTGGGCAGTCATGTGAGAACTATGAGTCAAGCGATGTCATAGTGTGGAATCCAACATACCTTATGACTAATAAGTATTAATCATGAGAAATGTGCCTTGCTTAGTCACCATTTGTGACATTCACCCCCTCATGGGAAAAATCAAACCCCTCGAAACCAGAGTACACCTCTCCCCACACTAGCGGCTAAGACGAATGCAAGACGGAGCAATACCTTCCTCCCGACCTGTAAGGAAAGACATAAATAGAAACGAAACCAGTGAAAGATACAAACCCATTGGTAGGCCCCTCAAAACAAGGGAAAACATTCTTGCGGTCAAAGAATGACGAGGAGGAAAGAGATTTAAGATCAGCAAAAAAAACACATGCATCTGATACGCCCTCACTGCATCCTGACGCCAGCGACGTCGTCACAGCGTTCTGTGTGTCGTGACGCCAGCGACGTCATCACAGCGTCCTGTGCGTCGTGTCCGTCCTGTGCGTCGTGTGTGTCGTGTGCGTCCTGTGCGTCCCGTGCGTCCTGAGTTCCGTTTCTCTATCTGGACGCTTCCCGTGCGTCCTGAGTCTGTCCCCAACGCCCGCACGCCACTATTGCGTCCTGAGTTGCGGAGCAACACTACCTTGTATCCGGGCTTGACATCCCCCCTGTTCGCTATATCCCTGCGTCCTGAGGCTTTCAATTTGCCAGCTCCTTCACGAAGCCTTCAGGATTATCATACTCCTACCCCTAGTCTCCTGGCGTGAACCCTGTGCCACCCCTGCGCCCGCTAACGTCCTGTGCCCTCTCTCGAGACTAGTCATCACTTGCACGTTTAACTCATGTATTAATTATATATTTTCTTCATACTGGTACACACTATATATACAGCTTGCCATGGCACCAGATACACGCCTTCACACATATCCCTCATACCCCCGCTGGTATAACTAATAAATCTCGTTAAATGTCCTCAAGTCGATACGGCTGTTGAACACCCAGCGCCGGTCTCCCTCTGGAATGAGATGAGCCAGGCCGAGATTTGTCCCTATGTCAACAATTGTAAACTCTTGTGCAGCTTGACGCAGCTGAACCGTAACAAGACTGTGCATATCAGAGAGCCAGCCTGAGTTCACAGGGCTCAACATCTGAACGCCTGCCAACCGCCGCATACCGTCTTGGCTGCAGTCCCTGATTTTAAGGAGCGCCACAAGCTTGCCTGGGAGAAGACCCCTCAGTGCACCCTACATCTCCTCGCTTCCAGCCTGTTCCCAAATCCAATCATTCCAGGGGCATGATTATGAAATGGGTCAGTTCCTGTGCATCATGCCAGATGGATGTTGTAAACATCGGTTTGTGGAATGCCAAAACCGGGATTTCGAGTTGCGTTAGTAGTTCAACAGGACGTAGTTGAAATATTGTTGCTTCTTCCGGAAGGCGTTGGTCAGTGGGTAGGTTGTGTCGGCTGTATCGAATCAATTCCAAACAGATCCGGTCAAGAGAGATTCCTAACACCTTCGAAAAATCAAGTCCGTCAGACACGTCCTCACGACCATCTTTCAATATCCTTTCACGCAGGGCGGGCGTGGATACCGTGCTCGTTGTTGTATCCAAATACCCCAGGATGTCGTCACGGAGATTGGCTCCACGACGTAGCAGCGAATTTAGGTTTAAACGTCTTAATGGGATTGCATGCTCATGACTGTAGCTGTGAAAACTTTGTCGCGCGACATCGTTCTTACTCAAGCGTCTCCATCACCCTTAATCTCTTCTTTATGCGTGAGCTCTCAGAACTTGGTGGAATACTTTGGGATATTGCCAAACTGGCGTATATCAGAGAAGTGACTTAGCAGATGCATCTTATCATAGTTGAAATGGGATTCCGCATGGATCATGTGCATATGCAGGTCGGTCTCCTCATCCCGATGGTCTTCGAGGCGCCGGTGCAGCTTGGATGGTGCCACCCGCATGTTGCTCTGGGCTTGCTTATGTTGTAGCTGCTTCCACTGCTTGTCAACCTTGGCCCGTGTTCTTTTAGAAACTCGAACTTCCAAGAAGATATCTTTCATCCTGTGAAACCGGTCGAGATATTCCTCCATATAGGCTATCATCTCGGGGGTGTGGCTTAGGTATTCCGCCATGCTATTGAAGTCGACCAGTGCCCGGACACAGTCTAGAGCATGTTTGAAAGGTATTACTTGCCCGCTGTCGGGCTGGCACAGTGCTACGGCGAGAACCCCCAAAAGACACCGCCTAAGATTCCTTATCGCTTTTCCTTGCCACTGCTTGACCTAGCGATAGGCCTTTTTGGGGACAAAATACCCCGCGTATGGTGGTAGCGCCTTCCAGGTGTCGTCAAAGGCCTTGAGCCGGCTGTGCTTCTTGAGAAAGCCCGAGATCCAGGCCATCAAGTGCTTGAATAAGCCAAGATAAACTTTGTGAAGGAAATCTGGCTTGTACAGAACAGGCGCCGAAAACTGGTGAAGCCCGTGAAACATGCTTTTCTCATGATTGATACCACTGGCAAGAGTTTCAAACATGGTGTGGGAGTCCTTACGGGCAGAGTCACGCTCGCAACGTTCATATCTTGCATAATCTCGTGCCCAGTCGCTGTTGGCGTCGGTTCCTAATTCTCCAGGAAGCACCTGGCATTTAGGACCAACATTGGATTTCATTCCGTCAAGCGCATCATTATCCATATGGTCAGCAATACACGCTGACAATATTGGAAAGCATCTCCGCACTTTCCCTTCGGGACTGTCAATATTGATCCCCTCCAGCGGTGCGTTCTGCAAGGGCTCAAACAGGAGATTGAAGACGCCACGCAGTCTGTCGGCATTAATTTGCCCTTGCAAGTGGTCTTCGGAGGACTTTGTAAGTTTGTGGGGAAGCGGAAAAGTGCAAAAAGGAGAACTGCAACGGATCCGGGTCTATTACGCCGGGTTGCTGGAAGATTTCCTTGAGTCAAATAGACTGGCCCTGCCTTCTTGTCATCCGAAAGGTTGCTCAGAGTCTTCTGATCCGACATCCCAATGATTGGAACTACAGTTGCGCCAGACAGAAGTGTCTCCTATAATCAGTTAGTCAGCACTCCCAGGAAAGAGATCAAGAAACTCTACTTGAATGTCCCACCACCAGTCTGCTGTATGCATCTCTGCATATACAGTTGTCCTGTATGATCGTAGTCACACTGTGGCGCGTAAACAATATCATCTCGGTAGGCTATCTGGTGAAGGAGATATCCGAGACAATCTAGGACATTGTGATAGAAGAATGATAAAGTTCTCTTTCAGTCCTCTACCTGTCCTGCAAACCATTGTAGATATCGACTGTATGGATCCAATTCCCAGAGGTGCTTCACGAGCATGTGCATAGAGCCATAGCCGACTGACTCAGAATTGCCTAGGCCACTCGCGAAGTATTCGTTGATTCGTGAGTTTGGTAGTTTACTGTTAACGAGCCATGAGGCAGGCCTGAACCCTTGCCGGCTGGGGATTGGTGCCCATGGGTTGTCGCACAGATTACTGATTTCTTGCTCAAACCTGTTCACATCCCCAATTGCTTCTCCAGTGCCCGGAAAATGTATTTGTTGGCTGCCGGGAAAAGAGGCAGTGTTGTTAAGCACTTCAGTATCACACTCGTACACAACATCACCACTCAATACGTCCTGCTTGCGTCCAGTAGGGTCGGCATCGGATTGATAGTCAGAATCCTGACGTTCTCCCACAACGTCGGTTTGCGTGTCAAGAACATGGCTGGCCCGTGATGGATATCATATAGAAGTCGAGGCGAGGCTAATGTTCAGATTGGCGTGCGTAGTTCGTAAATGTTTCTCATATGCTGCTGCTTGGGTGTATTTTTGTCCACAGAATGGACATTTGCTAGGCTTCGCAGAAGTTCTTAGTGTTGATCCTAAAGTGTGTGGATCGCACATAGGTTCAAGCGGCGTGCACGCTTTGAACGTTAAACTGTACATACAGGTCAATCCGGTTTAGCGCCCTAGATCTAGACGTTACGTGGATTCAGCTATGGTTTCCTTCATGAACGGGCTCAGTGAACTTCATGTGTCATGATCATCATGTTTCACAGCGGATGTTTTATTGCTAACATAAACATCAATCAATGAAGCCCTGGCTAAGCTAGTGTCAGTACTACAAATTCTTGAAAAGAATCAAGAGGCATTCAAAGCGTGAAATGACTGAGAGTTGTATATATAATCAGCATTGATCCTGATCGAATGAATTCATACCCAGAATCAACTCACATTTACAATTTCCAGGAAATCCACACAATTCATACCCAGAACTAACTCATAGTCAAAACGTCCACAATATCCACCGAATTCACACCGCAGGCTATCATCACCCCGGCGGTAACCTATACACCCAAAGGTCCAGCGATAGGGCACAAAATAACCTAGAGTACGTCTGTATGCCAAATGCGGGAAACCTGCCGGCTCCGGCGGGCCAAACCTATCACCTTCCGCCGGGATCTCTCAGAGGATATATATGTTCAAAACCCGCCAATTATCAAAAGATTGTTGATCACAAGTTATCAATGGGCATACCCGACGACAACCACTTGTATGACGAATGTCGGGAGGCTGTCAAGGATCAGATGCTTGCCAGGGGCTTGCCAGGGGCTTTAGGAAAATCCATACATTCCCTGACCAACATTTCCGGCAAATGGTCGCTGGTATGAGGACACTGCGCCCTCCCTGCGACAGCCTTGTCACAACTGCGGCTGCGAATACCAGGACTGTTATGCGCCAGATGGATGAGGCTGTAGTTCAACTTGTTAAGGACTGTGAGGTGAAGTTGAGAAAGACTGTGATGAATCGTTCCACAGAACTGGCAGCACAGGGCCAGAATTGAGTCTTCTATGATCAGATCATGCTGAGCGATCGGTTACAACGCCCCAACGCCCCAGACTAGTCGGGTCCCGCAACGAGTGTACCAAACCCACGTCCAGTTCGCCAAAACGTGCACCCGGCTTACCCCCCGCAGGCTCAAAACGGGCCTGCTCATTGTGGGCATTACCTCCCGCCTGCGTAAGGTGTAGCGGGGCAAGGTGTTGGGGTGCAAGGTGTAGAGGGGCAGGGTGTAGAGGCGCAAATCGTACCTGATCATCACTGGAACTACCCTCCTCAGGCACAAAACGTCCCTGCTAATGATGGGAATTACCTCCCCCCGGCGCAAGGTGTACTGGTGCAAAACGTACCTAATCATCACAGGAATTATCACCCTCCCAGGCAAAACATACCTCCTCATCCTGCGATTTGCCCTCCTGCTGGTCAAAACGTAGCGGGCCTTCCTGCGAATTAGGCTCTTCAGGGTCAAATCGCACCTGCCCTTCCCGCCGATAACGGTCTTCCTAATCCATTAGCACATGCTCGCCCTCCAAACTATTACACTCAGAATGCCGCAAAACGCAGCAGATGCGCCTGCGATTTATCAGATGCGCATGCCAGACCCATTGACAGAGATATCGACCTGGTTTCTGGTAAGGAGCAAGGCCCTGAATCCAAGGGTGCTTCCTAGGGGTGGGAATTACGCGGCTCCCGACCAGATGCCAACAGGTTAGTTTCTTTCATAACAATTATGGCCTTTTGTGTTTTTACTTTCTGACTAATGATTATTAGATTGGAGTGCTCTACTTAGGAGGCCCTGTGGTGTGCGTATTGTTTGGACCTGGCATTCCAGATGCAGCCATGGTCAGACACCAGAACAGAGGGCGCACTAAATTTTAGGCCTGACTATAACATGCTTCATTGACGTCCCCCCCATATAAATGGAGTCCTGTGCGCTGAATTAGATTCCTATACCATCCGGGGGCTGTCAGCTATGATTTCAAGAAGTGTACCAAATGATAGAATTAGCTATATACTTGGGGACACTGGAGAAGGCCAGCGAAGGCTCCGCAGGATTCCATCCAAACGAGTATCTTGCATTGATTATGTTTTCATCGATAGCGATGAAACAGTTACAGCCTGGCTCCTGTCAAATCCTGTACTCAATGTCCCACTCGATCCCATGATCGATTGTTAGTGTGACGAGGGCGACACAGGGCCAGGGACACCATCGTTAAGGGCACACCAAGATCTCCATGGGGATGCCGTCGCCCATTGGGCCGATTCCGTAGCATGACATATGGGGAACATGCATTACAGGGCTCTATATGTAACGGCCAGATATGATTATGGGAACGCCAATCGATCATGGGATCACGAAGATGGAGACGCCCCCAGTGTTTCTCTTCCAGGATCATCCGGCTCATCATCTGATGTTGCGGACACCAGGCGGAAGGGTCAGGACAGGCCCGGGATGCCAGCACCCCCTGTCGGCGACACTGTTCAATCTAGTACCCCGCTCGCTGTCAAGCCTTTGAGCCGACTGAAGGTCCCAATGTGTTGTTACCTACTTGGGCGTCAAACACGTGGGAGAGAGACTCTCAAGAGCGGTGCTCCGGATGATGAAAATTTGCACGTTGCTAAATTTAAAAAAACACGCTTAGGAGGGTCGGAGAGTAAGTCTATCAAAGGGGTAGTGGTAGGCATTGGCAGGGATCCGAAGGGCGATAATTGTGAGAAACAGATATCGAAGAGACTTCGCGCGGGTTCAATGGCCGGCGGGGGGTCACAAAACGTAATGGACGAGACGGTGGAGGGATTGCTTGCAGTGTCTAAATAGATTTATTGTTTTATTAGTTGTGTTTACCGTAGTCTTTCATATATTGAGGAGTGGAATTTTGAGCTTATAGATTAGATAGATCAACTCTTTAGGGAAATATGGTGGTATTGGCGGCCACCTCAACATCGAAATGTCGCTGAGAGTCGGTGACTATCGATGAGAGTCGCTGAGTATCGATGAGTGTCGATTAGGGTTGATGGCAGCCTCACACAAGAACATGTAAGTGAGCGCTTGATCTTTGCGGATGCTCGCATCTTATCTTTTAAGCCGCATGATACTGGGGTCTTCCGCCAAGATATTGACAAAAATGTCTTGTAGCCAGGGCAACGACATCTCTTGGCAACTCCAGAGCAACACCCCCCGGCGTCCAGCCCACATCAGCAAAAATTAATCCTGCGTCTGAGGCGCGGGCGCCGCGTCCGGACGCATCCGACGTGGTTTTTCCGTCCTCTGCGTCCCCAGCGTCCGGACCCCATTCCCAACGCCGATTGCGTCCTGACGTGACGTCGGACCTTACCCACATCCCGCCGCCACCCCACATCTCCAGCTCTTCTCCCCCCCCTTATCTCACGTCTGGACGTCTCTTTTCCTGCCTCGCATCTCCGCAGCATCCGGACGCCTCCCCAAGGTACCCCCTTTTCCTTCTGCTTCCGGGCGTGCTCATAACAACTTGCCGCCGATATCACCCTAGTCATTCCTGCCGGTGTGCCTCCTACTACTACTACTATCGTGCATAATTTGTTTGTTTCTAGATGTTTCAATTCCTCTATGTCTATATCTCTACTATATACTTGTCTATTATACACGTTTATCATCTAGTCGTGATCATGAGGCTACATCTCCGTCGGGGAGCGATGTAGCCCTCATCTAGGCTGCGTCGCTCCCCGAGTTTATTTTATTATACAAGCCCCTCTGTGATCCTAATAGATCTCTTTAAACATGCGTAAATCGATCGGACTGTTGACAAGCCAGCGCCGCTCTGTCTCCGGTATCAGATGCGCCAGGCCTATGATCGCCCCGATATCCACAATTGTAAGCTCTCGGGTAAGGTCTCTGAGCTGAACGGTTACCAGACCGTGTACGTCCGACGGTCGTCCGGAGTCTACCTGGCTCATGAATTGAACCCCGGCGAGGCGATAGACCGGATCCTGCTGCATATAGCCCGACAGGATTTTGAACAGAGCTATGAGCCTTGCCGGGAGACGACCCCTGAGCGCACCATACATATTCTCCCCACCAGCCTGTATCCAAACGCAATCGTTCCGACTGGTCTGGTTACGGAAGAGTCGAGCACC